>OFEY01001452.1_pt1 | contig 15438 bp, 21 predicted proteins | sample 1521251 | NCBI WGS metagenome assembly OFEY01 (sample SAMEA3504100, study PRJEB24116) | mouse gut metagenome | biome: mouse gut; feature: mouse-associated habitat; material: faeces | place: Denmark | collected 2011
GATAATTACATTATACCAAATATAGGCGGTGGTATCTACTTTTTCAGCGGCCTCGTGTCATGTAGGGGGAAGGATAGAACTTCTTGGAATTTTGCGGCCGTCCCCCTGCCCTGCCCATCCGCAAAAGCTCCTAGAAGTTCTTGGAAGGGGGTAGATGCATCATACATAACAAAGGAGTGAAGTATATTCGGATATGGATTGGAACATGAGATTGGAAAACGCATACGCGGAATTTTATTCTAACGAATTTTCGTTTGGAAAGGAAAACAGACATGGGACAGATACTAACCGTAAGCGGAAACACGGTAAGCGGAAATGCCATCCCCCCTGCCGCCGCCCCCACGGAAAACATTACAAATAACAATACATACACGATTGACAACACGGCGGTCTGTGACCTGCTTGCCGCCATTTTAGAGGAAGAAATCAGACAGAATGAAACACTTACGCAACTTGGTACAGTCATGCAGACGCTTTCAGAGAACCTTGAAGAAAGCGGCATATATGAACATTTACAAAATCAGGTTCTGGCTGAGGATATAGAACCGGAAACTGAAACAGATGCAGAACCGGAAACCGACCCTTACCTGCCTTACCTTGATGGCATGCTTGCAGAAATAAGCGGCATCAGCAGGACGGTAAGCGGAAACAACACACTGTTAACCAGCATGGACGGCACGGCATCCGCATTCCATGAAGCATACACGGAACAGGCAGAAAAGAGCATGGAAACCGCAAGCCACGGGCTTTCAGTCGGGTATGCCGTACTGTTTGCAATAGCCCTTCTGTCAGGAATCCTGATCGCAAAATCGGTATGGGGAAGAATGAGGTAAGCGCATGGAACATCTTATAGAACAATTTGCAATAACCGTGGCTATCCCGATCCTGTGCTACGGCATCCTTTCGGGATTTGCCCTCGGCACGGTACTACATTTATTATCATATGGTATTTTCAAGGCCATAAGCCTTGTTAATATAAAAAATGTAAGATAAAACTGAATACAGTCCCCCGTACAGAGGGGACGGAAAGGACAAAGGTGACACTATGACAACTTTGGCGAGTGCAAGCATGATTACGGAAGCTCTCAAGACAGCATTTACGAACGCTGTTACCGCCGTCCAGTCAGACGTAGGGGCAATGATGGCCCTTGCACTTCCGGCAGGACTTGCGATCATGGGTGGGTTCTTAGCTATCCGTTTAGGGGTTAAGTTCTTCAAATCCGTATCCGATTAAGCCGGAAAAGGGAAGGGGCATCCCCCTTCCCATGCGGTGAACAAAACTGAATACAGTTCCCGTAACAAGGGGACGGAAAGGAAGGTAACAGGTATGTTAATTACTAATACTAGCATGATTACAGACAGCCTTAAGACAGCATTTACAAACGCTGTTACCGCCGTCCAGTCAGATGTAGGGGCAATGATGGCCCTTGCACTTCCGGCAGGACTTGCGATCATGGGTGGGTTCTTAGCTATCCGTTTAGGGGTTAAGTTCTTCAAGTCTGTGTCCAGTTAAGCCGGAATAATAGCAGGGGTCAATATCCCTGCTATTATTATCTTGAACGCTATATGAGGAGGTTAAGGCCATGGAAAAAATGGGACAAAAAGCGAGAATAACGTTTTCGCCGCTTGAAAAAGAATACAACCGCCGTTACGGCAGATTCCCTGATTATGACACTACAGACATGCTACAGAGCGGCATTCCGCCCGATATAGTATATACTACGGTGCAGAAACGCATGGATGCAATATGGCGCGACATGCTCAAGGCACACAAGGAAGAGACGGAAGACGGCTTTAAACCGTATTGGGACATGGACGAAAACGAACGGGAAGAAATGGACAGGCTGTCTTTTACATAGAAAAAATAAATAATAGGAGAAAGAAAAAATGGGCTTAGAACAATTTACCACGGAACTTTTAACCTTACTTAACACGGGAAACGCGGAAGAAATCTTTCAGGTTTGTGCGTCTTTCCTCATGACGTGTTTCTTCATGGCACACCTAATTTACGACATTATTGTGCAACTGGGCATTATCATGATCCATTATGCTGACAAGGCGGCGCATTATATCATGTGCCATACGAAACGCTATAAAAGGAAATACAGGGATATATCCGGCCTTTACGACTCATGTTTCGACCACCTTCACAGTCTGCATATGGACGGCTGTTTTGATTCCCATGGGAAGGAATTTGCTTTCCTGCTGAAAGCGATAGAGACGCAAAAAAATAAGGATTTATGGGGGGCTTCACATTAATGGAAGAAAAAATCATTTTTTGGTTTCACCTTTTTCTTGGATTTACAATTTACATATTGTTGCTTTGCGTTTCTTGCTTTATTTATTCATTCTTTTCCGCTTTACCCTGACATTTGCGGAAAAAGTTCAAACGTCCGAACGTTTGTTCTGAAGGAGGGATTTTGAAATGGACGTATATTTATCTCTTCTGTTATTGGCTGGGCTATGTATTGCATCCGATTATTTAGCCATTTACATCTATAACAGGCTGATTGAAGAAGGTTTTGACGGTAGGCCGCTTGGTTTTATTATAATGCTGTGCCTGTTATTCATTAATGTTTTTTTGATAGACCTTTTATGTACTGTATCAGCAAGTTTATAAATCCCTGCTGAGGTTCGGATTTCTGAACAAATAATAAATATAGAGACTCAGAAAAGAAGGGATCTATGGGATGCATCACATCCCGGAACGGGGGTTTAAAATGATTGAAGATATTATTGCGACCACGCTCTGTTTAATTTCTTTGGTGATCGTGTTTCGTACATACTTTCTTATCATGTTGTTTATCTTTTTTTATGACGGATTCGGCATTGACCGGAAGACAATGGCCGGCCTTTGGAAAGACGGGGACAGGCTAATAGCGTCACAACTCAAACGAAAGTTCAAACGTTTGAACTTTCCCAAAAAAACTGAATAATTGAAACTGTCTTCATAATGTGGTACACTACCCTATATAGAAGGGGGGTGGTAAGAATGACTCCATCAACTCAAGCTTTTATAATGATGATTGTTTATTTGTTATTTTTTTTAGCACCATTTATTGTAGGAATAGGGTTGACGATTCATTTCTTAATTAAATATGGTACAAGAAAGCGTAAAGACAGGTAAAAACAACCTGTCTTTTTTAATACTTTGAGAAAGGGGGAAAATATATGTATAAGTTAAAACAAAGAATTACGGCATTTCTGTTAACATTTTCAATATTTATCGGTATGTTTTTAGATTGTACGGTTATTGTTTCGGCTAATTCTTCAGTTGGAACTGGTTTTTTACCTTTATCTGAATATATTTCTAGTGGTTCAGAAACATTGGATAATATAAAAAATTGGGTAATGAATGTTATAGATTGTGCGGCACTTGCGTTATGTAATTCTATTAGTCTTAAATACGGTGATTATGAAAGGATCATTTCTAATAATAAAGCTTTTGGAAATTCTTTTTGGGACAGGATGCAAAGTGAAAATCTATTATCGGAAATCTATATAGAACAAGGTAAAGATTTGGAAAATGCGTCTGTTAAATGCTCTACGGCCTTTATCGACTGGCTGTGCAAGGAACTAAACAATTACTATGTCAGCGTCAACAAAGAAAATATATCCGATTACTACGACAAGACAAAAGGCTATTACGATTACGGCAGCACCAACGTCGTTTCTTATGACCTCCTGTACGGGGAAAACCGTAACGGCAAAGTCGGCGTGCGCATGATACAACATTTTGGTACAAACAAGACACTTTCTTACCAGTACCCTATTTACGGCCTGCTTTCCGAAAACAAAAACGCCCTCACAGGCACTTCCTACTACATGGCAGACCTTTATTTTTACAATCCCCTGCTTGCTGACAAGACGGTAGATTATAACGTAAGTAACAACATCAAAATCAATGTGCAGGCCGTCAGGAACGGGCTTGCCCTTGCCGCCAACTCCAGTTATGCCAATTCACAGGGCATTCTCGACATTTATGCCGCTTACGGCGTTAACTCCACGCTCGGCTCACTGTACATACTGGAAGACGGCACGCTAGGCACTTACGGCGGCTATAAGGGGGATACGGGACGTATGGTCGCGTTTTATAACCTTCCGTCAATTGCGCTTTCTGATCCTGCCAATGTTGCAAAGGATCCTTCTGATCCATTTAGTACATGGAAATATACAAATTTACAACTCCGCACAAAGATCCCTTTTTTTGACAGCTACGAAAAACTCGAAAAGGCATATAAAACAGGTGATCTTACCGAAGCGGTAAATTTTAGTAAACTGTCCGCTTTTGCAGGGGGGTATTCGGGTGATGACGTGACCTATGATGCGGACACTCTCAAAAAAATCGAAAGCATATTGGACGATGCCAGCCTTGACATACAGGACAAGATCGACCAGCTTAAGGACCTTATAGGGGATATTGGTGACGGCATCGGCGGCGCGGTCGGGGACAATACGGAAGAAGTCAGGAAGACAAACGAGTGGCTTAGGAAGATCAAGGAAGTGCTTGACGGCATCTTAGAGCTCCTTACTTTGAAGCTGGATTCTGTCCCCCCTCCTGTCCCCGGCACTGACAGCATTTTTGATACCTTGGATGCTTTTTCCGGCAGGGTTACGGCACTCCTTGACGACATCCTTGGCACGCTGAAATCCATCCGGCGTTGGGCGATCGCCGACACAATCATAGACGGCATAGACCTTGCCGAAAGCCTTGTAAAAGATGTAATAGACATTACAAAAGGCTTGTTCAAAACGCCTGTCAGTGCCTTTAAAACGGTCATGCAGACAGTGGAAACCCTTGGGGATGCGTTAAGTGTTAAATTCCCGTTCTGTATCCCTTGGGACGTGGCTTTCCTGCTCAATCTTTTGCGTGCATCCCCCAAGCCTCCGCATTATGAGATCCCACTCAAATACGGCGGTGATGGTTCGCTTATATCGGTAGATGAAACTATAGTGCTTGATTTTGAACAATTCGGCATTTTGAGTATAATCGGCAGGTCTCTTTTAACGATCATATTCTGCAAGGGGCTTCTTGACCTTACGTTCAAGATCGTAATGCTTAAAGAAAAGGAGAATGACGCTTCATGATAGATTTTTTTCTTGGCATAATCAACGCATTTTACGATTCACTCCCGGGCAGTTTCATACAGAATGCGGAATTTCTCGGCAATGATAACCTTCAGCTGATTTCCGACCTCCTGAATTATCTGAACTGGTTCATCCCGTTTGACATAGCGTCAAATATCATGGCGGTATGGTTGCCCTGCATCCTGCTTTATTATATTGCAAGCAGTGCGCGGACAGTCATTAAGAAACTGCTCCGCATATTTGTGGATAAAATTTAAAAGTTCGGACGTCTGAACGCACGGAAAGGAGAAACATATATGATACATTTTTTCACGGGAAAGCCCGGTAACGGGAAGTCCCTGCACATGGCTGAAATTATATACAGGGAAATGAAAAAGGGAAAGAACGTAATTGCAAATTTCCCGGTCAATGAGGGTTATTTTGAAAATTGTAGGCATCCCGAGAAGACAGGCGTATTTTTGTACGAGCCTAACTTTTACTGGCTGAACAACGCTTATATCCTGCCCGGGGGTACGTCTAAATCCTGCTCTTACAGTTATATTGACGGGCTTTATAATTATGCCCGTATGTTCCATAAACGGAATAAGAAGGGGCAGATCATTGAAAAGCAGACTCTTCTTGTCCTTGACGAGTGTCAGGAACTTTTCAATAACCGCCTTTGGAATCGCAAAGACCGCCTTTTGTGGACAGGATTTTTCAGACAACACCGCAAGCTTGGGTATGAAGTTTATCTCATATCACAGGACGACAAAGTAATTGATAAACAGATCCGCAATGTATTGCAGTTTGAATACGAACACCGCGCGCTTAAATATTATAAAGCATTCGGGAAACTGCTTTCCATCCTTGCCGGGGGAAACCTCTTTGTCGTGATACAGAAAAATTATTCCGTGAAGGGGAAGGACGCAAAAACAAAATCCAGTTTCTTCAAAGGGAAAAAGAAATTTTATGATTTCTACGACAGTTATGCCATTTTTGACGGAGAAAGCCAAGGCGGCGCGCAAGCGCCGGATTCCTTGACTTAATCCGGCAGAAATGGCGGGGCGTAAGCCCCCTTATACTTGACAATAGCAATACTTTTAAGTCACTTTTGACAAAAAATAAAAAGATGGGTAAAGAAGGTTATGGAATATAATTGTAGACTGTACGATTATCCGGATGGACAACACGTTACATTTTACAAAAAAACCATATCAAGGGATAAAAGGACAAATATTGAATTAGAAAAAGGGACAGACAATAATTTTAAAAAGACATATAAGAATGAGTACAGGACGGAAGAAGATGAAAAAAGATGCATGGAAGTTTCATTGTCTGCAACGAAAAACAGGATATACAACATAGCAAGATCAAATACTTGGGACTGGTTTTTTACACTTACGTTTGACCGTACAAGGACGGATTCAAGCGAGTATAATTTAATAGTGAAAAGGCTGAATGTTTTTCTGAACAACATTCAGAAACGCAAATGCCCCGGCATGAAATACCTGATCGTCCCGGAACTTCATGAAGATAAAACGCATTACCATTTTCACGGGCTGTTTTCAAATGTTGACAGTCTCCGGTTTGCATATAGCGGCCATGATGATAAAAGCGGAAATCCGGTTTATAACGTAAAAGACTGGACATGGGGGTTTACTACGGCAACGCGGATCAAGGACAGCGCAAGGGCATCCAGCTATATCACAAAATACATTACAAAAAATAATGAAAATGTGATTAAAGAAAAGAACCGCTACTACTGTTCTCGCAACATAGACCGCGCGCCTGCCGAATTGTTTTTGAAAGATGAAGAAGACTTTCAAATAACATATGCCGACCGGATCACATACTGCAAAAGTGTAAAGATTCCGGCGGCACATCAAAGATGTAATTATTATGAATTGTCAGATTGAAAAGTTCGGACGTTCGAACTTTTGGAATGGTAAAGGTGATAACATGGGGATAAAGCTTCATGAATTAAAAGTACAAAGCCGTTATTTCAGGGATATTAAATCCGGTTTGAAAACATTTGAATTAAGGAAAATGGACAGGGATTACAAAGTCGGTGATTTCCTTGAATTATATGAATTTGAAGGCAATCAATTTATTGGATGCCTTTTGGTTGTCAGGATCACATACATATTAAGCAATGTTCCTGAATACGGTCTTGAAGATGGGTATGGGATTTTAGGTATTGCTTTGTGTGATTACGGAAAAGTCAAGAAAAATTTCTAATTTTGATGTGTTTCGGCACAATGCATAATAAAATCAATTGAATGATGATAAATAATTGTAAATTATTAATAAATGGGCATGAAAAACAGACATATATAAGGGTTCGGACGTTTGAACTTTTACATATGCCTAAAATTTTCATATAAGAATCAAAGATCACGGGATACCAAGCCGGGCTTTATACTGTACAGTACTAAGACCGCCGAACAGCTTACGAGGATAGTTGTTGATCCAGTCTTGTATCTTTCTGATTTGTTCTGCTGAATATTCAGCAATGTTAGATCCCTTCGGAATCCAGTACCGGATCATCCCGTTAATATTTTCGTTGCTACCGCGTTCAGAAGAGCAGAAAGGATGACAGTAATATGCACTTGTACGCGGAGAGTCAGAAAGACAGCTTTTTTCTATATCCACAGAACTACCAAACTCACTTCCGTTATCCATAGAAATCGAAAGAAATTTTTCCCGGAATTTTTCAAAACCGTATTCACGTTCTAAGCCGTCAAGCACTTCTAACGTGCTAGACAAGGTCCTGTCCGGCATGGTCCTTATTATTTCTTCACGCGTCATTCTTTCAGTAAGCACAAGCAGACAAGCCTTGCCCCTGTTTTTTCCGCTATATACCGTATCCATTTCCCAATGCCCATAAACTGTCCGGTCATCAACGTAAGCCGGGCGGTCTTCTATGCTTTTAGAACGCATCTTTTTATATGAAGTACGTTTCTGCTTTGTGACCTTCTTTGTTTTTTTCCGGTTATAATGAAGGTCACTGTCAGATATGTTCAAAAAAATATCATTGTGTATATAATTATATATCGTTCCTTCACAAAGCGTAAGATGAAAACGCCCATCCGCTATGTCACAAGAAACCGCGTAAGGACTATATTTCTTTTCCTTCACTAAATGTTCTATATGCCGCGCAAGATCATGATTGCCGCCAATCTTGACCGGAATCCCTTTGTTATGTGAACGTTCTTCCGTGACCCTTTGCGCATAGTCCGCGCAATATTCTTCTTTATAAGTGAGATCACTATTTAAAAGTTTCACAGTGCCTTTATTAATTTCTTTATATATTGTAGTAAAATGTTTCCCTAGCCTTTCCGAAATTTGCGAAACCGGGACTTTATCTTTCAGCATTGTTTCAAGCTTGCAACGCTCGTTTTCTGTAAAATATTTCCCCATTATTTTACACCTGCCTTTTCACGCATAAAAAACTACTACTTATAATACAAAGCAGTAGTTTTATTGAAATACGTTATATACTATCCTTTTCCTTTTTTTCCTTTGCAATAATTTCCAATTTTTCAACAATCAGTTTTTCAGACCATGCCGGGGGCTTGCGGCGGCCGGAATCCCAGCTTTTAACAACGTCGATCGGAATCCCGAAAAAATCAGAAAATTGTTGTTGCGTAAGACCAGCCGCTTTTCTTTTTTCTTTAATCAACGGTAATAACGGCATAACTTATCACCTTCCAAGCCCCATTCCAAAGAAAAATTAGAATGAATCATATAATCCTCATATCCCCAGTCAAATTCATGACCGAAATCTAATTCAGAAGAATCATAGTCAGACGGGAAAGCGGCATAAATATGATGGCCATTTTTTTCTACATAATCGAGAGCAAACAAAAGATGCTCAACTTCCTTTTTTTCCCATGCAAAAACAGTAGCACCGTTAGGAAGTTCCATATCGAAATATATTTTCTGTCCTTTGTAAACAAAAAACCGGATCGGGTTATCTGCATAAGTCCTTCCATATTCAATTTCAATACCACGCTCTTTCAATTTGCCTTTTAAATAAGTATTGCTAACCATTTCCATTTTTTTTCACCTTTGCGGTTAACGCCCTTTCTTTTTGTTTTCTATATTAATATTATAGTGTACTTAGTACACTTTGTCAAGTAAAATATTGCATTTTCCTGAAAAAAAATTTCGTCGCGCTACGCGCGAATTAGCTTGCGTTTGACAAAAAAAGAAGCAGTATAAAACCGCTTCTTTCCCTTCCAATATGGAACTATTAATGTACAATACCGGAATACTATAGCATTTATCTGCTTTTATAAAAAATACTATATTCACATTCCACAATGTAACTATTACCTGATTTTTTAATAAAAATACTATATTTACATTCCAGTATGTAACTATTACAAATTTATATTACCACAGATCTTTACAGTATGCAATACAATATTTTTTAATCACACAAAGCATGTAAAATACAAACTTTGAAGCAAAGATTCCGGCTTTACATCCTTCTTCGCCACACCCGGTTTTACCGGCTGATAGTATGCGGTCACCTGCGGTTCGCAAGGTGTGATCGTGAAAATAAAGTTCCACTTTGCCGCGCTGTCCGGAGCCGTTACAGCAAGCCTGTATTCTCCGGCATTTGTCGGTTGTTCTCCGTTAGGCAGGTCGGTATAATCTTTGTCTTCATTTCCTTCGCCGGTTTTTTCCTGCCATACTTTGGAAAAGTCATTACAATAATTGAGTTCATTGTAGTAACTTCCATCCTTATAAACTACAAGGTTATACTGACCGTCCCAAAACTCCTCCGGCTCGCCATCATATACCGCAGTTTTACTGTTGTCCGGTCGGTTATCCTTAATCTCCCAAACCGACTCTCCCGCTCTGTCCGTCTGAATCTGCTCATTTACTACGCTGCCTGTGACTTCAGGCGCTGCAGTATCATCGGACGTTTCCTGCGTTTCGGCCGGCATACCGTTGACCGAAGCCGCGTTTGCTGTCGTAGGCATCATTGTGATTACCATGGCAGCCGCTAAAATCATGGCAAAAATCCGTTTTGCCTGAAATAGCTTTTTGATCTCATCCATACTACTCTCCTCCTTGATTATCATTTTCACATTTTCTTTTCCATTTCGTAATTTTAGCTTTTTTTAGTTTTGTCGTTTTATTTATTCATGTTTTAGAAAATATGATTGTTTCTATTATACGGTCAAAAATTTCAATAGTCAATTTATGTTTCATAAATATACCGTAAATATGCAATAAAAGAAAATGTTTTACATTTTCCAAAACTAATTTAGAAAACTTTTCAGTTCAAAATAAATTAATATAATTCCGGAATAAACCTATTGTAACAAACCGGACAACGAAACAGGCTGCGGACTTTACTACCTCCGCAGCCTGTTTTTATTTCCTCAATTTCCGGCGCTCTATACTATCGTATACTGCATCATTTCATAATGCAGCCTGCAGCCCTCCGTGATCTCCTCCGGCAGCAACGCCCTCGCCACAAGCTTATGCTCTTCTTCCGGCCTGTCGGCCCTCTGCAGATAGGCATAGTCTCCGTCAATCCGCTCTACAATATAGTCGCAGACAAGCATGATTCCTCACCTCACTCGCAAATAAGATTCCCTCCGATATGATCCTCCAAAAACTTCGGAAGGGCGCACGGCTTGCCAAAATAATACCCCTGAATATAATCCGGTCCCATTTTACTGATCTTTTGAAGCTCCTGCTGTGTCTCGATCCCCTCAATGCAGAGTTTCAAGTCGATGCTGTGCGTCATATCGACCATATGCTGCAGCAGATTAAATTCATAATCGTTATTCAGCGCCTTTAATGTGAAAGAACGGTCGATTTTGATCGTATTCGGGCTCAGGTTATACAGATAATGGAAATTAGAATACCCCGTCCCGAAGTCGTCCAGCGCCAACAAGATCCCGTTTTCCCGTAGCCCTTGGCAAAAACCTATAAAATTATGGTCCGACTCCAAAAACCCGCTCTCAGTCAATTCTATAATAATACTGCCGGGATCCAGATCATATTTTTCCATCCCCGACAAGATCTCTCCCAGCACGTTACTCTTCAAAACCTGAATATACGACAGATTCACGGAAATACGAAACTCTGGCATAGTCTTCCGGATCTTGCTGCATGCGTCCATAGCCTGATGTAAGATCCATTTTCCTACCGGAATGATCAGGCCGCTCTCTTCCAGCAGCGGGATAAACTCTACCGGCGATACCGCTCCCGTCTCTTCCGTCCAAAAACGCATCAGCGTCTCCGCACTTGCCAAACGGTTTTCCTTGATATCCATGATCGGCTGATAATAGGCTTCAAAACCCTCAAAATGATTATTTACCGCCTGATGCATGACACGCACCAGTCTCCTCTTTCTTAAAAAAGCCTCGTAATCCTTTTCCTCATAAAAATAACACTTGTTTTTTCCTCTTTTCTTCGCCTCGTTTAAGGCAAACTCCGACCATTTCATCAGATTATAGTAAGTCTGGCTCTCTAAATCGTCAAAATTCAGGATGCCTGCTGAAAGCGTATAGAACGCCTCATAACGGTTTTCCTCTATGAAACGGTCAATTTCCCTGCGGATCGCTTTATATAATGCTTTCGCGTCCTCCATGCTTCTTCCCGAAAAATCCAGCACAATGAACTCGTCCGCTACGATCTTGTAAACCATTTGCCCCGGCAAGACCACCCCCTCGATACATTCCGCCGTTTCCCTAAGTATCCTGTCCCCGTACTCCATTCCTTTATTCTCGTTGATCTCTTTAAAATCGTCGATCCCCAGTCTGAGTACGAAGCCTTTCATTTTCTCCCTTACATGCTTTTTGATCTCGCTTTTCAGGCTGGATTCCCCTAGCAGGCCGCTGACATTGTCCGCTTTCTGCTTCATCCCGATTTCATTGATGCAGCCTACCAGAAATTCCGGTTCGCCGTCCCCGTCATATATGACCCGCCCTCTGCAGTTGATCCACAAAGGGTTTCCCTCTTTGTCCAGCCACCGGTACTGCAGATTATGGAATTTTGTCTCTTTCCTTAAAATCTTTGCAATGTCCTCGTCCAGCGCTTCAAAATCTTCCGGATATACAAAGTCTTTTAACGTCTCCGTCACATCGGAAAACATCCCCGACGGTATCCTGAACCGCTCCAATGCCGTCGGCGATATACAATAAAGATCCTTTTTCATATCGTAAATATATAAATAATCATCCATGCACGGAGCCAGCGTATCGATCACATCCTGAAACTGGCTGATTGAAATTTGTCTCTTTTCCTCTCCCATACTTTCCTCCATACTGCCTGTTCGTCAATCCGGTCACCTTTTTTATATATTCTGTTCAAAAAAACTTCCGTATGGTAAGCATTATATCACAATTTGCCCAAATTTCAACGCCGTTTGCGTATCTTCTCTCATATTTCCAGAATATTTCTACAATTCACTCAAAAAACCCGGCCATCCGGATCTTTGCATATCTATGCCAGCGGAAACCTGACCGCTATCGTAAATCTGTCTTCCTCCAAAAAGGCGTCTACGCCACCCCCCATCGCCTCCGTAAAACGCCCTACAATAGCAAGTCCCAACCCTGTAGTTTTTTTGCTTCTCGATCGGTCCGTTGTGTAAAAGCGGTCAAATATTTTGTCGATATCTTCTCTCGCTATTTTCTGTCTTATATTGCTGATATGGACGTTAACAGCATTGTCTTCACCCAAAAACTCTTCGTTCCATACCGATTCGTAAATGTTGCTTTTTGTAAAAACCTTTCCGGGATTCTCCATCATAAGCTCCAGAATCAAAAATTCCCGCCGCGTCAGCCTGATCTCCTGACCCGCCACGGTAACTTTAAAATCCTCCGGCTCCATACAAATATCTTTGTATTGCAGCTTTTTCTTGTCCTGCCTTCCGCCTCCTTCTCCCGCAAATCCGCTGCGGCGCTGGACTGCCTCCAGCCTTGCCAAAAGCTCCTCCGTGTCGAAGGGCTTGGTCACATAATCGTCCGCCCCTGCGCGGAGCATGGAAACCCTGATCCCTGTTTCTTCTTTCGCCGAAGCAATAATGACCGCGACGGAAGGATATTCCTTTTTTACCTTCGCCAACAGTTCCTCTCCGTTCATGCCCGGCAGCATCAGGTCCAGAAGCATGGCGCGGGGAGCGCGCTTTTCTATATAAAGCAGAGCTTCTGTACCCGAAAAAGCCTGAGCAGTTTCGTACCCGTCCTGCTCAAGCAATTCTTTTAACATATGACTAATATGGTTATCGTCTTCTACGATCAAAATATAATCGCCCAAACCGTTACTCCTTTTGGGTCTGCAAAAGCTCCTTCTCTTCCGGCGCCTCCGTCTCCGTCTCTTCCACCGGCCGCCATGCTTTTCCAAACTTAATATCCTTAAACAAAGCGGTTAGGCCCGTGATCTGTTTCAAACGCAGTACTTCGTCCCTATCCATGCCCAGGTGCTTGGCGATCCATGCGTCGGAACGTCCCAGCTCATGCAGCTCCTTCACAATATTACTCATCAGATCCACATCATGGCTGCCCCTTGCGCGGTTATGCCGTATGGTGCTGGCCATTCTTTGATCCAGCGGTTTATTTATGACCGAAACCGGCAGCATTCCTCTTTCCCTGTCGTAAATATCCTGATTCTCCATAATAATCCTATAACGGTGGAAACCGTCAACAATAATATACATATCCTTCTCTTTGCTGTAATAGCAGACAATCGGCATCGTATAGCCGTCCGCTTTGATGCTTTCATATAACAGCCTCATTTCGGGCGGCGCCACCGCATTCGGATTATAGGTATTGGGTTTTATTTTTTCAACCGGAACTGAAATCACATTATAGACCGGACTTTTGTATTCCATGACTACTCCCTCTGCGTGCCTCCGCACACCTGCAATTGTCTAAAAGCATATCCTCGCTTCTCCTGCCGTATGGTATAAGGGCCTTACCCTTCCAGTACGATCTCCTCTATGCTTTTATATTTTCGTCTGATAGTATCGGTATAGCTCTGTTGCTGTTTGCTCATTCCGAATCCCATAAACCGGCAGAGATGGTCGTTTTTTAAAATACAGTAACACATTCTCTTCCAGCTTGGGATGTCCTTCGTCGATTTGATGTCGTCCGTATGGTCCGGAATGCTGCCCATAAAAATAACACGCGATTTTTTATTTAACGTATAATTGGAAACTCCGTTCCTCCGGATCTGATAGCCGTGCTCCTCCAATTCCTGAATCGTCTCCTCATCCAGACCGCCTCCCGTTTTATGCCAAAATTCAATGGAGGTATTGAATTTCTTTACATAATTATTGCGCAGCCTTGCAGGCAGCGTATCCAGCAGGAACATAGTATAAGATTTCCAGGTATGTCCTTCGGGCAGCGTCACGTTCCGGTATCCCATTGCTTTCGTCCTGCCGTAAATACTGGCAAAATTGGCTCCCTGCACCCTGCCCACCAGTTTCACCCATATTTCAGGGTCGATCACCCGGTACAGATTAAGAGCGTCTTTGGAATAATCGTTAAAGGGCGACGCCACTCTCATCTGTGACACCTTCAGCCCCGCCATATGATAAAGATCGTATAGATGATTATAATCATACTCAAACAGATAGTTTGCATGCCAGATATCTTCCGAAGACCAGTCGTAAAGCGGAGATGCGCACCACACTTCTTTAAATGTCTGACTGATCCAGCATTCGCCTTTATATCCGTATTTCTTATTCAGGAAACCGCTGTATCTTTGCAGCGATTCGTCCGCACGCATTCCTAAAAGGCAGACCGTCTTTTTGTTGCCGTGAAGTTTTCGGTACCATCGGCCGAACTGTTTGGCCAGATCTTCCTGATGCATCCTATAATGATAAGTGGTAATGGGGTTATTTTCCAGATTGACGACATAGTCCTTTCGGGGCATTTCCCTTACCCAGCACTCCTGCTTTGTATCGTCCCACGGATACCAGTACATCTGATAACTGCTGAGCGCCGTTCTCGTCGCCATGGGAAGGCATACCCAGTACGGCTCCACTTCATCCTTGATCCTCTCAAAAGTCCTCTCCACATATTCTGTCGTAACCGTATACTGCGCCTCAAAGTCCTGATGAAAGACGCCGATCCTTTTTTGAGGATAACGTTCTCTCTGATAGTCCAGAACCATGTTCAAAAGCAGTCCGCTGTCCTTCCCTCCTGAAAACGAAATATAAATATTGTCAAATTCTTCAAATAAGAAATCCAGCCGTTCCTTAAACGCGTCATAAACGCTTTTTTCCAAATATTCCCTTACCACCCTTTTACTCACTCCGCCCTTTAGTTATTTCCATTTTTTGGTAATTAGTGTCTGCTGATTAAGCAAATATTTGCAACTTCCAACTCTTACATCTGC
>OFEY01001459.1_pt1 | contig 15399 bp, 15 predicted proteins | sample 1521251 | NCBI WGS metagenome assembly OFEY01 (sample SAMEA3504100, study PRJEB24116) | mouse gut metagenome | biome: mouse gut; feature: mouse-associated habitat; material: faeces | place: Denmark | collected 2011
TATTTTCCCATCACACATTTTTATATGCTGAACGGTTACTGTGATGCGGCAGTTGTGGGACAGGGGCGCTTGCAATCTTGTTCAAAACCCAGTATAATACAATCTGACCATATTTAAATATCCACTTCGCATAAAAATAAAATGGTCAGTGAGGAGAATCTCTGCGGCATGCTTACCTACTCTTTTCAGTCGGCGGGCTCAAAGCCCCTTTACCAGCATTTGTACCAATGCATCAAACACGATATTGTGCAGGGGACTCTGGCGGCGGATGAAAAACTTCCCTCCAAGCGCAGTTTCGCGAAAAATCTGGGCATAAGCACGATCACGGTGGAAAATGCATATGCACAGCTGGTGGCGGAAGGATTTGTGTATTCTCTGCCGAAAAAGGGTTTTTTTGTGACGGATATCAGAAAAAGTCTGTCGGAAAAGGAAAATAAGAACAGCAAAAAAGAGGATAACATGGAGATCGGGGCGAAAGAGTATCTGGCGGATTTTACCAGCAACCAGACCTGTTCGGAGCAGTTTCCCTTTTCTATCTGGGCAAAACTGATGCGGGTGGTACTCAAAGAAGAACGGGAAGGACTGATGATGAACGCGCCCTGTGCGGGAATCCGGCAGCTGCGGGAAGCCATCGCGGAGCACCTTAAGGCTTTCAGGGGAATGGAGGTGGAGCCGGAACAGATCGTTGTGGGGGCGGGGACCGAGTATCTGTATGGGCTTCTTTTGCAGCTTCTGGGGATGGAGAAATGCTACGGAGTGGAAAATCCGGGTTATCATAAAATATATAAAATATATAAGAGCCATCAGGTGGCATGCAGCTATGTCAGGATGGACGGCGCAGGCGTGCTTGTCTCCTCCCTGGAGCAGAACGGCGTAGATGTGGCGCATATTTCTCCCTCCCACCATTTTCCCACAGGTATCGTGATGCCGGTAAGCCGCCGGTACGAACTGCTGGGGTGGGCGGCGAAGCGGGAGGGGCGCTATATCATAGAAGACGACTATGACAGCGAACTGCGCCTTGCGGGAAAGCCGGTGCCTTCCCTGCAGAGCATCGATATAGAAGAGAAAGTGATCTATATGAATACTTTTACAAAGACGCTCTCCTCCACGGTGCGGATCAGCTATATGGTGCTGCCGCATCATCTGGTAAAACGGTTTTCCGAGAGGCTTTCCTTTTATTCCTGTACGGTGTCCAATTTTGAGCAGTATGTGCTGGCGCGCTTTATCAGAGAAGGGTATTTTGAAAAACATATCAACCGGATGCGGAATTATTACCATGAGAAGCGGGATCTTCTGCTGAAGCAGATTGCCGGCAGCAGCGTTGCAGGGTGCTGCATGATTTCGGAGGAGGATGCGGGGCTGCATTTTCTGATGGAAATAGATACATCCCGGGGGGATGAAGAGATATGCGCGGCGCTGGAGAAGGAGGGCATCCGGATTTTATCTGTGGCACAGTACTATGAGAATCCGGAAGAAAAGAGGGATCATATCTTTGTGATGAATTATTCTTCCCTGAAAAAAGAAAACATAAAAATGGCAATTCAGGGGTTAGAGAAGGTATTTGTGGGAAAAAGTGATAAATAGGAAAAATATTGAAGAAACAGGCGAAAGAAAATTGTGTTCAAGTCGCTGAATTTGTGATATGATAGTAAAGGCAATATGCAGTCTGACAGGAAAAATACCTGAAAGAGTACTGCGGAGGTAGTAGATTATGAGTTCAAAGCGTCATAAACGAAAAGTCGGTTATACGATTATGATCGTTTCCGATTCTGCCCATACGAACCAGAAAAAATTCCATATCAATACGGGGATTCTTTCCATTGTGGCGTTTGTGCTGCTGGTAGCTGCGGTCTGTTATGCGGAGTATACAACGATCCTGATGCACGGGGCGACGGAGCGGAGTGAAGCCTATGCGGGACAGATCACCGCGCTGCAGACGGAAAATGAACAGTTAAAAACGGAGAAAGAGGATCTGGAGAAGCAGGTTGCGAATCTGAACCAGGCACTGAGCCAAAGGGAAGTGCAGGAAAAGACGCAGGATGAAGCTGATCAGGAGTCGGTGGAAGAGGAAAATATGCCGAGGGGCTTCCCGGTGAGCGGAGCGGCTCAGATCAAGGAAGCGTCAGGAGAGGATGATACCGGAATGCAGCCGAAGCAGGAATGGAAAGAGGTTGTTTTTATCGCTGCGGCGCAGACAAATGCCGTTGCCACCGGGACAGGGACGGTTGTCGGAGTGGCGCAGGCAGGGGAAGAGCCTGCCGGTATCAGTATTGATCACGGGAATGGCTATATCAGCAATTACCGCAATATGGGAACGCCGAAAGTGGAGTCCGGCGCATCAGTGGAGCAGGGAACGGTATTGTTTGAAATAGAAGAAAATAATATGGAAATCGGATACAGTATCACCAAGGACGGAGAGTTTCTGGAACCGATGGAAATTATTGAAATCAAAGGATAAGGAGAGGAAGGCTGTGTTAAAGAAATCAACGGAACAAACAAGTACGAAGATCAGTAGTATCATTGGAGCTGATATGGTTGTGGAAGGCAATATCAGGGCAAGGGAAGCTGTTCGGGTGGAAGGAAGCGTGACCGGCAATGTAGAGACAGACGGATCGCTCATTATCAGTGCTACCGGCAGGGTAAAAGGCAATATCAGAGGCAGCAGCGTTGTGGTAGGCGGTTTACTGGAAGGCGATCTGACATCCAGCGGAAAGACTGAGGTAATCTCCACCGGTAAGGTGATCGGTAACATGAGGACAAAGAGCCTGATCGTGGATGAAAACGCGGTATTCCAGGGACAGTGTATTATGAATACAAACGATGTGCCGGCGCTGCCGGAAGTGGATGAAGTACTGGCGCTGCCGAAATCGGATGCGGTTGTACCGCCTGTGGAAAGTAAAAAAGAGTTCAGAAAAGTAGTGAAAACCATCTGAGACGGGATGGAGAAGAACAAAATGGCGATCATGAATTGAAGATTCATGATCTAACGGCAGATCGGGCGGTGCTTATACGGATAGGGAGCACTGCCCGGTTTTTATGCACACGGGAACCCAAAAGGAAGGATGCCAGCGGAGTTGAAGATGCCTGGCGCGCGGAGTAGGGGAAAAGATTTCCTCCACTCGATTGGACTGAAACAGGGAAAGTAAATGGCAATGCTAAACTAAAAGTCATTTCAGGAGTTTTTCAGATGATGAAACCACAGTATTTTCGTTCAATAGAAGAGGCACTGGCTGCGCTTTTTGGAAGCGGTGCGGCCATTGGGAAGGCAGAAAGGGTTTTTGGGGGCGATATCAACGACTCGTATGTCCTGACACTGACGGATGGGCATTGTGTTTTTGTGAAGGCAAACAGCAGAGAAGATGCCGCTTTTTTTGCAGCGGAAGCGGCCGGACTTGATGCCATTGCCCGGACAGGGACCGTGGGGACGCCGCAGGTCCTCGGCTATGGGGCAGATGCGGGCAGGATGGGCAGATCTTTTTTACTCCTTGCGTTGGTCTCTGCCGGGAGAAGAAGGAAAGATTACTGGGAGATGCTGGGGCATGAACTGGCAAATATGCACAGGGCGGAAACGGGAGAGTGCATGGAAGGCGGAAGATACGGGTTTTTCAGGGATAATTATATCGGTATGCGGGATCAGATCAATACGCCCCGGGAAGGCTGGATCACGTTTTTCAGGGATTGCCGCCTTATGCCGCAGTTCAGGTATGCGGCCGGCTGTTTTGATAGAAAAGACAGGCAGAAGATTACATGGCTTCTGGACCATTTGGAGAAATTTCTTGCGGAACCGGCATATCCGTCGCTTCTGCACGGTGATCTGTGGGCGGGGAATGTTATGACAGGGGATGACGGCAGGGCGTGGCTGATCGATCCGGCGGCGTATGTAGGACATGCGGAGGCGGATATCGCCATGACCGAACTGTTTGGAGGCTTTCCGGCGGCATTTTATGACGCTTACAAGGAGGCGGGGATACTGCAGCCGGATTACCGAGAGCGCCGGGACCTGTATAACCTGTATCATCTTCTGAATCATCTGAACATGTTTGGCGGCAGCTATCTGGCATCCGTGAGACGGATTGTGTACCGGTATGCGCCTTGGGGTGCATAATAACGACCGTAAGGAAAACAGATATGTCCGCCGCCCTGTTTTGGGCTTTTTATTTGCCTGTTAGGTGAGCATTACTGTTTGGGATAAACGAGTACACAGTCCTCTAAATCGGCAGTTTCATGTTCGGAAATATATATCTGAGCTGATAATGACAAATCATTTTCCAGAAACGTTTCGTTTTGCAGCAACTCACTCACAATATGCCAGCTTTCGTTTGCATTTTCGGTCTCTAACCAAATACCCATCAGGGGACCGGGTTCTCCGGCTTCCGCATCTATATAGTCATATCCATTGTCTTTTATCAGAGAAGCCGATACTTCCTCAATGCGGTCCGGTACTAAATAGCGCAGGTCCAGATCAGGGTTTTCAAGTTTTCCGGGATTTAACAGTATAATGATTGTTTGCATATGTATCCTCCATATTTCAGTTTGTCGATTAGCTTATTGAGACGAGTATACCATGTCTTTCGGACATGGCGCGCTTCGCGATGCACACTTGCTTCGCTCGGCGCCCTTACCTTCTTCCTGTGGTTTTAAACAGTATACCATATTTTTCCGCCGCAGACAATCGCTGTTCCATATCGTTTCCCTTCCCGCCAAAAAGTTTTGGCGATAAGTTTTCGCCAAAAAAGTTGTTGCAATCCTTTACTATCCGTAGTAGTATATAAATACATATCCGGGAACTTCTGATATTTCTGATATTCTGTTCACATTCGTGAGATCAAAAGACTCCCTAACCCGGATAAACCGGAAAAGTTTTTTTGCATTTCCTCCACGTTTCAAGTACAATAAAGAAAAACATTGGAGGATATGTTCATGTTACTCACGGATAAATACGCTGACAAGATTTATGGTACGATCACTTGTTATGACCGCATGATTATTCAGGGATATATCCCCGGATGGAGCCATGCCGAAGGCATGACCGGCTACCTAAACGCCAACAACATCCGTATTTTTGATTTTTCAGATTTCTCCCAGCCCCTTACTGAACAGGTCCGCGCAAACGCACAACGCATCGCAGATGAAAACGGCATCGAAATCGAGTTCATTCGTAAGCTGCGTGCTTTCCGCAAAGATGACCGGATTCAGGAAATGATTCAGAAAACCGGAAAGACCGAAGGGCTGGTCCACATCTTTTCTGCCATGGAACAGTGCAATACTTATAAACCATGGCATGACAAGACCAATGGGAAGACATTCCTTAAGTTTGACCAGAGCAAATGTCTCCACTATTATTTCTATTTCATTGACAAAGAACTTGGGCTCTGCTATCTGCGTGTCCCCACATGGGCCCCGTTCCGTCTGCAGTTCTACATGAACGGCCACAACCTTCTTGCCAGTAAGCTGCAGAAGAAAGAAATCGCTTACCGCATGCATGATAATGCTTTCCTGGAAATCTCTGATGTGGAAACCGCCCAAAAACTCTCGGACAGGATCAACCCGGAAGACCTCCATAAGGTTCTGGATGTTTTTGCAAAACGCTACTGTCCAGTCCCTGAAACACTCGGTCTCAGCTACACATGGACTGTCCAGCAGATTGAGTGCGCAACAGACATCATGTTCAAACAGCCAGGCGACCTGGAACCCCTTTATGATGAGATCATCCGGACTGCAATCTTTACGGTAAAGCCGGACAACATTGCCACGTTCCTGGGGCAGCGTATTACCTATAACTGTAAAAAGGAAGTCGGAACCAACTATAACCAGCGTATTCTCGGAACAAGAATCAAACACCATATGGGTGATGTATCAATCAAAATGTATGATAAGTTTGGCCATGTCTTACGGATAGAAAGTACCTGTAATGACATTGGGACTTTCCGGGTAAAACGAAAAGTGGAGCACAGGGACGGCAGCACATCGGAACAAAAGGCCCCGTTGAAAAAAAGTATTTACAGCCTGTATCAGCTGTTTACCCTTATGAAGGCCGCAAACTACCGGTACCTGGAATTCATCTCGTCCTTTGATGATCACAGCGGCGGGCAGGAAAACCTTACAAAGGTTACCGATTCCATTGTGGACAAGGGGCGCTCTTACCGCGGGCTAAATTTTTTCTCAGGGCGTGACCTTAAGGTGCTGGAAGCAATCGGCCGTGGCGAGTACATGACTTTCGGAATGCAGGGAAAGGATATCCGCCAGCATCTGGAAAATACCAGCCCATCCGCCATGTCCAGAATCTTTAAACGACTCCGTCTCCATGGGATCATCGAACGGGTACAGGGAACTTATAAATATTTCACCACAGCATATGGAAAAGAAATCATAGCCGCGGGACTTGCTGTAAGAAATCTTGTTCTTATACCAGCACTGGCATAAGTATTTTTCTTATGCAGAAATTTTGCCATTTTGCGTTAAAAATCATTGATAAGTGGCCTAAGATAATGAGATGTATGTTTATCGAAGAATCGAACAGAGGGGCAGATTGCTGTCAGGAGTTGGAAAAATGTTTATAAGGGAATATCGAACATCAGACTGCAAAGCATTGGCAGAGCTTTTTTACAACACGGTTCACACGGTAAATGCGAAAGACTATTCAAGAGAACAGTTAGACGTATGGGCGACAGGAGAAATAGATTTGGAGAGTTGGAACCAGTCATTTCAAGAGCATTACAGCATTGTTGCAGTTGATGATAAAACCATCGTGGGTTTTGGGGACATAGACAAGACAGGGTATCTTGACCGCTTATTTGTCCATGCAGATTATCAGGGGAAAGGGATTGCTACTGATATTTGCAATCATCTGGAACAAGCGGTTCAAGGGAATATCGTTACCCATGCTTCTATTACGGCAAGGCCATTTTTTGAAAAAAGATGCTATAAAGTCGTAAAAGAACAACAGGTAGAGCGGCGAGGGATTTTTCTTACAAACTTTGTTATGGTGAAAGAGCGGTAATTTACAAACTTATATGCCTGAAAACTGAATCAGATTTACCAAAATGCCGTTGCATGGATAAAAACCCAAGCAACGGAATTTCCTTATCTCCGTTTCATTCTGCTCAACGGTGAATCCTTATATGCCGGAGTTTTCTTCATAACATTCTTCAAAACCGTGCGCTCCTGCTCCGACAGCTTCTCATACCGGATTTGAAGCTGTGTACACATAAGGGCGGTGAACACATCCAGATAGGAACCCGGCACAGCCAGCGCCTTCTTTGCGTCCTTGATTAGCTTCATGCCATTGGAGCCGTCTGGCGCACTATCCGTATCATTCTTGTGCGCTTCCCTTATGACATGGAGGATAGTGTCCCAAGTCCGGTGCGTGACCTGACAGAAATAATGGAAAGCAGGAGCAGGATATTATGATATGAAATACTACCGTTTCTCGAAATAGCGGCATGGTGTCTGCGCAAAAAGTACATTGATATCTTCCGGCGTCAGTCCTTTTTCCAACAGGCGAGGAACTACGCTCAGGGGCAGGTGCGTATATTGAAAGCGCAGTGTATCCGGATCAATCAGTTTTCGCTCTTCCCATTCGTTGTCAAATTCATCAATAAATACGCTGCAGTCGTGGGAAAGTACCAGTTTTTCGAGCCATCCCCGTCGTATCAGTTCCAGTAAAGTGTTTATTCTTTTATCGTCGGGAAAGATCCAGTCCAACCCAAAACGGTCCAGTCCTGCATAACTGCCTTTTTTCAGAACGGATTCTATAAAATCAATATCGTCGGTGTCGCCGAGATGGCCGATCACCATGTGGTTTGGAGCAACCCCAAGCTCCATCAGATATTCCTGCTGCAAAGGAGCAATTTTATTTTGAATGGAAGTATGGGTATAGATGGGGAGGCCGGTTTCCCGGTATACTTTTGCCGCAATCTGTAGCAGGTGTCTGTTTTTTTCGGAGAGACCATACCTGTCCGTTGCACATTTTATAATGCCTGCTTTACATTCCGTACCCTGTATGCCCTTTTCCACTTCATTAACAAGCCGCTTCACCATGCGATCAATGTTTTTATCGACTTCCCATACTTCTTCATACCAGTAGAAGCCGGTGGATGCTATGATATTTATTTCTGCTTTTTCGCTCACTTCTTTTAAAATGGATACATCTCTTCCGAGGGCCGGCGGCGTTCCGTCTACGATAGTGCAAAAGCCGCATTTTTTCAGTCGTTTTAACAGCTTCACCGCCAGATCGATCAATTCCCCACGCGAGAGCCAGTCAGGGTAATTCATGCGCGCGGTCCAGTTGGCGCACAGAATATGTTCATGCATTAAAGTTCTTCCGAGTTCTTTTGTATCGACAGGTCCCAGCACGGTATTTACTTTCATTTTATTCTAAATCCTCCATTTGAACGGCTCCGGTTACCAGTTTCATGATCTCATCTTCCGTATAACGATCTGACGGTACAACGCCCAGGCTTTTGCCGTTTGCAAGCAAGAGCAGCCGGTTGCTCATGGACAGCAGTTCAGGCATTTCCGACGAAATCATAATGATGGAGATACCTTCTTTTATAAGGCTGTTCATAATCTTATAGATTTCATTTTTGGCTCCGATGTCAATGCCCCGTGTCGGCTCATCCAGAATCAGGAGACGGGGCTGTGCCATCAGACAGCGCCCGAGTACTACTTTTTGCTGATTACCGCCGGAGAGGTTTTGCACAGGTGTTTCCATCCCGGGAGCTTTAATGCGCAGTTTATCGAAAAACTTAGTACATTCTTTTTCCTCCACGGCTTTTTTGAATACACCGAATCCCGTCAGCTTTTTCAGGCTGGAAAGCGTCAGGTTCTGGCGGATATTCAGCAACCCTACCAGACCATCTGCTTTTCTGTCCTCCGTTACCAGCCCGATTCCTTTTCCGATCGCTGTGCGCGGATCACGGGGAACATATGGAGCCCCATCCATATATAATGTGCCTTCGCCGGGCGGTAGTTTTCCGAAGATTGTGTTCACCAGTTCACTTCTTCCGCTGCCTACGAGACCGCATATTCCCAGAATTTCGCCCTGGTGTACCTGGAAACTGACGCCTTCCACAATATTTTTGGAACGGTTATAGGGATATGGTACACTGATATTTTTGGCTTCAAATAAAACATCTCCCGGTGGTGTCTCCTGCTTCGGATAGTAATTATCCAGAGTTCGTCCGATCATTTCCGAAATGATCTCGTCCAGATCTGCGTTTTTTGTCATGTGACAGCCCTCCAGACATCCGTCTCTCATGACGGCTATGCGGTCCGAATGAGCAAAGACTTCATCCAGCTTGTGGGAGATCAGCAGGCAGGTCAGATGTTTCTTTTTTAAGGAATCCAGTATGCGGTAAAGATTTTCGGATTCCTCCTCGCTGAGGGAGGCCGTCGGTTCATCCAGGACGAGAATCCCCGGCTTTCCGGTGAGAGCCTTCGCGATGGCCGTAAGCTGCTGCTGACTTGGATTGAGTGTTCGCAGGAGGGTATCCGGGGATATGGATGAAAGTCCCACCATGTTCAGATACTTTTCGGAATCCTCATAGACAGCCTGCCAGTCTATGGTGCCGAATCTGGTTTTTTTCCAATGCCCCAAAAACAGGTTTTCCGCAACGGTGATCTCATTGTGCATGTTCAGTTCCTGATAGATCATGGCGATCCCGCTTTTTTCGCTTTGGCCTGTATTGGAAAATTCCACTTTTTTTCCTCTGATTCGTATCTCACCCTCGTAACTGCCGGTTGGGTACAGACCGCTTAGTATTTTCATTAACGTGGATTTTCCGGCGCCGTTTTCCCCTAAAAGGGCCAGAGTTTCGCCTTCGTATGCTTCTATGCTCACGTCTTTTAGAGCCGTAACCCCCGGAAAACGTTTGGTGATATGGGACATTTCAAGTATAATTTTGTCCATTCTGATAACCTTGCCCTTTCTGTCAGCTCTCTTGTTTCGTATTTCGGGCACCGGTGCCTGTAAGGGTTCTCTGGCGGCGGATTGTGTCGATAATAACTGCCGCTATAATGATAGCGCCGATTACAATATTCTGCCAGTAGATATCCACCGAAAGGATCACCATGGCGTTATTCAGCACTTTGATCAGAGCGCAGCCAATTGCCGTACTGATAATGGAGCCGCTTCCTCCTGAGAGACTGGTTCCGCCAATGATTACCGCTGCGATAATATTCATTTCATAGCCTTCTCCTGCACCCGGAGTGGCGGTGCCGCTTTTACTTGCGAGCAGGATTCCGCTGAAGGATGCAAGCGTGGAAGTGATCATATAAGTAATGACTTTAACGCGCTTTACATCAATGCCTGAGGTATAGGAGGCGCTTTCGTTTCCGCCGATTGCCATCACGCATCTTCCGAACGCCGTATTTTTCAGTACAAAAGTGGCGGCGATGAGAAGAGAAAATGCCATAAATACCGGTGCGGGGAAGCCGAAAAAGCGGGTTTGGGCGAGGGCATTAAAACTGTCGGGAAAGGGGAAGAGAGGGCGCCCTTTGCTCAGTACATTCACAATGCCTTTCACAATATTCATCATTCCCAGAGTGGTGATAAAAGGAGGAATCCTGAATGTGACAATAATCATGCCGTTGATCAGACCGATGATCATGCCGACACTCAGCCCCAGCATCACCGCGAAGAATACGGGTATATTATGGATCAGGGCAATGCCTGTGATGTAGCCGCCTAAGGCGACGGTAGAGCCGACGGAAAGATCCATGCCGCCGCTGATGATCGTATATGTCATTCCTGCCGCAATCATAAAATCCAGCGAAACATAGTTCAGGGTGTCCGCAATGTTGCTTTTGCTGAGAAAGTTGGGATTCAGAATAGCCGTAAATATACTAAGGAGCAGCAGGGGAATCAGAATACTGACTTCCGGCTTTCTCATAAACTGGCTTATGCTTTGGGGGACTCCTTTTGGATTCTTTTTGCTCATTTCCATCTCCTTTTATTGCTTATCATATGTCGGCGCGGCCGCGCAGTCCGTGCCGTTGCCCGGAGTGCGCAGCCTGCTGATTGTGTTAACTTCTAATTTTCCGTCTTGTAGGTATCTACATTATCTTTTGTCACCAGAATACATCCTGTGTCCACGCGAGCCGGTATTTCCTTTCCATTCAGAAGATCCACCATGTACTGAACGGATAAATATCCGCCGTTTACCGGCCTCTGCGCGATCGTTCCATAGATTTCTCCGCTGCGGATCAGTTCCAGTGTCTGCTCCAGATCGTCAAAACCGATCAGAAGAATCTCACCGGTACGCCCCTGCTCTTTGATTGCCTGTGCCGCGCCGATCATATCATTTGAGGTTGTTCCCAGCATCGCATTCATTTCAGGATATGTCTGAAGCATGGACTGAGCTTTCTGGGTTGCCTGACCAAGGTCCGTGTTTGCTGATTCGACTGCAAGGATTTTCATAGTGTCATTTCCCTCGAATGCATTATTTACGCCGTCCACACGCTGATTAACATTCTCACTGTCCAGCGCCCCGGTGATGATGCCTACGTTTGCTTCTCCATTCATCGCATCGATCAGCGCATTTCCAAGAGTTTCTCCCGCAACGGTATTTTCGGTGCCGATGAAACTGGAACGCTTGCTGTCGGGGGAATCCGCATCGAGACAGATCACCGGAATACCTTCATCCACAGCCCTGTCGATTACCGGAATAAAAGCGTTGGCATCTAAAGAAGCGACGATGATGCCGTCCGCCTTATTTGCAATAGCGGCTTCCATCATTTGGATTTGCTGCTGGGTGTCAATTTTGGAGGGACCTACAAAATCCAGTGTCACACCAAAATCGGCAGCGGCGCTGTCCAACCCTTCTTTTACATCCGTCCAATAGGAGAGGCCTATGTTGGGGCAGATAAAACTTACTTTATATGGTTCTTTTGTCCCTGTGCTTTCCGTTTCCGCAGGTTCTGCCTCCGCAGAGTTTCCCTGATCTTCGGTTTCCTCCTCTTCGGTGGGCGGCGTGGTTTCAGCAGAAGTATTCCCGCATCCTCCTAACGTTATTACCATAGATACGCCTATCAGCAGTGCCAAAAATTTCTTTTTCATCAGTTGTCCTCCTTCATGTTGAGTTTTGGTAAACGATTACGTAAACGATTACCATAAGATTATCCAATAATATAAAAGATGTCAATTGTTATTTTTAACAAATTTCAATAAAATATTTGTTGAAAACAGAGAAAATACAATCATTTTAGATAAAACAAAAAAACAAAATTGACTTTTTTGCGCTGAGTGATTACAATTATTTGGATAAAACAGGAGATAAGTAATCGTTTAAATATTTCTTAACTGGATTTTACGGAAAAAGAAAAGAGGATTTCTATGAAAGCAACGATCAGTGATGTCGCGAAACATGCCGGTGTTTCCACAGCCACGGTAAGCCATGTGATCAATAATACCAGATTTGTGTCTGATACCACCCGCAAAAAGGTGATGGACAGTATTGAGGCGTTGGATTACAGTCCGAATGAAATGGCACGCATTCTGAAAACAGGGAAGAAGAATCTGATCGGTTTTATTGTTCCCGATATCTCAAATGAATATTTTGCCGCCCTTATTGAGGAGGTGGAGCGGATTGTCAGCAGGAAATCCTATAAACTGATCGTTACCAATACGAGGGAAAATGAACAGAATGAACTGGACAGTATCAAAACGCTGACAAGGGGTATGGTGGACGGACTGCTTCTTGCCAGTACGGCACGGAAGTTCACGGCTCTTCGGGAAGCGGTTCCGGATGATTTTCCTGTTGTACTGGTGGACAGAACATTCCCGGACTGTACCTTTCACAGTCTGACCATCTCCAACCACAGCGCGGTATATCAGGGCGTCCGTGAAATGATTAACAGAGGGCACAGAAAGATCGGGTATATTGCCGGGCTGCAGCATATTTCGACGGCGAATGAACGTTTGCAGGCATATAAAACCGCGCTGATTGACTGTGAAATTCCTGTCCGCAGTGAATTGATCTGTTTTGGTGATTCTATGCATAACAGCGCTTCCGCTTATGTCGGAACACTGCTGGAACATGGCTGCAGTGCCATTGCCATATCCAATAATGCTATGGCTGAGGATGTCATTTACTATTGTCATAAACATGGTATTGTTATCGGCAAAGATATCGACCTTTTGACTTCCAATTTGGATGACAGGCGTTATTACTATCTTGGCAGGATGGGCTATGTCCGGCAGCCCGCACTGGAACTTGCGCGGGCTGCCGGAGAACAGATCATGGAGTGCATAGCCAATCCGTCGGCGCCGGCCAGAGATAAAATTTTTCAGGCGAGTTATGTGGAGATCGGAAATTAAAACAGCCTGTTTAGTTTCTCATGTTCCGCGGCATTTTTTATCCGTATTGCAATATTCCGGACGGCACCGGAGAAATAGGTTTCCGCTTCGGTATCATTTTCATGGTGCATCCGCATAAAAATGTTTATACCGGCGTTTATCTGTCTGCAAATATCGGGCAGAGAAAATTCCTGAAAGGCATTTCGTATCCTGAGATAATCCTCTGTTTCAAAAGTTTGCTCCGTCAGAGGCTTTTTTGAAAGGATATGCCCGGCAAAGGCAGTGAGGATGGTCTCACAGATATTGTCTGCGGCGTCCTGATATTCGTTGTTGTGATGGGAGAGAAGCCCTATGATGTCCTCCTCCGGGAAACGTGCTAAAAAGGACTGCTCTTGCCGGATGCACAGAATAAATTCATAGATTCTGTCGATGCCGGTAAGGGCGGAGAGATCCTTTAAAACGGGGTAGTCCAGTGTCAGGATCGTGTCCTGGGGATGGAACTTCATATCGTACCATTTGAAAAACCCGGGCAGTCCCAGGACGAAAGTGTCATGCAGGCAGCGGGAGCCATAGCAGGCAAAGTCCGGCAGCATTTCGTTGTAGAGGGAAAGCGCTTTTCGGACTTTTTCTTCTACATATCCGGCACCGGTCTTATATAACAGCTCTGCGGATATAGTTCCGGCGCCGGCGGCGGGATAGAGGCCGTCGGAATTTTGGGGAGCGGCTTCGCGGATACAGTAGAGGACGGCGCCCATAAGCTGATTTGCTTTTTCGTAGGTGATGGTGGTGCTTTCGCCGCCTGTGTACAGTTCGGCAAGCCTTCCTGTGATGGGGATCAGTTCTTCCATTGGAATATTGGTGAAATTCATAGAGATGTCCATGTCCTTTCCGTGGGTGATTTTTGGCTGGGGCTGTTTATTGCCAGCAGAGTTCTTTCAAAGTTTCCAGATACAGATCATAGTCCCAGCGTGTTACTTCGTCAAACCGGGCATATTCTCCGCGGCCGCCGGAGGCTTTATAGCCGTCATATCCGGCACGGACCGCCTGGGAGAAATTGGCAAGACAGGTGCTCTCGAGATACTCCGTATCGCCAAAACAGATCTCTTCAAACTGTTCCTTCATAAAGTGCAGGAGTTCATCGTCGGTTATCTCATCCAGCATTTCATTTTTGTACAGATAAAAAATATTCTGGAGACGGATCAGCGCGTCGCGATAATTTTCCTGCATGATATAGGGCGAATCACAGAATGCATAGATAACCGCAGGCAGTATACTCTGCCCAAACTCCACCCTGCGCTCCCGTTTCAGCGCGTCCGCCCGTTCCTGCGCTAAAACTTGTGCGTCCTCCCTGCTCAATACAAGGCCGTATGCTTCCGTATAGCGGTTTGTTTCCAAGAATCTGCGCTGTCTGCGTCTGCTTTGCCATCAGCTCTAACCAGTTTTTCTCTTCCATAAGCCCTCGCCTCCTGGAAGACTGGTTAGGAACTGTTAAGAAATAACTTTTCAATAGTGCGCAGGATTTTTCTTCGAGAGTGCCACTCAAAAATCAGGCGCATAGTGGGCTATGTAACTGATTTTTGAGTGGTACTATCGGAGAAAAAGACAAGCAATATGAAAAGTTATTTCTTGACAGTTCCTTAGCTGTACATTGCGGCAATTATGGAAAATGTGGCAATCGTGAAAACGGCGGCAATCGAAAAAACAGTGGCAATCGTGAAAACTGCGGTGCTCATGGAAATCGCGCTAATCGCGCAAATCGCGACAACCGCTAAAAAACGTGATAATCGCAGTAATCAGAGTAATGGCAATCATGACAGGGAGAAAACGGGATGGGACAGAATTATAACACAGGAACAGGTGTATCAGCGGAACAGGAACCAGAGGCGCATCTGAGGGAAATTTACAGACAGGTGAAACAGGCCGTACACGAGCTTTTGGAAGCGGCGTCATTAAAACAGGGAGACATCCTGGCAGCGGGCTGTTCTTCAAGTGAAATCGCATCATACCGCATCGGCTCCTACTCGAGCGCCGAAATCGGCCGGACGGTCTGTGACGCGCTCCAGTCCGAATTAAAGCCGGCAGGAGTCCGCCTGGCGGCCCAG
>OFEY01001466.1_pt1 | contig 15315 bp, 10 predicted proteins | sample 1521251 | NCBI WGS metagenome assembly OFEY01 (sample SAMEA3504100, study PRJEB24116) | mouse gut metagenome | biome: mouse gut; feature: mouse-associated habitat; material: faeces | place: Denmark | collected 2011
ACCGCCATCTATCAGAATATATAAAATTCAACCTATTAACGGGAATGGAAACCATGGTTTCCATTCCCGTACTTTTTTTCTGTCCCGTAATAACCGGTCAGCGCACAAACGTTCCGTGTGGTGTAGTGACGGTGATTCCACGGATATTGGACGGCAGCGACGATTTGACCTGACGCACACCATCAGCCGTTATATCAATTCCGGCATATCCGAATATTATAGCCTGGAGAAGTCCTCCGGCTCCCGTCATGAAATATGTCTCGTCATTGCCGGGTGTCTCAGAGATCGAATAGAAGTCACCACGAAGATTCGGTTTATACGCACGTGCCACAAACCCGGCGGCCTCATCGCCACGCCCCATACGGGCATAGTTGACTGCCATCGCTGAATGGCTCATGGCAGGGCCGCCGACACTGTCTATTTTCGATGCGTAATAACGTATGTTCCGTTCAATCTCATCGTCTGCCAAAAGATAAAGCGGATATCCCAGCAATTCAACATCAGCCTGCTTGGTCATGGCTCCGTCATAGGCTGAATGTTCCTTGACAATTCCATCGGCAGTGTGGTGGAGCGCAATTCTGCTGGCGACATCAGCCCATCGCGGATCCGGAGTCTCTCCTAAAACCTCCGCTGCCTCGCAAGCATATTGAAGAGCGCGGATTGCCGCTCCATTTGTAAAAGCATCGTCGTCGACACCGATGGCATATTCATCAGCCCCGACTACATTACGTATCGAATACCCATCTTTACCCGACGGCTCGACACGGCTCAACCAGAAGTCAGCACATTCCCGGATCAAAGGATATCCTTCGCGAAGAAGCCACGCCGTATCGGCTGTGGCGCAGAACTGCAACCACGCACCACGTGCCACATCAGCTGTTATATGATGTTCCAACGGACCGGTCAGGGCAAAAGTTGGAGTCGACTCCTCCCCTGCCATATCAGATTCCCATGGGAACATCGCACCGCGATAACCATAAGCGGCCGCCCGTTTACGCGCTGCCGGCAGACGGTCGTACCGATAGTCAACCATCGATCTTGATAATCCGGGATTCAAAACAGCGAGTACGGGAAGCATCCAAGTGTCGGCATCCCAGAATATATGTCCATAATACTTTGCTGATGTCAGCCCCATCGGTGGGATACTCATCCGCGAACCCTCGCGGATTGAGGAATAGAGATTGTATAAAGCTGATCCCACCTGCATGTCAAGCTGCGGATCCCCTTCAATCGTAATATCTGAGCGCCATAGTTCTTCCCATTGCCTATGATGCGACGAAACAAGCGCTTCAAGCCCCTGGTTATAGGCATATATCGCCTGACGGTCGGCCTCGTTCCAAGGATCAGCGAAATCAGCCGTGGAGCATACAGCCCCCACCACCCACATCGCGGCAGATTGACCCGGCTTCAAACCAACCGAAAGAGTATCGGCTCCCATACGCTTCCAGTCACCGCCGTCAGGCACAAGAGCCGACGTAGCCACAACCGCATCCCTGCCATCATTATATCGTGCCGAGGCGCGTTGCAAAGGCACTCCTCCGCCATCCCACCATATAGACACGCTCCGAACCGTGTCACGGTCAAGTGATGGAGCGATCTCCGGAACATTTATAAGCTTAACATCCACCGGCCGCGTTGCCGAGACTTCAACTGCTGTCAGGACTGCATGCGGCAAGGATCTCAGGGCATAGTTGACCACAAAAACCTCAACTCCTGCGGCCCGGAATGAAGTTAAAACCTTTGCCAGACTCAGATCAAGGGTCTGGCTCCAATCCGAGAAATCACTTATCTCCTTCCCATTGACCAATAGTCTGAGATTAACCGGTACTATAGCCGGGCAGATAGTGCTGACTTGATCGGCCTTACCGCTTTTGAATACCGATGCCTGATACAATGCTGTAGGTCGCAATCCGGTTTGGTCGATTACAAGGCCCGTCATGCCGTTGGCCAAGGTCGGAGGGAAATATCGGGCGGACGCATCTGTAGTCGTAATTATGCGGTCAGCCCCCTGCCCTACAAGAGACGACAGCAACAATCCGAAAGCAGCGATCAATGATCTTTTCACAATTCTACAGGGATAAATGATATGGCCTGTCCGCCGGCCGAAGCCATCCTTATGGTCAGAGAGTCGGTGGCTGTCACCTTGCGGCGTTCGATTGCAATTTTTTCCGGAGCAGCCTCCACATCAGCATAGATCTCAGCCATATATTCCACTCCGGGGTGCAGGAACGAGAGCGGCAGCTCAATAGCGCGCGCTTCTGAATTTGTTCCGGCACCCACAAAGAATCGGTCACCTGCACGTCGGGCAACTACAATATACTTGCCGATCTCACCCTGCAATGCTTCCGACCAATCGCAGTCGGCATTGAAATCGCGGAAGAATTTGAATGCCTCTTGTCCCTCATAATTCTCTATTTGGTCAGCTGCCATCTGCAACGGCGAATATATGATGACCCAGTTCGCAATCTGACGCGCAAGTGTTGTCTTTATACGGCAATGACCATTAGGGCCGTTCCATTCTATTCTTCCCGGATCTGCTTTGGCTCGCTCATAATTGATGTCGAAAATACCGGGGGTATAATCCATCGGACCGGAGAGCAGACGCACATAAGGAAGCGTGCAGAGATAATCGGCGGAATTACCCTCGCTCCAGGCGTTCCACTCCATGCCACGTGCACCTTCACGGGTCATCATATTTGGCCATGTGCGGCGTATTCCGGTCTCCTTGATCGGCTCATGGGCATCAATCATGATATTATATTTCGCGGCAGTCTCCACAACTTTCTGATAATGACGCACCCCATACTGGGAGTGATGAAAGTAACCACCCTTGAACCCACCGGCATATCCTGTTTTGACAGTGTGGACACCGAGTGACGCATAATAGGCAAACGCGCTGTCGAGCACAGCCTCGAACTCGGGGATGTTGCCACCGGTCTCGTCGTGCATCCACAGCTCAATGCCGCGGTCGCGTGCATATCCTGCAATGAAATCTATATCGAAATCGTCATAAGCCTTCATATAATCGAAATGCTGGTTACCGCCCCAGTTCTCCCAGCCTTCATTCCAACCTTCAAACAGGACTCCCTGCAGATTATTGGCAACAGCAAAGTCTATGTACTTCACGGCATTTTCTGTTGTCGCTCCATGTCTCGGCCCCATGGTCCATGTCTGGGTTCCGAGATGCATGCCCCACCATATACCGACATACTTCTGCGGACGGATCCACGATGTATCGGCAATCTTAGACGGCTCGTTGAGATTGAGAATCAGAGCTGAGTTGATCAGATCAACAGCCGAATGTCCGATCTGGATAGAACGCCACGGCGTAGTGAAACGGCCAGGGACATACGCTTTCACGCCATCGGGCAGCGGCGCGAGATCCGATTTCAGATCACCGGTAACAGAATCGCGGCGAATAACCATCTCAGGATAATCATAGAGCGCGGCCTCATGGATAGATCCGAAAACGCCCTCGTTGGTGCGGAACGTAAACGGAGTGTTGGCATCCGTCACCTCCCGGATAGGGAGATGGCGATATTCCAGTTCGTATGTTTCAAAACTTGCCGGAATAGCCCACGACTCGCCATCAGTTGCGAAGCGGAAATGAGTCTGCTCATCCGTGATCACAAGCGTATCGGCAGATGCATTCAGTTCATATCTCAATGCCACACCGTCGTTATAGGCACGGAACCGCAGCGTCAGCTGCCCGTCTGGAAGCGTGACCGCCATTTCATTATAATTGTCGACACAAGTCTTATTTTCGCCCCACGGCTGATGCCATGTCTCATTGTGGGAATTTCTTGTCGTTGACAACTCCCCCTTGACTGCGTAATTCCATCCGGCAGCATCAAGACCAAGTCGGGAAGGAGCTATCAACTGACCTCCATCAACTGAGACTTCATACACAGGATACTCACCATCGTTTGAAAACCGAATCTCAATCCGTCCATCCGGCGATTTCAGCGATTCCGTAGCGGCAAATGCCGGAACCGAGGCACAAGCCAACGCTAATGTCAAATATATATGCTTCATAGTTTAAATTGTTTCTTTCCACAAATATAGTACACCATCGAGCAAAATCCAAAAGAAAATGCAAGAAAATCCATGGATAATACATTATAGGCAGATCTATCGACAAGAGTTTGGATGGAAAGAATAAAAAGAGTACCTTTGTGGAACTTTTTACCAATTTTGTTTACATTATGAAAAAGATTTTAACTGCCGCGACGGCACTACTCTGCACTCTCACGGGCATGGCCGAGGGTTATCAGATCAACACCCTCAGTGCTAAACAGCTCGGTATGGGCCACACAGGCGTTGCCATGAAACTTGGTTCCGAGAGCATGATTTTCAACCCGGCCGGACTCGGATTCTCCGACAAGACTCTTGATCTCTCCGGATCTATCACCGGGATCAAAGCAATAGCAAATGCAACAGTCGAAGGCTCGAAATATGAAACACAAAACGGATGGAGCACTCCACTTGCGGTCAATGCATCGTTCAAGATTTATGACAATCTGCAAGCAGGCATCAGCTTCTTCACACCCTACGGCAGCGCGATCAACTGGACTAAAAACTGGCCCGGATCTATGCTCAGCCAAGAGGTGAACCTGAAGGTCTACAATATCCAGCCAACAATCGCATGGCGCATCACCCCAAAACTGTCGGTTGGCGTAGGCATGGACATCGCATGGGGATCTGTCGACCTCAACAAGGCTCTCATTCCGGGACACACCTTCGATGCCATCGCATCGGCTATGGGTCTGCAATTTCCAGCACTTGGAAATGCGGCAGCCGCATCGGTCAATCTGAAAGGCACATCCAACGTTGCGCTCGGAGCCAATATCGGCGTGATGTACGACATCAACGACCAATGGACAGTCGGAGCCAACTTCCGCACCAAGATGCAAATGAAGGTATCTGCCGGCACAGCCTCCGTCAATTATGCAAACGCGCTCATTGAATCGGCCATACAGCAGCTTAAACCGGAACTCGATCTTCTGAACGAATCAGATTTCAGCGCACAGATGCCATGTCCCTACGTTCTTAACTTCGGTGTTTCCTACAAGCCTATCAAGGCACTGACACTTGCATTGGACGCCCAGTTGACCGGATGGAAGACATATCGCGAGCTCGACATTGAATTTCCTGCACCACTCGACGGATTCAACCAGAATATTCCCAAGAACTATCGCAACGCATGGTGTTTCCACCTTGGCGCACAATACGCTCTGACCAACCGCTTTGATCTCCGTGCAGGCCTGATGGTCGACACCACTCCCGTGAACAAAGACCACTACAATCCGGAGACCCCGGGAATGACCAAGATCGAACCCACCGTCGGGTTCTCATTCCGCCCGATTGAACGTCTTTCCATCGACGCTTCCTTCATGTACGTGGCCGGCACTGGAATTGACAATGCCCGATGCAGCTACACCGATATAGCCACCGGAGCAGAAAAAACATTCACAGCCGACTATCGTGTCCACGCATTCGCACCGGCTATCGGGGTGAGCTACGCTTTCTAAAGTAGCTATTCACTCTAAAATCGACATCACCGAGAACAATTTAATGTGTCCTATGTTTTTATATGTAGGACACATTTATTCTTAAAAAAACACGATTATGAAGAAAGTTATTTTCTCGATGGCTGCTCTGGCAACCCTCACGCTCGCTTCCTGTGGCAGCAAGACAGACAATACTGCTGCCGACGATGCAACAATGACAGAAGAAGTTGTGGTTTCAGAAACCATTGAAGCTATCCCCACAACCGATGCCGAAGGCACATCGATCATGGACAAGATCAAAGGCGCGGCCTCGAAAGAAAACGTACAGAAAGGCATTGATTACGTTAAAGGGCTTATCTCACAGGGCAAACTGTCGGAAGCCAAGGGCTATCTTGAACAACTGAAACCCTATGCAGAGAAAGTGGGCATGTCGAACGTGGTATCAACCGTTGAGACAACCCTCAGCAAAGCGGAATCACTCGGTGGCGATGCCAAGGACAAAGCCGAACAGGCTGTCAGCGATGCAAAAGACAAGGTTGCCGATGCAGCACGCAATGCCGTTGACGACGCAAAAGCAAAAGCCGGCGAAGCAGCAGAAAATGCCAAAGCAAAAGCAGCTGAGGCAGCTGAAAACGCAAAAGCAAAGGCCGCAGAAGCCCTCGGCGGACTCGGCAAATAACACCGGACAAATCAACGAATCAAACCGCACCCCGAATTATTTCAGGGTGCGTTTTTTTTCATGATCAGAAAACGAAATGGGGATGATGATTGTTAATCAATCATAACAACTATTTATTTTTTCACCCATGAATCTATTTAAGACTCTTATCGCCGCGGTTGTTGCCGTTGCCGCCACGGCGCCCACAGCCTCCGCCCTCAAACCGAAAGAATATCCCGACACACTGATGATCCCCCAACGGGCTGTTGTTGTTTCGGGCGACGAAACCAAAGGTGGATCGCTTATGGCAATTCTGTATGACACCTCCGATCTGCATTTCACCGATCCGAGTGCCCCGAGGTTTCTTTTTCTCGACCGTCAGGGGAAAGTGGCATTAGGCATAGGCGGCTACGTCAAAGGAACCGTCCAATATGATTTCGGGGGTTCGATCAATGATGGTGCCAGCTTCATCACATACGACATTCCTGTCCCGATGAATCCGGCACAGCGCAACCAGTTCTATGGCAACGCCAACCATTCGACGATATTCCTGCAACTCGTGGGACACAGCGATAAGTTCGGCTACTACCAGATGTATATCCAGACCAATTTCAGCGGCGACGGAGCCACAGGTTATGGCCTAAAACTCAAGCAAGCCTATCTGAAAGTGGGATATGTTACCGTCGGTCTTGCCAACAGCACCTTTGTAGATGGAGCCGCAGGCACCCCAACCATTGAGGATCAAGGGCCGGCCGGAGAAATGTCACGTAAAAACATACTTGTCCGATATGCGCCACGTTTCAGCGACCATCTGTCGGGAGCGATAGGCGTTGAGGTGCCACAGGCATCGCTGACAATCAACACACCGGAAGGAACCGATCCGACAGTGGCAAAAATCAATCAGAGAGTGCCCGACATCCCGGCCTACGTTCAATATGAATGGGACGGTGGCAAAAGCCATGTGCGTCTCTCAGGTCTGTTCCGCGACCTCTCCTACCGCAATCTGGTCAGCGGACAAAACTCGTTCCGGGCAGGATGGGCTATAGAACTCAGCGGCAAGATCATGCCGACCCCGGCACTGTCCTTGTTCTATCAAGGGGCATACGGACAAGGCTACGGATCATATCTGAACGATCTCGACGGCCACGGAATGGATCTCATACAAAGCTCTGTTCCCGGGAAAATGACAGCACCACGTCTGGCCAACTTCGAGCTTGGCGTCCGATATGATTTTCGCCCCAACATCTTCATGGCCGCCACCTACAGCCAGGCACGTGTTCTCAGACAAGGCACACTTGGCGGAAGCGACTATCGCTACGGACAATACCTGTCGGTCAGCGGATTCTGGGACATAGTCCCCGACCTACGCGTAGGCCTGAGCTACCTGCGCGGCAACCGTGCCAACTTCGACCGCAGCCACGGACATGCCAACAGCGTGATGGGGATGCTGCAATACAGCTTCTAAGAGTCCACCCGATAATTTCAATTTGATTTTTTTAATTGCCGTCCATGCAACTTTTCGTGGGCGGCAATGTTTTGTCTGATGAAATTAAAACTAAAACACACAGCTATGTTTGACCGGAAAATATCAACGGCCGATATCGAAGAGGCCGTACGTCAAGTCTATGAAGATTACCGAGATCAGGAAGTGGACGGCAGTGTCGATCCACGTTTGAAAGATGTCGATCCAAAAAAATTCGCCATTGTGGCAATGCTGATCGACGGCACCACTTTTGCCGTGGGCGACATCGGAGAAGCATCCCCTCTCGGCTCCATAGCAAAAGTGCCATTGCTGACCCAGTTGCGGATTCAGCGCGAAGGCTGCAAAGACAAGAACGGAAAATGCCTGTTTGCCAGAGCTAAAGAACCGACAGAAGAGAAACCTGAAAATATGCCTGTCAGCGTCCACGGCATAAGGCTGATGAGCGCGATCCAGCCTACCGGCGATCCGGAAGGGAAATGGGATATAGTCATTTCCTTGGTAACCGTCATGATGGGCGAGGCTCCGATTCTCAACGATGATCTGTACAAATCCATGACTCTGACCAATCAGGCAGCAGATGTGGAGAACGCCATGGCACGCTCAGAATTTTATCTGTTTGACGATGCGCCATTGTCGATCGATCTCTACACCAAACTGTCAGCAATGCAGGCCACCCCAATGCAACTGGCCGCAATGGGAGCAACATTAGCGGCAATGGGCCGCAACCCGTCGACAGGACAAACAGTCATGGACACAATGGTAGCTCCAAAAGTCATAGCCTCAATGGCCGTCAAAGGTCCACACCGCAAATCCTTGCCATGGCTGATAAAGAGCGGCATACCGTCAAAAAGCAGTTTCGGCGGATCAATGCTCGGAGTAATGCCCGGTGTCATGGCAATAGCCGCTTATTCACCATTGGTTGACGATGACGGCGTTTCCATCAAAGCCGCAAAGGCAATCAGCCACATAATGAAAAAACTGCGACTCAACACATTCGCTGGAGAAAATATAACCATCGAACGCTGATGCTTGCTGCAAGAGCGTGAGCGGAGCGGAGACCGGTAAAATGGTTTCCGCTCCTTTTTTTCAATAGTAAAAAAAGCATAACTGATTTGAGAAAAGGGGAATAATGAGTAACTTTGCGGCGTGAACAACGTCAGTAACACCCAGGAATCACGATATTCCTCCGAAACGCCTGAAATATCCACAATCAAAGGCTTGACGGCATTGTCGCCGGCTCTGGTCTTTCTGATACTTTATGTGGTCATGTCGCTGATCACAGGCGATTTCTATGCCATGCCGATCACCGTGGCACTCATGGTTGCCTCGGCATGGGCTGTGGCTCTCTATCGTGGCCGACCGCTCAAAGAACGGATCAATGAATTTTCACGCGCCGCCGGCCACGACAATATCCTGTTCATGATCTGGATCTTCACGCTTGCAGGATCGTTTGCCGCTCTGGCAAAAGGGATAGGAGCCATAGATGCGACCGTAGACCTGACACTCAGGTTATTCCCCTCAACATTCATCCTTCCCGGGATATTTGTGGCGGCTTGTTTCATCAGCATGTCGATAGGCACATCGGTAGGAACTGTAGTGGCACTCGTACCACTCGTTGTGGAGCTTGCCGGCGGCACAGGCAGCGGCGATGTCGCATTGTTTGTGGCCACCGTGATGGGTGGGGCATTTTTCGGCGACAACCTGTCGTTCATTTCCGACACCACCATAGCCGCTACCCGTAGCCAAGGATGCCAGATGGCCGATAAATTCCGCGCCAACATCCGCATAGTAGTACCGGCAGCACTGATCACGCTTGCTGTCTACATTGCACTCGGCAGCAACATAGATATACCGGCACCCGACCTGACGGCGACTCCCGATTATCTGCTCGTGATCCCCTATCTGCTGATCATCGCCCTGGCACTGGCCGGGATCAACGTAACAGTAGTCCTGGCCCTCGGCATCGTGGCGGCATCCGTGATCGGGCTCACGCATACCGAGATCGGACTTCTCCAGCAATTCCGCCTGATGGGCGACGGAATAGACTCGATGGGGCAACTTATCATCATCACACTATTGGCGGCCGGAATGCTCGGGCTTATCAAATCAATGGGAGGCATAACCTTTATGCTTCAACGCCTCACCCGACACATATCGGGGAGCCGAGGCGCAAGAGCCTGCATAGCCATGCTTGTGGGAACCGTTAACCTCTGCACCGCCAACAACACCGTGGCCATCATAACCGTCGGCAGTGTGAGCCGCGACATATCACAGCGTTTCGGCATACCGCCACGCGCCACAGCCTCACTTCTCGACACCTGTTCCTGCATAGTCCAGTGTCTGATCCCATACGGCGCCCAGGCACTGCTGGCCACCGGCCTCGCAGGTATCTCCCCGGAAGCCCCGTGGCCCTATCTGTTCTATCCCTGGGCCTTGGCTTTTTGCGTGGCTATCGCCATCATTTTCAGCCGGAACACCAAAAAATTGCACTGATATCAAATCAATTCAGCAAAAAAATTTGACAAGCCATGTAACTTTTTGGTTATTTTTGCGTCAAATAAAAAATAACGATTGAAAAAACTAATCATTCTTTATTCATAAAACCAACATTTCCAATGAAAAGAACATTAAGCGCGGTCTTGCTGCTTCTTGCAATCCTGATGATCCCGGGATTCGCAAAAGCCCAGCAAATGCCGGCCATGGGGGTTGACCCCAATGTCAGAATCGGCCAACTGCCGAATGGTCTGACCTACTACATCCGCCACAACGAGTACCCCAAGGGGCAAGCAGACTTCTACATCGCACAGAAAGTAGGCTCAATCCTTGAGGAGGACAACCAGCGCGGTCTGGCTCACTTCCTTGAGCACATGTGCTTCAACGGCACCACCAACTTCCCCGACAAAGGTATCATCAACTGGCTTGAGAGCAAAGGCGTTAAATTCGGCGTCAACCTCAATGCCTACACCTCTATCGACGAGACAGTCTACAATATCTCAAACGTTCCTGTAAGCTCTAAAGCTGTGCAGGACTCATGCCTTCTCATACTCCATGACTGGGCATGCGACCTCACCCTCGCCCCCGAGGAAATCGACGCAGAGCGCGCCGTTATCCACAATGAATGGTCGCAGTCGATGGTAGGCGAAATGCGCCTCTATGAGAAACTGCTGCCCACCATCTACCCCGACAACAAATATGGCGAGCGCCTGCCTATCGGCACTATGGACGTTGTGCTCAACTTCCCTCATCAGGCTCTTATCGACTACTATCACAAATGGTATCGTCCTGACCAGCAGGGTATCATCGTAGTAGGCGACATCGACCCGCAGTATATCGAGAGCAAGATCAAAGAGATGTTCGGCGGTATCAAAATGCCCGAGAATCCCGCACCCCGCGAGTATGTGAGCGTCGAAGACACCCCCGGCACTATCTATGCCATGGGCTCAGACCCCGAAGTTAAGGCTCCCAATGTAGCTCTGATGTTCAAATCGCCCGGCCTCGACCTGCCCCGCGAGCAGCGCAACACCAACTTCTACTTCTTCCTCAACTACCCCAAGGTTATGATCACCATGATGATGAACAACCGTCTGTCTGACATTGCCGCCACCCCTGAGGCCGAATTTGCCAACGCCCGCGTTTACTTCGGCAACTTCTTCCTCTCGAAGACCATGCCGGCCATGACCCTCGACGTTGACCCCAAGGGCAACGACATGCTTCCCGCCTTCACCCAAGCTTACCGCGAACTTCTCCGCGCTTCCAAGGGGGGCTTCACCATCGGTGAGTATGAGCGTGCCAAATCAGAGTTCCTCTCCCGCATAGAGCGCGCCTACGAGGGCCGCAACGACGTGCAGAACGAATCTTACGTCAAAGAATACGTAGAGCTCTTCCTCAACAACAATCCCGCCCCCGGCATTGAGATCGAGAAACAATTCTACGACCAGCTCGCTGCAGCATTCCCTGTTGAGCAGATCAACATGGTATTGCCTCAGGTAATCACCGACGACAACCGCGTGCTCCTCGCCATTGTACCCGAAAAAGAGGGCTATACACTGCCTACTGAAGAGCAGTTCGCAGCAGCAGTTGAGAGCGTCGACGCCGAAGAGCTCGAGCCTTACAAAGATGAAATGCGTGAGGATCCCCTCATCGCCAAACTCCCCAAAGCCGGCAAAATCAAATCGGTGAAAGAACTCAAGGAGTGGGGCGCAAAGGAATATACCCTCTCCAACGGTGTGAAAGTAGTGGTGAAACCCACCGACTTCAAAGCCAACGAAATCATCTTCGAGGCCATGGCAACCGGCAACGCCGGCAGCACTCTTGACCAGAGCAAAGCAGCCTCTATCAAATATGCGCCCTATGCTGCCATGAATGTCGCTCTCAACGACTACAGCAACAGCGACCTGCGCAAATATCTGCAGGGCAAGCAGGCAAGCGTGGCTTTCAGCTTCGACGACTACACACGTCAGTTCGAGGGCAACGCTACTCCCAAAGATCTTTCTACCCTCATGGAGATGATCTACAGCTACTTCACCGGCTTCGGTCTGCGCGAGGATGAATTCAACGCCGGCCGCGACGGTCTCATCGCCCAGCTCGCCAACCAAGAGAATGTGCCCAACTTCATCTTCTCAAAAGACCTCATGGCAAGCCTCTACAGCGCACCGTCGAAACAGATGATCAGCGTTGACGACCTCAAGGCCGCCGACCGTCAGGCTATCGTGGATATGGTTCGCAACATGACCGTAAATGCAGCCGACTACACCTTCTACTTCGTTGGCAACATCGACGAGGCTACTTTCGAGCCCCTCATGCTCCAATACCTCGCCACGCTGCCCGCCAACGCCAAGAAGGCTTCGAAAGGCTTCACCCACAACCCTGCATTTGAAGTGGCAGCCGGCAGCAAGACCGACACCTACAACGCAGCAATGCAGACTCCGCAGACATTCGTATTCATCGGTATGTTTGCCAAAATGCCTTACACCCAGAAGAATAAACTTCTCGCAAGCATCGCCGCACAGGTTGCCTCTAAACGCCTTCTCAACAAGGTGCGCGAGGAAATGGGCGCCGTATACTCTATCAGCGCTAACGGCGACATGAGCCGCACCGACGAGCTCAACGTAATCTTCCAGAGCGCTTTCCCCACCAACAAAGTAGAGATGAAAGACGAGACCCTCAAGGCCATCAAAGACATCTTCACTGCAGTAGGTGAGAAAGTTGAGGAAGACGAACTCAAACCCGTAATCGAATACATGCTCAAGAACGACGCTGAAGACCTCAAGAGCAACAGCGCTTGGGCCGGTTCGATGTCGGCTACCGGTCTCAACGGTGTGAACATTTTCCTTGGCAAAGAGGAAGTGCTCAAGAGCATTACCACCAAAGACGTTGAAGACTTCATGCGCGCCGTTATCGCTCAAGACAACTACCGTGTGATTGTCCTCGACCCCGAAGGCGTTGCTGAAGAAGCAAGCAAATAATCACAACCCGATATAGACTTAAATAAAAACACCAAGTTGCCCCGACAACTTGGTGTTTTTTATATAAAACTCTTGCGTAGACCCGCTGCTGACGATAACTTAAATCGAGAAATATTTTGTTGTGTGAGAATAAATTGCTAACTTTGCAGCCGGATTTCGTAATCTCTGGCAGGACATGCAGCCTGCGTATATTGCGACTAATGTTAACATTCTAATTCACACTACAATGGATTTGATTAAGATTGCCGAAGAGGCATTTGCCACCGGCAAGCAGCACCCCGAATTCGGTCCCGGCGACACTATCACCGTGGCTTACCGCATTAAAGAAGGTAACAAAGAGCGTATCCAGCAGTATCGCGGCGTTGTTATCCGTATCTCTGGCGAGGGCAACAAGAAACGTTTCACCGTTCGCAAGATGAGCGACAACATCGGTGTTGAGCGTATCTTCCCCATCGAGTCACCCTTCATTGATTCGATCACTGTCAACAAGTATGGCAAAGTGCGCCGTGCCAAACTTTATTATCTCCGCAACCTCACCGGTAAGAAAGCTCGTATCAAAGAGCGCCGCGTGGTTAAGAAATAAGTTTTGCGGTAGTTCCGAAAAAGGGAAATCCTACTCCAAGGGTTTCCTTTTTTAGTTTTGTCTTTGAACTTGTCGGGTCGATTGGCGGTTATATTGAAGTATGTTATGGCTTATTCTATCCGACAAATAAAAATCACTATGAAATATATCAATATTTTTCTCCTCTTTTTGATACTCGCCGCCGGCTCGGCGTCGGCTCAAGGAATTCTTGGCATAGATGGCGAAGAATCTACCTCGGTGGGTATATATATCAAGGATCTTTCTACCGGCAAGGTAATCATAGACCATAACGGGCAGATGGCCCTCACGCCGGCCTCGGTGATGAAAGCGTTGACAACAGCAACGGTGCTTTCCGTATCAGGCACGAAGGCTCGCTTCTCTACTCCGGTGATGCTTAACGGCAGCCGCGACGGTAAGACATGGCATGGCAATATCGTTGTGAAATCTTCGGCCGACCCTACTCTCGAAAGTGAGAATTTCAAGTCGCGCCGCGGATTCTGCGATTCAATAGTGGCTCATCTCCGCTCAATGGGTATAGACCGTATTGACGGTGACATCGTGGTGGAGCAGACGCTTCTTGACGCGGGCCCGATACTTCAATGGGAGATTGAAGACGTGGCTTGGCCTTACGGTGCCGGACTGTTCGGTTTCAATTGGCGCGATAATACAGTAGCCATCACTCCGGCTACAGGTGAAGTCGTGCCGGAAGCTCCCGGTCTTGAAATCTGTGTTGAAAAAGCAAAAGGCAACGACCTCGTGCGCGGCATAAATTCCAACCGTCTTACCGTATACACCCGAGATCCCTCCGACCGCAAATGGACGGTTAATACCACCGTACCCGACCCCGGCGCAGTATTTCGCGCCCAACTGCGCCGAGCACTCTCTCGAGCCGAGATAGCCCTTGGAGATGAAGCTCTTGCTGCAACTTCTGAAAATACCCCTCTTTATACTCATAAATCGGCTGATTACGGCGATATCATGCGTAGCCTGATGGTGCGCAGTGACAATCTGTTTGCGGAAGGCATGCTCCGTACCCTCGCTCCATCATCGGGCCGAAAGGCTGCAATCAACCGCGAGCGCGAGCTGTGGGCTACGCGCGGAGTCAATACCCGCTATACCATCATCAACGACGGCAGTGGTCTTACCAGAGCCAACCGTCTGTCGGCACACTTCCTTGGCGATGTGCTTGAATGGATGGCTAAATCGGAAATGTCGAAAACGTACACCTCATTTTTTCCGCGAGCAGGCAAAGACGGCACAATGCGAGGATTCCTTGCCAAGTCGCCTTTGAAAGGCCAGATTGCTCTAAAGACCGGCTCTGTCAGCTCTGTGCAATGCTATGCCGGCTATAAGCTTAATGCCAAAGGCGAACCTACACATGTAGTGGTGATGATGATCAACGGCTTCTTCTGTCCCCGCAAAGAAGTGCGCGAAGCCTGCGAGAATCTCCTCACAAAAACATTTCTGAAATAACAGGACTGATTAGCAGAACAATATAGCGAGTGCAATGCTCAAATAAATTTGGCATTGCACTCGCTTTTCGTATCGTTGGCCTGCGGTCTTAGATACTCCCGCTCGGCAATGCAAATAAATTTGGCATTGCACTCGCTTATTCG
>OFEY01001480.1_pt1 | contig 15175 bp, 7 predicted proteins | sample 1521251 | NCBI WGS metagenome assembly OFEY01 (sample SAMEA3504100, study PRJEB24116) | mouse gut metagenome | biome: mouse gut; feature: mouse-associated habitat; material: faeces | place: Denmark | collected 2011
ATCCGCCTTATCTGGAAAAGCCCGGGAAGCCGGGCCACCCACATGGAATAGTTGACCCTCCAAAGTGCCCTCATACCGTCCGTATCTCCGGGGCGTACCGCGCGCATCGTCCCGTGCGTCCACGGCACGCGCCCGTCATGGGGCACGACTGCCGGGTTTCGATCTTCCTTTCCGCTTTTTTCGGCGCGTTGCGCATGAAAAGAGGGGGCCGAAGCCCCCTCCAATCCGTTGCGTTCAGGATGGACGCTGAAAACCGCCTCCCCGCCAAGCCGAGCCCTGCCCCGGCACGGAGAACGTTTCCTATCCCGCCCTTTCGGGACGGATGCTCCCAGCCGGGAGGCCTTTAGCCCCACAACACGAGGCGCGTCTCCAGCGGCGAGGCCAGCCCGTCCGTAACCGGCATGACCCGGACGCCGTACATGTGCGGCCCGCTGCGGGTGGGGCTGTAGGAACAGGCGTAGATGAGCGGCCCGCTGCCTTCGCCGTCCTTGCGGGTCAATTCCACGACATCGGGCGAGTCCGTAAAGGCCTGCCCGTTGCCCGGCCCGGCCACAAGCTGCACCAGCAACTCTTCCGGCTTCATGGCCCCGGGGGTGATGGAAACGTCCACCCGCATGGGCCGCGTGCCGATCAACTCGTCCTTCTCAAGACCCTCAATGCGGATTTCGCCCATCTTGAGGGAATTGAAGCGTCCGGTCACGTCCCGCTTCCAGGCGGCCAGACGCCGGGCCAGAGCGTCCTTGTCGGCGCGCAGTTCCTGATCCCGGCGGGCGGCGGGCAGATAATAGCCCTCCAGATAATCCCGCACCATGCGGCAGGAACTGAAGCGGGCGGTCAGGGTACGCAGAGAGCGGCGCATCCGGGCCAGCCAGTTGCGGGGGATGTCCCCGGCCTCCCTGTCGAAATACAGCGGCACCACGTTTTCTTCGAGCAGCGCGTACAGCAGCGCCGCGTCGTCATAGTCGCCCTGCTCCGCCCCAAGGAATTCGCACGTGACCACCGGGCCGATGGTCCAGCCGTTTTCGCCGTCGTAGCCCTCGCACCACCAGCCGTCGGAAACGCTCAGGTTGAGCCCGCCGTTCACGGGCACCTTCTGGCCGCTGGTGCCGCAGGCTTCATAGGGGCGGCGGGGCGTGTTCAGCCACACGTCGCAGCCCTGCACGAGCGTGCGGGAAACGGCGAGGTTGTAATCTTCGATGAAGAAAATCTTGCCGAAGAAACGCGGATCAAGCATGTGCCGGATGACTTCCTGCAACATGTCGATGCCCTGCGCGTCGGCGGGGTGGGCCTTGCCCGCGAAAATGAAGATGATGGGCCGATCCGCGTCGTCGAGGAGACGGGCCAGCCGGTCCGGGTCGGCAAAGAGCAGCGTGGCCCGCTTGTAGGGGGCGAAACGGCGCGCAAAGCCGATGACGAGGGATTCGGGCGTCAGCCGGGCGGCCATCGCCTTCTGCTTCTCGTAGGGAATGCCGTATTTCTTGAAGAAGTCCGGCAGGGAAGCGCGCACGGCTTCGAGCAGGGCCTTCTTCTGCGCCTGCTTCGCCGCCCAGAGGTCCGTATCGGGCAGGCCTTCCAGCCTGTCCCACTGCGGGGCATCCGGGGGCAGCTCCATCCAGCCCTCCCCGAGCAGGCCGTCCAGCAAGGGCTTCATGGCCGGCCCCGCGTACGAAGGCAGATGCACTCCGTTGGTGACGTGGCCGATGGGGATTTCCGCCGTGGGCACGCCCTTCCAGCCCTCCTGCCACATGTGGCGGGAAACGTAGCCGTGCAGCGCGCTGACGCCGTTGGCCCGGTAGGAATAATTCAGGGCGAGCACGGTCATCTCAAAGGTGTTGCGCTCCGTGCCCTCGAAACGGCCCATGCGGATGAAATCCTGCCAGGCAAGGCCGATGCTCTGGCAATAGGGCATGAAATAGGCTTCCATGCGGTCCAGCGCGAAACGCTCGTTCCCGGCGTCCACGGGCGTGTGGGTGGTAAAGAGGTTGCTGCCGCGCACGATCTCCGCCGCCTCGTCGAAGGCCAGCCCTTCTTCCTGCATGAGCAGGCGGATACGTTCCAGAATGAGGAAGGCGGAATGGCCCTCGTTCATATGATAGGCGGCCGGGCGCAGGCCGAGCTTGCGCAAAAGCCGTACCCCGCCCATGCCGAGCAGGATTTCCTGCCGCAGCCGGAAATCCCGGTCCGCCTCGTAAAGGCGCGCCGTGATCCGGCGGTCGTCCGCCGTGTTGCGCGGCGTATCCGTATCCATGAGATAGAGCCGGGCGCGCCCCACGCGCACCAGCCACACCTGCACATGCAGACGCCGTCCCGGAAGATCGAGCTGCACGTCCAGCGGCTCGCCCCGCCCGTCCTTCACCAGTTCCACGGGCAGGAGGGAGAAATCGTTTTCGGGATAGAGCGCGGTCTGCCGGCCCTCCTTGTCGATCTGCTGTGAGAAATAGCCGCTCTTGTAAAGCAGGCCCACGCCGACAAGAGGCAGGTTGAGATCGCTCGCCGTCTTCATATGGTCGCCCGAAAGCACGCCGAGGCCGCCGGAATAGATCGGCAGGCACTCGCTCAGGCCGTACTCCGTAGAGAAATAGGCCAGCGGACGTTCCGGCGAGAGGACGCCGAAATCCTGCACGGGCGCGGCCATATAGGTATCAAAGGCTTCCATCGTGGCCTTGTAGAGGCGCAAATACGCCTGCTCGTGCGCGAGGATGATCAGGCGCGAGGGCGTGGCGGTTTCGATGGTGGAAACCGGGTTGTGACGGCTGCGCTCCCACTCCTCGGGATGGAGGGCGGAGAAAAGCGCATGGCATTCGGGATGCCAGACCCACCACAGGTTGCGGGCCAGTTCGCGCAGGCGTCCAATGGGCTCGGGAAGCGCGGCCACGGCGGTAAAGCTATGCAGCGTGGGCGTGGTGGACATGGTAGCTTCCAGAACGCGTGTCAGCGAGGCGCTGCTCGGCGCGGCCCCCAGAGCCCCACGCGCCACGGCCTTGTCGAGCGCCTGATCGTAAGCCTGTAAATAATAGGGATAAAAATGCTCCCACGAGCACGCGCCGGACAGAGAACGCACGGAAACCCGGCGCTGCGCGAGCTGGCCCGACTCAAGGGAGGCGTAGCCGAGAAGGACGCCGCGCAGGGCGGAAACCGTGTCGGCGTAGGAAGTCTGGCGGCGAGGAAGGACCGTCACGCCGCTTTCGTGCCCCTGCACCTCGCGCACCCAGAGGCCGAAGCCGGACAAGTCGGTGGTCACCGTAGGCACGCAATGGGCGGCGCTCTCCTGCGGCGTATAGCCCCACGGCTCGTACCACGAGGGGAAGACCCCGAGATCGCAGGCCGCGAGCACTTCCTCGTATTTCATATTCAGGAAGCCGTCCCGCCCGTTGAGCAGGGCCGGAACAAAGACCACCTGCACGTGGTTTTCCGGACGGTTGTCCAGCCCGAGACGCTGGCAGGCGTTGAGGATGGGGTCCTGCGGCTGGTTGTAGACGTGGTGGCTGCTGATCCAGTAGGGGCCCTGATCCGAGGGCCGGGACGGATCACCGCTCACGGCGTCGGGGTTCACGCCGCTGTGCCCGCCCATGACCGCACACAGCGCGAGGACGTTGGTCTGGGACTGGCGCAGGGCCTCGTTGACGCCCGCCAGCGCTTCCAGAAAAACGTCGATACCCTTGTTGTGGTGTTCATAGCGTCCGGAAATGATGAAAATCCGCGTGTCCGGGGCCAGTTCGCGGCGCAGGAGCCTTTCCGCCGCGTCCAGAATCTTCGCCCGGAAGCCCTCGGGAACCGAACGGTCCTTGGCGTAGTCGGGGACGACGCGCATGTCGAGGCCGTTGGGCGTGACCACGTCGGGCGAGCGGCCCAGAAACACCGTGGCCTCGTCCGCCGTGATCCGGCTGACCGTGGTGAAGCAGTCGGCTTCCCGCGCCGAGGCGGTTTCCATCGAGCACTTGGCCGTGATGTTGTACGCGCCCGCCTCGTGCTTCGGGTTGATCTGCGCCATCTGCTTGTAGATGTCGAAGCCCGATCCGGCCATTGAGCGCCCGAGCATGGTGGCGTGCGTAGTGAAGATCGTGCCGACGAAGGGCGCGCGCTGCTTGAGGGCGAGGAGCCCGCCCCCGCACATCCATTCGTGGAAGTGCGCGAGCACCGGGCCGTCCGCGGGATCGGCCAGCGTCTGGCAGGCCGCCTCAATGACCTCCCCGCAGGCGGTGCTGAACATGACCGGCTCCACGTAATCCCAGCCGCCGGAAATGGAATCCACGCCGTAGCGGTTCCACAGCTCGAAGAGAAGCTGCCCCTGATTGTAGCGGTCCCGGAAGTCCACCAGAATGACCTTCGGCCTTCCCGGAATGGCCCAGCGCCCGAAACGGCAGGCCAGATTGCGCTGGGCGGTGATTTCGCGCAGGGCTTTCCAGCAGGGTTCGTCCGTTTCCTCAAATTCGGCGTTGTCCCCGAGATCGGGGCCGAGCAGGTAATAATTCTCGCCGTAATGCTCCACGGCTTCAAGGGCCTTGCTGCTGACGACGGCGTAAATGCCGCCCACCTTGTTGCAGACTTCCCAGCTTACTTCAAAGAGAGTCGTATGAGCCTGATCATGCTGCATGAAGATTCCTTTTCCCGTCGCCCGGAATGGCCCGCGAGGAATGCCCCCGCGGGCGGACGCCCTCAGACGCCCGGGGCGGCGACGGCCTTGTCAGATTGTCCGACCGGGAGCGCGGCGTCAAGCGTCAGCTCAAAGTCCGCGATCACGTTCATATAATTGATATAGGCGTCGTAAGGCGTACCGTAGGGGTTGAAATAGCTGTGCACGTCGCCGTCGGAAAACCACTTGGTGCACATGTAATAGAAATGGTCAGAGGTCTGGAGACGCCGCCACACCCGCAACAACCCGGGATCGCCCGTGGCCTTGACCCGCCCCTCAAGACGGTAGACCGCTTCGATGGCGTCGTGCTGCATGTCGTTGCCGAGCCATGCCGTCAGGTCGCGTTCGGCGTCGGCCCATGACATGAAGTGGGGCACGTCGAGGCTCGCCACCGGCTCGAAACGGGCCGCGGCCTCGGAAGGCGTCAGGAAGGAAAAGCCCGGCGTGGCGAGGAGCGCCTCGGGCAGCGCCTCCATAAAGGCGAAAATGCCCGTGGACTCCCACTGATGCTCGCCGAACGTCTCATAATCCATAAAGAGGTTGATGAGATCGCCGGAGGCGTTGGCGGCCTGCGCCCAGCGTGCGAACTTGTCCGCCGTGAGCGGGAACTCCGGCCATTCGTGGTTGGAGAAACGGAAGGCGATGTCGTCCGAAAGGCGATAATTCTTGAGCATGAGCTTGAGGCGGCCGCACCCCTCGGGCCGATACAGGAAATTGGGGCTACGCCAGCCGAGCACGTGATCCGCGCCTTCGGCCAGAACCGCGTCATAGCCCATGTCCTCCACGGCCTTGGCGAGCGCGTTGTTGTAGATAAGCTCGGTATTGCGGAAGACGCGTGGCCGCACGCCGAAAAGGGCCTCGACGCGCTCGTCGTGCAGGGCCACCTGTTCGCGGAATTCTTCGGGGGAATAGAGGAAGGACAGCGAATGGTTATAGGTTTCGGAAAGCAGCTCCACGCAGCCCGTTTCCACCAGTTCCCTGAAGCTCTGGATGACCTCGGGCGCGTAGCTCTCGAACTGGTCGAGCGCGGTGCCGGAAATGGAGAAGCTCACCTTGAAGCTGCCCTCGTAGCGACGGATCAGCTTGAGCAAAAGAGCATTCATGGGCAGGTAGCACTTGCGGGCCACCTTGAGGAGGATGCCGCAGTTGGCGTCCTCATCCTCGTAAAAGGAATCCCGCCCGATGTCGAAAAAGGTGTAATGCCTCAGACGGTAGGGCTGATGGACCTGAAAGTAAAAGCAAATCGCTGACATATCAATTCCCCCCCGGAACAAGTTGCGCATAGACGGCGTTCAGGCGATCCGCCGCGTTTTCCCACCGGATGCTTTTCAGCTCCTCGCGGCAGTTCTTCACGACCTCTGCGGCCAAGGGCGGATACGAAAGCATGGCGCAGATTTTGTTCGCCATTTCCCGGACATCCCAAAAATCCACCTTGATGGCGTTGTGCACCACCTCGGCCACGCCGGACTGCCGCGAAATGAGCACGGGCACGTCGTAGGCCATCGCCTCCAGCGGGGCGATGCCGAAGGGCTCGGAGACGCTCGGCATGACATAGAGATCGCTCAGGGCATACATGCGGTCCACCTCCTCGCCCTTGAGGAAGCCCGTAAAATGGAAACGGCTGCCGATGCGCAGTTGCGCCACCCGCCGCACCATGTTGGGGAGCATGTCCCCGCTGCCCGCCATGATGAAACGGGTACGCGGCAGGCGATCCAGCACGAGCTTGGCGGCCTCCACAAAATAATCGGGCCCTTTCTGGAACGTTACCCGCCCCATGAACAGAACCCGCTTCTCGTCGTCGCCCCGGGCGGGCGCGGCATAGACACGGTCCGCTTCGCTGCGGGAAACCGCGTTGTGCACCACGTCGATCTTCTCGCCCGGAATCCCGTACTGCTGCATGACCAGACGCTTGGTGTAGTGGCTGACCGCAATGACCCTGTCGGCGGCCTCCAGCCCGGCGCGCTCGATGCGGGCCACCTCGGGGTTCATGTTGTCGCCGCTGCGGTCGTGCTCAAGGGCGTGGATGTGGGCGATGAGCGGCTTGCCGGTCATCTCGCGCACGATCATGCCCGCCGGATAGGTCATCCAGTCGTGCACGTGGATGACGTCGAAGCGGGCCTTTTGCGCGATGGCCGCCGCCGCGCAGCCGTAGCGGTAGACCTCGCTCATGAGGTCCGGGCCGTAGCCGCCGTGCAGGTGCAGGACGGTTTCACGGGTGGAAACCGACGTTTCCTCATGCCGCCCGCGCGCTTCGCGGCGCTCCACCTCGCGGCGGCGCACCTCGTAGCTTTCCGGCGTGTCGTAGGGAAAAAGGAGGGAATCGACATGCTCGACGTGCAGGCGTTCCCGCCACAGCTCGCGCACGTCCTCGCGCAGGCGGACGTTGCGCGATGTGCGCGCCACCCGCGTGCCCGAAGCCGAACACAGCGAAAGCCGCTTTTCCAGCCGCACGCCCTTGCCCGGGTCCATGCGCGGGAGGACGAAAAGGATTTCGGTCCCCTTGCGGGCCAGAGCCTGCGTCATCCCGTAGCAGGCCGTCCCCAGCCCGCCGCTCTTGTAGGGAGGGAACTCCCAGCCGAACATGAGCACGCGCATCACTTGCCTCCTTTGCGGGCATCCGCTTCCCACTCGGCGTAGACCTCCGGGGCGGCCTCCTTGAGCAGGCGCAGGAGGCGCAGGCACTCGGCCACGCTCCACGCCTGCGCGATGCAGCCGTTGGGCAGGTGCGGCGGGTCGCCGTCAAAAATCTCGGAAACGGACCCCATGCCCGCATCGCCAAGATGCTGGGCGAAGAGCGGACGCACGGTGCGCAGCAGTTCCCGCACCGATCCCGGCACGTCCCATGCCGCGCGCAGCACGGTTTCGGCATAGGCACCAAGCAGCCACGGCCATACCGTGCCCTGATGGTAGGCCTCGTCGCGCTGGGCCGGGCCGCCCTCGTAGAGGGAGTGGTAGTCGGGCGCGCTCGGGGCAAGGGTGCGCAAGCCGTAGGGGGTCAGAAGGCAGCGGCGCACCCGCGAGAGCACGTTGGCGTAGTATTCCTCTTCCAAAATAGGGTACGGGAGGGATACGGCAAAAAGCTGGTTGGGACGCACCCGGCGATCCGGGCCTTCCTCCCGCCAGACGTCCGCGAGGTAGTCGCCCTGCACGTCCGTAACCCAGTACCGTTTGGCGAAAACGGCGCGCATCCGGTCCAGACGTTCCGTCTGCCGCCATTCCGGTTCCTCAAAGAGCCTCGCCAGCTTGTCGGCAAAGGCCAGCGCGTTGTACCACAAGGCCGCGATTTCCACGGGCTGACCGTTGCGGGGCGTGACCGGGCGGCCGTTGACCTTGGCGTCCATCCACGTGAGCTGCGTTTCGGACGTGCCCACGGAAAGGAAACCTTCCGCGTCCGGGGTCACACAGGGAACCTTCCCATTCCGGTACGCGCTGACGATGGCCTTGATTCTGGGCCAGCAGTCCTCGCGCAGGAAATCCCGGCGCTCCGGCAGGGCGCGGAACATCTCCTGCACGGCCCAGACGTACCAGAGGGAGGAATCCACACAGTTATAGGCATGGTGGCCGTCCGCCGAGAAGCAGTTTGGGATGAGGCCGTCCTTCATCGTGGCGCCGATATGCGCGAGCAGCTCCACGCCGAGTTCGTCCCGGCCCGCATGGAAGGTCAGCCCGGGCAGGGCGATGAGCGTGTCGCGCCCCCATGCCCCGAACCACGGGTAGCCCGCCACCACCGCCGGTTCGCCGTTCGAGCGGCGCACAAGGAATTTTTCCCCTTCGTGGGCAAGGTGGCCCTCCAGCGTTTCGGCCTCCCGCGCCGCTTCCGTGCGGCGTTCGGCCTCTTCCTGCCAGAGGGATTCCACGAGCTTGCGCTGACGGTGCGAGATGTCAAGCGCCTCCGTGGAAGCCGTGAGGAACACGGGTTTGCCGGGGGAGAGGCGGATTTCAAAGATGCCGGGCTGGAAGAGGTCTTCCTGATAGTCGAAGCCGCGTTCCTGCTCGACCATGTACTCCACGTTGCGGTACCAGTCGGGCTCGGGATTGAAGACCGCATCGCCCTGCGTCTGCATGTACAGGGAGGGCAAGGCGTCGTAGGGTTTCACGCTGAAGCCGTAGGGGGCGGAAAAGGTTTCGGGGCGCAAAACGGGGTTGGCGCGCGTCAGCCGGTCCGCGTGGCGGAAGGCCAGCAGCGGCTTGATGCGCAGGATCATGGGCGGGGTGTCCGCCCCCACGCCGCGCACTTCGTAGCGCAGGATGAGCAGCCGCCGTCCCGGGATGAGCATGAGTTCGCGGCTCAGCGTGATCTCGCCGAAACGGTAGCGGAACACCGGCCATTCACCGATCTCCATCTCCTGCAGATATTCGTGGCCGCGCGGGTAGTAGACCCCGGGATGCTTGCGGCAGGAAAAGAAAAACTCCCGCTCGCCCATGAGCAGCGATTCCTCGACGGTGGAGAGCAGGACGTGGCGGCCTACGGGCCGTTCGAGATCGGCCACGAGCAGGCCGTGGTACTTGCGCGTGTTGCATCCGAGGAGCGAACTGGAAGCGTAATCCCCCAATCCGTTGGTTTCAATCCACTCTTTGCGGAGCGATTTTCGGATATTCTGGCAGGTAGGTTTATCGAAACGGAACTTCATGCTCACTCCTTCCAAAGAAAAGAGGGGGAAAAGGACGACCGCGCGAATGAAGGCGGCGGGCCGCCTGTCGGGACAGGCGGGACGAAGGAAGGACAGGGGACTCCAACAGGCATGAGGGAAGCGCCCCGAGAAAGAGCGTAACGCTACCGGACGCATCGCTCTGCCACGACCGGTGCCTTCTTCTTGCTTTAGATATAGGCTTATCTCCCCATAAAGTCAAAAAGCAAGAAGAGTTCTTTTATTCGAGCCATTTTACCGAAGAAAAACGGCACAGCCCTTCCTTTCCCGCAAAAATGGCGCTTCAAGGCCGTAACGTTCCCCTTGCAACGCCGTTGCTTTGCGGACATGCCGCGTTCGGGCGCAAAGAGCCCTTTCGCTGTGGCGGGGCGTGGTCCGCGCCCCTGCCGCCGCCCTTTCCCAACCATTGCCTATTGCCGGGGCGCGGGTTCGGCTGGCCGGCCCTTTCCCATGCAGGAAGGCTGCCCGCGCCGCGCCCACGAAAAAGGCCGTTCCCGCCGGGAAACAGCCTCTTTTCCGGAGCGCGACACAGGGGGTAGCAGCAAACAGGCGTGGCTGTATACTATAAGTGATGGCGGGACCGCCCCGAGGCTCCCGGCGGGGTAAAGAAGATGATGACCGGTTCATGATGAGTGCAAACGCGGCCCGAAGTCTCCGGGGGCGGCAAAGGAAGGCAGGATACGGCCAGTTCTGAGACCGGCATATCGGTGAGGCCCCACGTGCGGGGAAGGAGAGCACCCGCTCTTTCTCGGGGAAGAAGGTTGCCAGACCAGCCCCGCGTACAGGGAAGGAAACGTGGGCCATGCAGGACAAGAATGGGGACCTCGGGCGAGGCCCCGTGTGCGGGGAAGGAGATTCATTCAGGAATGGGAAAAGCTGTCCCGGCTCGGCGAGGCCCGCGTGCGGGGAGGGAGATGCGGCGAGAGAGGTCTTAAAGGGCGGATAAGGTGAGGCCCCCGCGGAGAAGGCGTCCGCCACGTCAACGATGTTTTGAGAGAGATTTGTTAGGCGAGGCCCGGGATGTGGAGAAGGAGTCGCTGGTGGAAGCCGACATCGTGGACTGTCAGGGGCGAGGCCCGGCGCGTGGAGAAGAAGTCAGGTGCGGGCCAAGGGCGGTCACGGCTGCGCCGGCGAGGCCCGGCGCGTAGAGAAGAAGTGCCCGGGGCCTTCTCGGGCGCACACAAAGACGGGGCACCACCCGGAGAATGGAGGAAGGCTTCCCCCACGCTGGCCGCCGTCCAGTCCCTGACCTTTCCGGTTTACCAGCCTTTGCCTTTCCTCCCCCGCTGCCGGACCGTTACCGAAGGCCGTTCCTTGTGCGTGGTGGCGCGGCTTTCTCCAAGGCCCGGCGCTGGCCCGGATCAGGCTGCGCCGCGCCGCTTGTTCCCGTACATATCAAGGTCCGCCTTCCGCAAAAGCTCGCTCACGGAAGCCGCGTCGGAGGGATAGAAGGCAAGGCCCATGCTGGCCATGACCATGATGTCGCGTCCGTCCAGACGGTAGGGGCGTTCCATTGCCTGCCGCACCATCGCCTCGCAGCGGCGGCGGGCTGCGTCCCGATCCGCCGCGCCGTAGAGGATGACGACGAATTCGTCCCCGCCGAGCCGGACCGCGCTCCCGGCGTCGGGAAGGAAGGCGCGCAGCCGCCCGGCGAACTGGGAAAGAAGGCGGTCCCCGCAGTCGTGGCCGTAGGTGTCGTTGATGGCCTTGAACTTGTTCAGGTCCATATAACAAAGGGCAAAGGATCGGCCCGCCGCCATCGCTTCCTCAAGCTCGCGGAACAGCGCGCGCCGATTGGGCAGCCCGGTGAGCATATCCTGCTCGGACATGCGCTCAAGCCGCTTCTTTTTGCTGGCCAGGTCCGTAGCCAGCCCCACCACGCAGGAGAAAAGGATGCTCATGAAGAGGGCCACGCCCCAGAAAAACGAGCGCAGGCCCCAATCCTTCCAGCCGCCATCGGGACGGACGCGCAGCAGCCAGTCCGCATTGGGGAGGGCAATACGGTACTCCATTGCCTCATCAAGGGCTTCCGGCGTGCCGAGCAGGATCGTCTCGTTCCCCGTGTCCGGGTGGATGCGGGAAAGCTGGTAGGCGTAGCCCTGTCGAACAAGATGTTCCAGTTGCACGGGCTCCAGCACGTCCGGGAACTTGAAGGTCACGCAGATGAGCCCCCAGAAGGAATCGGGCCGCTTGTCGTCGTGCAGGAACACGGGAAGGCGTACGGCCAGGCCGCACCCGCCCTGCACCAGCGAAAAGGGCCCGGCGAGGGTGGCGCTGCCCGAATCGCGGGCAAGGATGGCTTCCTTGGAGCGGGCGGGGTTGGAAAAAAGATCGTGGCCGAGGGCGCGCCTGTTGCGCTCGTAGGGGAAGACGCGGCTGACCACCCCGCCGGGGGCCAGATTGATGTTGATGGTGCTCGGATGCATTTTCACAAGCTCGGCGGCGTAGGACTCGAAGTCCTCGACGGCACCGTTGCCCTGCCGGACCAGCGCGGCCACCAGATAGGCGCTCGAAAAGGCGTTGGTGATCACATAACGCATTTTCGTAGCGTAGCTCTCCACAATGTAGCCCGTCTTTTCCTGTTCCTGCGCCAGCCGGTCATGTTCGAGCCGCAGAAGGAAGAGATAAGAAGCCAAAAGGCATACCAGCAAGGTTCCAAGGGCATACACGAGGCTCCGGGGAGCCCCTTCCATTCTCAAAAGGCGCTTTTCAGCCGCCGCCTGTTCCTTGTGACGTATCAGCCGTTGCATGGCGCAGTCCTTTTTCGCGGCGGGCTCGGCCCCTCGATATGACGGGCTGGGTTTCGGCCCAGAGCATGAGGAAGCATTCCATGTTTTCCCTTTTTCATCAAGAGTTCCTCTGAAAAGAAATCAGTCCCGCCCCGATTCCCGCGCCCTTCCCTCCTGTCCTTCCCGCGCCTTGGCGGTCCTTCAATAGGCCCCTTCCCTTCGCCTGAGAGAAAGCTATACCGGCTTTCTTCGTCCTTTATCATGCTCCCATGTGCTTCTTTTCCCGTTATATACAGAATCCCTTATAGTAGGAGGCTTCATGTCCGCCTGTCTTCCTTCATGGAGATGTCTTTAGAGGCATACAGTGCATCAGAGGAAATAGAGCAAAGTATAAGACGATTCACAGTGCATTCATAGCCGATGCAAAGCGCAAAGGCTCTACGTAATGACGCGCTTTTTATTCTATAACATACCTCATTATATTATCTTTTTTATCATTGAACCAGACTTCGACATGCCGTTACCTTTTTCACGCAGCGTCTTTTGCTTTGACGATGCAGTGCACCCTACGTGTTACGCTCATTTTGAACGTGTTACGAAAAAGTCCCCAAGGAGGCCTGTATGCACCTTACTCCACGTGAGCTGGATAAACTCATGATCCATACCCTGGCCGACGTCGCGCTCAAGCGAAAAGCCAAGGGCCTGAAGCTCAACCATCCGGAAACCGTCGCCGTGCTTTCCGCCACCGCCCTCGAAGAGGCCCGGGCGGGCAAGACCGTTGAAGAGGTCATGGCCGAAACCCGGAAAATCCTCACCCGCGACGACGTCATGGAAGGGGTGGTCGAAATGATCCCCACCGTGCAGGTGGAAGCCGTCTTCACCGACGGCAGCCGCCTCATCACCATCCACAACCCCATCAACTAGCAGGGGATGCCGTCATGACCAAAAATAACGCCCAGAACAATAAGCAGAACGCGGCTCAACAGCCCGGCAACGCCCAGAACGGCAAACAGAACGCCGTGCCGGACGCCACGCAGAATACCACGCAGAAACCCCAGCAGGGCCAGAAGACGCCGGTAGGCGGCCTTGTCCTCGGCGAAGGCCCCATCGAATTCAACGAAGGCCGCAAGACCGTCACCCTGAAGGTGCACAACACCGGCGACCGCCCCATTCAGGTCGGTTCCCACTTCCACTTCTTTGAAGTGAACCGCGCCCTCGAATTCGACCGCCCCGCCGCCTACGGAATGCGCCTGAACATCTCCTCCACCACCGCCATCCGCTTCGAGCCGGGCGATGAAAAGACCGTCTCCCTCGTCGCCATCGGCGGCACCTCCGGGACCTACGGCTTCAACAACCTCGTAGACGGCTGGACCGGCGACGATCACGAACGCGTCCTCAATCAGGAACGCGCGGACAAGCTCGGCTTCAAAAACGCCAAACTGTAAGGCCCGCGCGCTGACGCGGCTCACAAGGAGTTCATTATGCCAACTATTTCCCGTCAGGAACACGCCGCCCTTTTCGGCCCCACCGTGGGGGACAAAATCCGGCTCGGCGATACGGACCTGTATGTCGAAATCGAAAAAGACCTCCGTCATTACGGCGACGAATCCATGTACGGCGGCGGCAAGACCCTGCGCGGCGGCATGGGCGGCGACGCCCGCCTCACCCGCGACGCGGGCGTGCTTGATCTGGTGATCACTAACGTCACCATCATCGACGCCGTGCAGGGCGTGATCAAGGCCGACGTGGGCATCCGCGACGGCAAAATCGTGGGCATCGGCAAGAGCGGCAACCCGTCCATGATGAACGGCGTGCACCCCGATCTCATCGTCGGCAACTCCACCGACGCCATCACCGGCGAGCACCTCATCCTCACCGCGGGCGGCATCGACTCTCACGTCCACTACATCTCGCCCCAGCAGGCCTACGCCGCCCTCTCCAACGGCGTCACCACCTTCTTCGGCGGCGGCGTCGGACCCACGGACGGCACCAACGGCACCACCATCACCGCCGGGCCGTGGAACATCACCAGAATGCTGGAAGCCATCGACGCCATGCCCGTCAACATGGGCATCCTCGCCAAAGGCCACGCCTATAACAAGGCCCCCCTCGTCGAGCAGATCGAGGCGGGCGCGTGCGGCTTCAAGGTGCACGAGGACTGGGGCGCCATGCCCGCCCTCATCCGCGGCGCGCTGAGCGTGGCCGACGACATGGACGTGCAGGTTTCCGTCCACACCGACACCCTGAACGAATCGGGCTACGTCGAGGACACCATCGACGCCATCGCGGGCCGCGTCATCCACACCTTCCATACCGAAGGCGCGGGCGGCGGCCACGCCCCCGACATCCTGAAGGTGGCGAGCTACCCCAACGTGCTGCCGAGCTCCACCAACCCCACCCTGCCCTTCGGGATCAACACGCAGTCCGAACTCTTCGACATGATCATGGTCTGCCACAACCTCAACCCCAACGTGCCCTCGGACGTCTCCTTCGCGGAAAGCCGCGTGCGCGCCGAGACCGTGGCCGCCGAAAACGTGCTGCACGACATGGGCGTCATCTCCATGATCTCGAGCGACTCGCAGGCCATGGGGCGCGTGGGCGAAAACTGGCTGCGCGTCATCCAGACCGCCAACGCCATGAAGGAAGCCCGCGGCAAGCTCCCCGAAGACAACGCGCAAAACGACAACTTCCGCGTGCTGCGCTACGTGGCCAAGGTGACCATCAACCCGGCCATCACGCAGGGCGTCAGCCACATCATCGGTTCCGTGGAAGTGGGCAAATACGCCGACCTCGTCCTCTGGGAACCGCAGTTCTTCGGCGCGAAGCCGAAACTCGTCATCAAGGGCGGCATGATCAGCTGGGCCAACATGGGCGATCCCAACGCCTCCCTGCCCACGCCGCAGCCCACCTACTACCGGCCCATGTTCGGCGGCATGGGACTCGCCAAGCCCCGCACGCGCCTCACCTTCGTCTCTCAGGCGGCGATGGACTGCAACATCCGCGAGAGGATCGGCCTGCGCAGCCGCCTTGAGCCCGTGCGCAACATCCGCGGCCTGAACAAGCACGACATGGTGCGCAACGGCAACCTGCCGAAAATCGAGGTCGACCCCGAAACCTTCGCCGTGACTGTGGACGGCACCCATGCCACGGTCCGGCCCGCCGAA
>OFEY01001489.1_pt1 | contig 15088 bp, 14 predicted proteins | sample 1521251 | NCBI WGS metagenome assembly OFEY01 (sample SAMEA3504100, study PRJEB24116) | mouse gut metagenome | biome: mouse gut; feature: mouse-associated habitat; material: faeces | place: Denmark | collected 2011
GCGGCAGCGTTGAGTTGGGTTATGACTATGCGATCAACAAAACCCTGTACCTGACCCCGAGTGTCGGCGCCTTCTATACTCAGGTTGATTACGACGACGCCACCGACAGTGCCGGCAAGGTTGCAAAGTACAACACCTTGCGTCAGCTGGAGTTGGAAGCCGGCGTCAAACTGACGAAAGCGTTCGTAACGGACGAAGGCTATGCCAACGTTTACGTCAAACCGAGTGTTGTCCGCACCGTTGCTGACGGTGACGAAGTCAAAATCACCGGTTTGGGTAAAGTCAATACGCTGGATGACCAGACGTTAGGCCGGGTTGAACTCGGGGGCCGTTACGGCTTCACCGAACAGTTGTCGGCGTATGGTTGGGTGAACCACACCTTCGGCAACGACTACAAAGCCTCGACCTTCGGTTTGGGCTTAAGTTACAGCTGGTAAATAAAACAAAATCCCCCTTTTCTCGCGAGAAGGGGGATTTTTATGCTTAAAACCTGTTATATGAGGCAGATAATAAAATTTAAGGAATTTTTTACTTGTAAAGGCCGGAGAATGAGACAGATAGAGTGGTTTGGAAGGCGAACAAAATTTTAATGTACACAGAAGTACATGAATTTTGTGAGACCGAACCAAACCACTCTAGGTGTCCATTATACGGCTTTTAAGCTTTGAGCATCACCTCAGGCGCTTCAATCCCCAACAAATACAGCAGTTGAACCAAAACGTCCCGGGTTAATTTGGCCAGCGCCAGACGCGAAGCGGCAATTTGCGGCGTTTCGGCGCCGATGATCGGCGAGGTGTTGTAGAAACTGCTGAAGACCTGCGCCAGATTATAGGCGTAATCGGAAATGATGCTCGGCTCTTTGTCGCTTTCGGCACGGAAAACAATGTTGTTGAGCTGAGTCAGCTTCAGCGCCAACTGGCGTTCTTCGGGGTTGGTGATGATGACCGCGCCGGGCGTCAGATCCTGATTTTTACGCATAATCGAATTGATTCGCGCCACCGCATATTGAATGTAGGGACCGGTCTTTCCGTCAAAGTTGGCAAAATCGTCCAACTCGAAAATATACCCGGAAGCGATATTGTTTTTCAGATCCTGAAACTTGATCGCACCGACGGCAATCTGAGAAACCAGGCAGTCGATATATTCCTGAGTAATTCCCTTGCTTTCATCGGGAGCCGGCATCGATTCGGCGACTTTGTCCTTCGACATTTTAATCATGTCGCACAAATTCATCACGCCGCCGTCACGGGTTTTAAAAGGCTTGCCGTCGGCGCCGTTAACGGTACCGAAACCGATATGCTGCATTTTAACGCCGGGCGCGATACCCAGTTTCTCTACCGTCTCAAACACCTGTTCAAAATGCAACGCCTGCCGTTTGTCGACAAAATAAATGATTTCGTCGGCTTTCAGATCATCTACCCGCATTTTAATGGTGGCAATGTCAGTAGCCTGATAAGTGAAACCGCCGTCCGATTTTTCGATAATGACCGGCGGCTTGGGCTTGTTCTCTTCATCCAGCCGGATGATGTAAGCACCGTCGTCATATTCCAGCACCCCTTTTTGCTCGGCAATTTTTTTAACTTCAAAGCAAACTTCATGGGCATCGCTTTCGCCCAGCCACAAATCGAAATGAACGCCAAGTTCACGGTAATTTTCTTTTACCGCGTCCACCGACACTTTGCGGATGTGCTGCCATGCCATGCGATACGCCGGATCGCCGTCCTGAAACTTGGCGGTAATCACACGGGCATTTTCTTTAGCCGCTTCGTCTTCTTTGCAACGCAGGTTGGCTTGCTTATAAAAACGGGTAATTTGCGCAATATCATAAGTTTCCATTTTATCCAGGCTGCCGTCCTGAGAAATGACCTCGGCCAAAATCATGCCGATCGGCGTACCCCAGTCCCCGAAGTGAACATCCGAAATCGGTTTGTTGCCGACAAATTCTTCGATTCGCCGCATCGATTCGCCGATCACGCCCGAACGCAAATGCCCGACGTGCATTTCCTTGGCCACATTCGGGCCGCCGTAGTCCAACACCACCGTTTTGGGCCGGCCGACTTTGGCACAGCCGAAACGCCCGTCGGCTTTCATATGATCCAAAACGCCGCTCAAAAAGCCGTTGTTGAGGGAAATGTTCAAAAACCCCGGACCGTCTACCGAAACCTTGTCAAAATCCGGATCTTCGCGCAGTTTCCCGGCAATCGCTTCCGCAATCTGTCGCGGATTTTTCTTCTCGATCTTGGCCAGCGCCAACGCACCGTTACACTGAAAATCGCTCAGATCGGGACGATCGGAAGCCTTTACCGTCGCATAACGCGCATCCAACTGCAGTTCATTAAATATTTTTACCAGTTTTTGATTTATAATTTCATCCAACACATAGCTCATTGATCAGTTCTTTCCGCTTTTTTTAACACATTTAAATTGATAAGCCGCCGGGGTCAAAATCCGGCAGGTAAAAAACGACTGCTTTTCCGGCTCGGCATAATCGCCGGCCTTTTGCCGGACACATTCCTGATCCGCCATTTTCTGCAGTTCGTCAAAATCGCTCACCCATCCGTTGTAACAGATAACCGGCCGGTCAGGTCTTGACATCCCGACATACAGACGCTCAGCAGGCGCGCCGGCATTGCGCCGCCGGTCGACAAACGGCTGCACCCACGAGCATCCGGCCGTCACAATCAGCATCAGGGCGCATATCGGCAATTTTATCCTAGACAATTTTCAAATCTCCATTACATTAGGGACAGCATCGAAATTTAATTTATATATGAAGAAGTTAAAAATGCAAAGTCAAAATGAATATATCGGCGACGACAAAATGCAAAAAATGTTGCAACACTACCTTTGCCCGCTGCCGCTCGACACCGTCAAAATGCGTTTTGCCGGCGCCATATGCAGTCCCAACCTTGAACTGCGCCCTTCCGACGTCATCTCTTCTTTGTGGCCGCAAAACCAGGAACCCCGGCTGCAAACCAAAGAAGAAGCAGAGTTGTTTTTCAAATTTTTTATGGGATTGTGGGATCATATTTTCAATCTGGTGCGGCAAAACGCCGTCTGTCTTCCTGCCCGGCGGGCGGAAAATTCCCGCGACGACTGGGCCGAACTGTGCTTCAGCCGCGCCGAAACCCTGGAACAAGGGTATATCGAAGGCTTTTGGGGCGGACGGAATGACTTGAAAATTCCGGCCTATTTGGCGGAACTGATCGATTCCCTCAGCGATCTGGCCGCGCTCTATCTTAAACTGGCAGAACGCCTGCAACAGGAACAAAACATCGAAAATTTGGTTGCAACGGTCAAGAACACCGACAAAATGGTCAACCGTTCAATCGCTTTTATTATTGAAAACACGGTTTTGCCGCGGATGGCACAACCGCAAACACAAAATTAAACTTCAGGAGAAAAAACATGGATTTAATGGAAGGGCTTTTGACCCGCCGTTCGGTTCGCAAATATCAGGACAAACCGATTGACAAGGACACTATTCGGGAAATTATCAAAGCCGCCCAATACTCGCCGACCGCCCACAACCGTCAGCCGTGGGAGTTTCTGGTGGTGGATGACCGCGAAATTTTGGCTAACCTGCGCCATATTCAGCGTTGGACTTCTTTTGCCAAAGACGCCGCCTGCGTGGTTTTTGTCTGCGGTGACATTGACAAGTCTTTCAACCGTAACAAAGATGACGAAAAATGGAGTTTTATCGACGTCGACTGCGCGATTGCAACCGAAAACCTGATGCTGGCCGCCTGGGCCAAAGGCATCGGCAGCTGTTATTGCGGTGCCGCGCCGATGCAGAAAGTGGTTGACGCGCTCAAAGAACATCTCAATCTTCCCGACAACATCCGCCCGTTTGCGATTGTCCCGATGGGTTATCCGGCCGAAACGCCCAAACAACCCGAAGACCGTTACAACCCGGATAAAATCCACTGGGGAAAATGGTAATTTTTCATAAACGGACAATCCGTTTAAAAATAAACACTTAAAGAAAAAGGCGACATCCGAAGATGTCGCCTTTTTCTTTAAGTGTTTATCGGACTTACGACCGACAGTAGACAATAATGTAGGTCTCGTGCTTATCATTAAGCCCCCATACATATTTGTACTTTGCCTTTCCCATCGGGCTCGCAACCGAAGCGAATGTTTCTTCGCTTACGTCGAGATCCATCTCCACCTTGTCATATTCCGCCTGAGATACGGGCGAAATGTCGGTGCCGGAGATTCTGAGCTTTACACTTTCGTAAGAAAGGTAATATGCCCCGTCTGCGCCTTTTGTAATAAAAGCCTAGTCCGAAGCGACGCCGCTGCTGACGAAAGTCACTTTATAAGCGGCCACGGTCTTGGCAGACTTGATTTCCGACATATCCGTTTCGAAAACGGTCGTTGCGTCGTTTACAACCAGGTTTACACCGTTCACGGTAACCGTATCTACAGCTTTTGTTGCAGCGTGTGCACCGGCTACCATGACCATAGTCACAAGAAGGAAAAACATTCTTTTCATAACAATTATATTTAAAGTTAATAATTTATAGTTTCTTTAAAAATGCGCCTTTATTTAATTTTTGTCAATAAAAAACAAACTCGGACAAACATAAAAAAATCTTGAAAAAAACTCAATCGGTGATACATTAGGCTTGAAAAATTCATGCCTGTGCGGGGCATTCCGCATACTAAATTTTACAAGGAAGGATAATAATATGACAATTCGCGTCGGTATTAACGGATTTGGACGTATTGGCCGTTTGGTTTTTCGTGCTGCTCAGAAAAGAGATGACATTGAAGTTGTCGGCATCAACGACCTGATTGATGTTGAATATATGGCTTATATGCTCCGCTACGACACCATGCACGGCAAATTTGACGGAACCGTCGAAGTCAAAGACGGCAAACTGGTTGTAAACGGCAAAGCCATCCGCGTTACGGCAGAAAAGAACCCGGCAGACCTCAAATGGGGCGAAATCGGCGCCGATTACGTTGTTGAATCGACCGGTTTGTTCCTCACCAAAGAAAAAGCTCAGGGCCATATCGAAGCCGGTGCCAAATATGTTGTCATGTCTGCACCGAGCAAAGACGACACTCCGATGTTCGTTTGCGGCGTCAACACCGATTCTTATGTTAAGGGAACCCAGTTTGTATCCAACGCCTCCTGCACCACCAACTGTCTGGCACCGATCGCCAAAGTTTTGAACGACGCTTTCGGCATTGAAGACGGTTTGATGACCACGGTTCACGCCACCACCGCGACCCAAAAGACCGTAGACGGTCCGTCAGTTAAGGACTGGAGAGGCGGACGTGCCGCCGCCGGCAACATTATCCCCTCTTCCACCGGTGCCGCCAAAGCGGTCGGCAAAGTTATTCCGTCCCTGAACGGCAAACTGACCGGCATGTCGTTCCGCGTTCCGACGTTGGACGTTTCGGTTGTTGACCTGACGGTTAACCTGAAAAACGGAACCACCTACGAAGATATCTGCAAAGCCATGAAGGCCGCTTCCGAAGGCGAACTCAAAGGTATTCTCGGTTACACCGAAGACGCCGTTGTTTCTTCCGACTTCCTCGGCGATGCCCGTACCTCGATCTTTGACGCCAAAGCCGGTATTCAGTTGACTCCGACTTTTGTCAAGGTCGTCAGCTGGTACGACAACGAATGGGGCTATTCCAACAAGGTTCTCGACCTGATTGCCCACATGGCCAAAGTTAACGGTTAAAACCGATGTTCCCCGTGTTTCTAACCCGCTCCGCTTTCAAACGGCACGGTTAAGCACGGGGATTTTTTTATTGAAAAGACAAAAGGAAATTCTATGACCGAATATAAAACGATAAACGATCTCGGCGACTTGCACGGCAAAGTTGTCATGCTGCGCGCCGATTTGAACGTTCCGATGGACGAAAACTTTCACGTCACCAACACGGCCCGCATTGACCGCACGGTGCCGACGATTCGCGAACTGATGGAAAAAGGCGCCAAAGTTGTGGTCATCAGCCACTTCGGACGTCCGGAAGGCAAAGGGGATATCAAAAACTCGCTGTCCCATATTGTCGGCGACCTTGAAAAAGCGCTGGGCAAAAAAGTTGTCTTTGTCGACGACTGCATCGGCGAAAAAGTTAATGCCGCCGTCAAAGCGATGAGCAATGACGAAGTTCTGCTGTTGGAAAACCTGCGTTTTTACAACGAAGAGAAAAAGGGCGACGAAACCTTTGCCGAACAGCTGACCGCCCCGGCCGACGTCTACGTTTCCGACGCTTTCTCAACCGCTCACCGCGCCCATGCTTCGATGGTTGCCGCCGTAAAGCAAAAACCGGCTGCGATGGGACGTTTAATGGAAGAAGAAGTCAAAGCTCTGGACGGCGCCTTGTCCAACCCCGAACGCCCGTTGATGGCAATTGTCGGCGGTTCCAAGGTATCGACCAAACTCGACCTGCTGAACAATCTGGTTAAAAAAGTCGATAAGCTGGTTATTTCGGGCGGTATGGCACACACCTTCATGAAAGCGAGCGGCATTGACACCGTTAACGAACACAACTCGCTGGTCCAAACGGATATGCTGGATACGGCCAAAGAAATCATGGCTGCTGCCAAAGCCAACAACTGCGAGATTATTCTGCCGTTGGACGTTGTGATTTCCAAAGAATTCAAACCCAACGCCGAACACAAAACGGTTGATCTTGAACATATTCCGGCCGAAGGCTGGAGCCTGCTGGACGTCGGCGAAAAGACGATCGCTCAGATCAACGCCAAACTGGACGAGTCCAAAACCCTGGTTTGGAACGGACCTCTCGGCGTGTTTGAGATGAAGCCGTTTGACAATGCCACCAACAAAGTGGCCGAACACGCTGCCGAACTGACTCAGGCCGGCAGACTGATGAGTGTTGCCGGCGGCGGCGACACCGTTTCGGCACTGGAAAATGCCGGCGTGGCTGACAAGTTTTCATACATCTCGACCGCTGGCGGCGCTTTCCTCGAATGGATGGAAGGTAAAGAGCTGCCGGGTGTCGTTGTTTTGAAAAAATAAACCAGTAAATACACAACTAAAAGAACCCCCGTCTCCATCACGGGGGTTTTTTATATTCCGGGCCGTTCGGTTCAAACCGGGCCTGGTGCGAAAAGCGGTCTTTTTCAGGCCGCCGTTGCCGCCGCGCCGGTTATACACTTTCCGCACCGGAGAACTGCCGCCATCCCCGCGCCCGACACCTTCAACCGGCGTCCCCATGCCGGGACGAAAACTGTAAATTCGGCCATAAAAAAAAGGAAACTGCTTCTGAAGCAATTTCCTTTCGGTCTTTTCTTTCTCAGTCGGCAAATGATTTCAACCACATCAAAAAGAGTATGATCCAAACCACGACAGCCCACCCGCCGCTGACATTGGCATAAACAACCAACGCAAGCACGTACAAGAAAAGATTGGTCATCTTTCCCGTAGACAAGAAATTGATGATCGTCACCGCGTTAACAATGATGATCACCATCCACCACAGAACAGACCAAAGCCCGCCCAGCAGCGAAAACACAATATCCCATTCCATATATTTGATTTTAAAATTTTCAAAAAAAGGTTAACTGTGTTCTGTTATCTTTTGGCACAGAAATCGAACAGGCAGTCAACCTAAAAATACAGACATTTTGTCAGTTAACTACATATCCTCATTTCATTTGGCACAGAAAAGAGACGGATATTAATAATTAACCTAAAAAGTAACAAAATCGTATTTTGTAATCTGATTATAATTTGTTTTGCCGATTTTGGCAACCTCAAAAAGCGCGAGTGAGCGCTTTTTGGACAGATTTTTGCGCCAAAACACCGACGCAAGCGGGAAAGCGAGACGACCGTAAGGAGAGGAAGGTCCAGCCGCGCGGAAGGAAAGGACGAACAAAAAGTTGTCAAAAACAAAGCGATAAACGGCCCAAAACGGTCACAAAACACAGTAGTAATAAAACGGAGGTTCAATAAACAGTTGCAATTTTATCACCGTTATGCTATACAAAAACCGTCGCTGTATCGGCGGCATTATTATTAAGCCATGAGGAATCGAATCCTTACTGAGAAATATTGCCAAGTATTTATGGCGAAAGTTGGCGCTCTTCTGCAAAGGAGGAGTGCCATGAATAAGGCATAGCCAAATAAGTGGCTGCATCTCAGTATGTATTCGAAACTCCTCCGCCTTAAAGCGTTTGCCGAAGGTGGAGTTTTTTGTAATACCGATTGCCGGTGCCGCTGCAGGCATAGCCAAATAAATGGCTGCACCCCTAGTGTATTCGAAACTCCTCCGCCTTATCAAAACGATATTTTATCCGAAGGCTGCGTTTTTTAAGGGGAAATTAACCAAAACCGATTTATGCTTAAACCGGTTTTAAGCATAAACCGCCTATTATTATGAAACTGTCGGGAGTTCCATCCCACATAGTATGATATGACAATGATCATATAGTGCAATGTTGTTACCCTTTTCCTCGGAAGTGAGGAAGGAGTACAACGAAATAAGCTTCATTGGACTCGCAAGAGCTTCCTTTGAGGACGAATAAGTGTTGCTGACTATGTAGTATGGAAAACTCCTTCCTTCTTTCGAGACCTGAAAGAAGGAGATTTTTTTCCATTCATTTCGATCAGGAAACAGAGTTATGCTTAACAACCCCCAAAAATCTTCTCTCCCTTTGAAAAAATCAAAAAAATTGGCGCGCGGCCGTCTGGCCGACGGACAACCCAACCCGGTCGACGTATATGTCGGCGTTCGCCTGTTTTTGCGCCGCAGACAGCTGAATTTCAGCCAGGAATACCTTGCTTCAATGCTGGGAATAAGCTTTCAGCAGATCCAAAAATACGAACACGGTGACAACCGCATCAGCGCTTCGCGCCTGTGGGACTTTTCACGCGTTCTCAACGTGTCGGTCGAATATTTTTTTCTGGGAATGGACGCCGAAATAACCGGTCAGTCACCGCGGATGAACCTCAATTCGCTCAAAGAAATTAAACAAATCGTCGACGACTTCTCGGCTGTCGACGATCCGATGTTGCGCACCGAAAACATCCGTCTGATGAATACCATCGACACGCCGAAAATTGCCGAGCTTCTTTATGAACTGATTACCGAAATCAAGCACTGCCCCGGACAGATACTGCAGCACACCTCCGAAGCAGAATAAATCGGTGACCCGTTTTTTGCCCATAAGAGGTATTTGTCACACCTGCCGCCACGGCTTTAGAAAAAAATTGACTTTTGTCCCAAAAGATGACAAAGTGACGGTATGTGAAATAATTATTAAGCTTAATTATATGGAAAAAATTTTATTATCCTGTCCGTTGCTTTATCTTAACGGCACGGTGACGAACGAATTGCTGAAAGGCGAAAAAGTTATTGCCGTCGTCGTTGAAAATACGCTGATGAGTTTGAAAAATCAAATTCGCATGACGTATAGCGGCGCGGAACGGGAATGTGAAAATCTGACTTTTGCCGACGGGCACTGCGGCTATCTGTCTTTGAAAAAAGAGTTTGAACTGTGGGTGTCACACCGGGAGGAAATTAACCAGACCGTGCAAGTCTTGCGCGAAAACGGCATCAACGCCGATTTCCTGCCGGCGGGAACGGTTTACTGGACGGCGGGCGGCGACAAGTTCTATGCTCCCGCGGTTAACGCTTCTTCCGGTCATACGCTGAAGCAGGACAAAGGAAGCTATTACGTTTCGCGGGCAGCGATCGGCAAATAAATGAAGTCATTTTAATTTTTATTAAAAAAAGCGCGTCGGAGAAATTCGACCGCTTTTTTTTGTTGTCGCTGCAGGTGGAAAAGAAAAATCCCGCATTGCAAGCAATGCGGGATTTTTATGCTCTTACCGAAAATTATTTTTTCAGGATCGATTTTCCGGCAAATACGGCAACGTCGCCCAGTTCTTCTTCAATACGAATCAACTGGTTGTATTTGGCCATACGGTCGGTTCTCGACATCGAACCGGTCTTGATCTGACCGCAGTTGGTGGCAACCGCGATATCGGCAATCGTGGTGTCTTCGGTTTCGCCCGAACGGTGAGACAAGACGGCAGTGTATTTGTTGCGCTGAGCCAGGTCAACCGCTTTCAGAGTTTCGCTCAGTGAACCGATTTGGTTGACTTTGACCAAAATCGAGTTGGCAACGCCTTTTTCAATACCCATTGCCAGACGTTTCGGGTTGGTTACGAACAGATCGTCGCCGACCAGCTGAACTTTGTCGCCGATCGCTTCGGTCAACAGTTTCCAACCTTCCCAATCATCTTCGGCCATACCGTCTTCGATCGAGAAGATCGGGAATCTTTCGCACAGATCTTTATAGAAGGCAACCATTTCGGCGTTGGTATAAGATTTGCCTTCGCCGGTCATTTCATATTTGCCGTCTTTGTAGAATTCGGAAGAAGCGGCATCAATCGCCAGAACAACGTCTTCGCCCGGTTTGTAACCGGCATCTTTGATCGATTCGACAATAAAGGTCAAAGCTTCTTCGGCCGATTTCAGATTCGGTGCAAAACCGCCTTCGTCACCGACGTTGGTGTTGTGACCGGCAGCCTTGAGATTCTTTTTAAGGGTATGGAAAATTTCGGCACCCCAGCGAATGGCTTCCTTAATCGAGTCGGCACCGACCGGCATAATCATGAATTCCTGAATATCGATCGGGTTGTCGGCATGCTGGCCGCCGTTAACGATGTTCATCATCGGAACCGGCAGAGTGCGGGCCATGGTGCCGCCCAAATAACGATAGAGCGGAAGACCGGCTTCTTCAGCCTGAGCTTTGGCAACCGCCAGCGAAACAGCCAAAATGGCGTTGGCGCCGAGTTTGCCTTTGTTTTCGGTGCCATCGAGATCAATCATGGTCTGGTCGATTTCGATCTGGTCTTCGGCTTCCAAACCGGCCAGAGCGTCATAGATTTTGTCGTTGACATTTTCTACGGCTTTCAACACGCCTTTACCGCCGTAACGTTTTTTGTTGCCGTCACGGAGTTCTACGGCTTCGTGCACGCCGGTCGAGGCACCGCTCGGAACCGCAGCGCGTCCGAAAGCGCCGCTTTGCAGAACCACTTCGGCTTCCACCGTCGGATTGCCGCGGGAATCTAAAATTTCACGGGCATGAATATCAACAATAGCACTCATTTTTTTCTCCTAAATTAAATTATCAAAACTGCCTTTAACTTTGACCATTTTCACCCGTTTGTCAAGTGTATGCGTGGGATAACATTGCAGAATCCGCAAAAAATAATTGCAAACCGCCGCCATCCGGTTACAATAGAGCAGAATATTATCAATAGGGAGAGGTTTATGTTTTCGGAAAAATGGCATTACCGCTTTATGGAAGTGGCAAAACTGATCGCAAGCTGGTCCAAGGATCCCAACACCAAAACCGGTGCAATCGTGGTTGGACCCGATCGCGAAATCCGGGCAACCGGATACAACGGGCTGGTACGCGGCGTCAATGATGATATTCCGGAACGGATGGAACGTCCGACCAAATACGATTTTTTTGAGCATGCGGAAAGAAACGCCGTATACAATGCCTGCCTGACCGGAACCAGTTTGAAGGGCTGCGTCCTCTATGCAACCCACCCGCCCTGCACCGATTGCGCACGGGCCATTATTCAGGCCGGCATTAAAATGGTGGTAACAAACCGTCTCGCCGACGATGCAAACGCACCTGCCGGCGGATGGCGCGACAAGCTGGTTTATTCAGAACAGATGTTTAAGGAAGCCGGAGTCGAATATAAAATTCTCTCCTAAAAAAGACGAATGCGTCCTCTTTAAATGTAAATCGCACTGATTATATAAAACTAAATTGATGCTGTCTCAAAGTTTTACATTAATGCAATTGACCGCAACACGGTTGAGGAGGTGAATTGCGCAGTTGGAGAAAGTTATATGAAAGTTTTAATCGCGGATGAGCATGCACTGTTTCGTGACGGGCTCGGTTTGCTGATTGAGCAGCTGGACAGTTCGGCCACAATTTTGCAGGCTTCTAATTTTGCACAGGCTCTGAAAATTCTTGATACCGAACACAAGTTTGACCTCATTATCATCGATCTCGATATGCAGGACATGGCCTGGGAAAAAGGTTTTGACGCAATCCGCGCCAAGGCCGGCGACGCCCGGCTGGTGGTGATTTCGGCATCTGAAAATATCCATAATATTCGTGAAAGCCTCGAAAAAGGCGCCAGCGGCTACATAACCAAACGGGCCGAAACCAAAATTTTGAGCAACGCGCTCAAACTGATTCTGGACGGCGGCACCTATATTCCCCCGGTCATGCTGGGCAAAAATCTTGACGACACCCCGGCAAAAGGCAAAGGCAAAATGCTGACCAACCGCCAGTCTCAGGTTTTGGGCCTGGTTGCCAAAGGAATGTCAAACAAACAAATTGCCTATGAAATGGGCGTATCCGAGGCCACCGTCAAACTGCACATCAATGCGCTGTTGCGGGCGATCGGCGCCACCAACCGCACTCAGGCGGTGATCATCGCCCAAAAAATGGGTTTGATCTGATTTAAAATCCGTCAGTTATGTCATTTCTGTCTGTCGAATCGGTACCGCAAGGTGCCGATTTCGTTTTTAGGACAAATTCGTTTTTATGCCCAAGCCGTCTGTCGATGCTGCAATCCCGGCCGTTTGGTACCGGATTCGTTTTCCGACGCCGGCCAACCGTTTTCCAAAGGATGATTTCACACATAACAAGTTGATTTTATTAAAGTTTTTATCCTTTAGCGGTGTTGCAAAAAAAGGTACGTTATTTTGCATCAGAAATCAAGACCAAAAATCAAGGCTCAGCAAAGAAAAAAATCCTCTTATTTTAACGTACAATATTTTCAATCACCTCAAACAACCAAGGTAATAAAGGGGAAGGGTTATGAAAATATCGGGTAAAATTTGGGCGGTGTGCATGCTGTTGGCGTGCAGTTGCCTTTGGAGTGCCGGCAACGTTTCGGCCAAGGTTTGTTTCGTCGGCGATCCCGACTGCGGCAGCGGCGGCGAATTCGGCAGTTATATTGATCCTGATGCAGACGGAAGCGTTTGCATTAAGGAAGGCTATACCGTCTTGGCAACCGCCTGCAAGGACAATCCGCACAAACAAATTTCCGCCTATTGCCCATATAACAGCAATTATGTCATTTGCTGCGGCAAGGAATACTCTTACGATGCCTGCGTCTATCCGTTGGTCAACAAAGGCCGTTGCGGCAGCAAGTACAAATGCGAATGCGATTCGTCGCAATACAAATACACCGACCGCGAATGCAAAACGGTGAAAGGACATGCCGGAGAAGGATACGAAAACTCCTATGCTTCCGGCGCTTCGTGTATGCAAACCGGTTATGACAGCAAAAGCGGCAAAATAACCACCGAAATCAAGTATTCGTCCTGCCAATGCGACCGCGGCATTTATCCCAAAGACCCCAAAGATTGTGATAACAATGCTGAGAAAAACGGTCCCTGTTCAACGAAATATTCCGGTTCCGCCGCAACAGAACTTTATTATAAATTCTGCCGTTGCAACACAAATAATTTTCCCAAAACAGATGCCGGATGCTATCCTCTGACCGGTGACGCCAGCCGTGAAACCTGTTTTGATACAATCATGCATTACGAAAGCTGCGCCAGCTGCGACCGTTATAAAGCCAAGAATCTGGACCATGTGGCTTATAATTCGTATACCAAACCGCGGTTATGTGAGTATGATCAAAAGGGAAATTTGAAAAACTCTGATTGCGATTATGAAGTTTGCCCTTACGATCAAACGGCTAACACCTTTTTCCGCATAAAAAAATGTAACGAACCCGGATATAAGGCTAAAGCGGACGGATCAGGTTGCGAACCGATTCCCTGCAAAGATGCCGTTAACATGTATGTCAAAGAATATAGTTCGGCATACGGCATTTTTGATGGTACAAATTTCCTTGATGCCAACGGCAGTCAAAGCAAAGCAAGTCAGGCAATTGTCTACGGAAACATCACCGTAAGCGGTTCTTCTGTAATCAGTTCAACTCCCGTCTACAAAAGAGTCTGCACTTATATGAGTTGTGCCAGTATGACAGAAGTATGCCAGTATTACGAAACTTCCGACTATCCGGCACCGCGGTGCACTTATCCTTACAAAGCATGCTGCCGGAGTGCTTACAACAAAAATGTCTCAACCACCACCGTCAAAGGTGAATTGGGTAAGAGCACGGCTTTAACATATTATTCTCCGGCTCAATTATCAAGCGGAAGTTCTGATGGTGCCAAAGCAATGAAAGTTGCCTGTACCGTCACCCCAACGATTACGATCAGTGCTTCCACTTTTCCTGAGGCGTCAAAAAAGGCCGTCAAATTTTACGGACTGAATGTCAAAATGTCGGCAAACTCAACAAAACTGACACGTCCGCTTACAATCGTCAACGGAACTTTGACTGTCAACACACTGAACGTATATTCGGCACTGAATACAGAAAAATCGGAATATTCTTCCAACTCTGCCGCTGCCAAGGTTAAAGGAGGCAACCTGAATTTCTATAGCGGTTCCTCTCTCTTTTCTCACAAGGTGGATTATGAAATCGGAGAAATATTCTTTAATAACGGTGGCAGTAACACGGATCCGTTAAATAAAATCCAATATCCGGCCTCTTTTGTTGCCAACAAATTATATACACGCGGCAGCGGGACCAACGTCATGTTATGCGGCGGCAAATATTATATTGTCCGATCAGTTGCAGGATGGCCCAAAGAGAAAGATGGAAACAATATTTGGTTGATGTGTAATGCAACTTACTATATGTACAGCAGCCGTTCTAATGATCATGCGATAGAATCCAACGCTTGTGCCGGATTCCGCGTCAAAACAGGATCGGTGGTTCAGGCCCAAACTTGGAACAAAACCAACGGAAGCTGGAAATCCTGCCGTTACAAATCTGACCAAGGTAGGGCCATTTCGAACGGAAATCCGAAATTTGACCAAGACGGTACTGCCTGGTGCGGTTATCAGAACAGCAAATGCGGCAAAAACAAAGACTGTTGTTGATAATCTCCCCCGCCCGGGTCTGTTGATGAGACAGATGACACAATCCCCTTTAAGGGCGGGGCCCTTGATACGGGAAGGGAAGAAAAACGAATTGAT
>OFEY01001490.1_pt1 | contig 15080 bp, 3 predicted proteins | sample 1521251 | NCBI WGS metagenome assembly OFEY01 (sample SAMEA3504100, study PRJEB24116) | mouse gut metagenome | biome: mouse gut; feature: mouse-associated habitat; material: faeces | place: Denmark | collected 2011
CTGTGTAAGGGTGCTTTCCTTTGTATATGTCTTCTCGGTCAAAGGAGGCGACCCCCCGCGTGGAGAAAGGCCGAGGAACATACAAGGAAGAAAGGGCATTCCCGCGCATGGGGAAGGGACGCGGAATATACAAGGAAAAAAGGGTGTTCCCCGCATAAAGAAGAGCCGAGGAATGCCCAGTGGAGAAGGGCGACCCCCCGCATAAAGAAAGGCCGATGAAGGCACAAAGGAAAAAGGGCGTCCCCCCGTGTGAGGAGACGCCCTTGTCCGTAGTGTGGTTGCGCCCGGGGAAGTTCCCGGCGGGATGAGTGCCGCGCCCGTGTATTGCCGGGCGCGGCGGGTGTTTAGCCGTTGGAATGGTTGACTTCGTGCATGGCCTGATGGTGGGCGAGGTTGTCTTCCGCGCCCGAGCTGGCCGCGCCCGTCGCCAGCGCCATATTCGGGCTGTCCGTCATGGCATCGGTGGAGACGAGGCCCGGCATGGAGCCGCCGCCAAGGTCGTCTCCCGGCTTGAGGCTGGTCAGGCCAAGGTCGGTCTGGCCTTCCGGCTGCGCGTCGGACGGGGCGAGCACGCCGTCAAGGGAGTTGTCGGACGCTTCGAGAAGCTGCCCGGCTTCCGTGAGGCCGCCGAGGTCGCTGTAGAAGCCTTCCGAGTTCGCCGGAGCGGAGAAGACTTCCTGCGTCGTGTTGCCGAAGATGTTCTGATCCCCGAAGTCATCCGCCGTGAAGGGGGAAGCCCCGAGGAGCTGATCCGCGTTTCCGTCGCCGGAGAAGGCGAGGGGCGCATGGGCGGGGGCAACGTTGGCCGCGCCGTTTCCGGCATCGGTTTCGTTGGCGTCCCAGTCGTGCGCGGCGAGGTCGTCCGTGCCGAGCGCATGGCTAGGCGCGTGCGCCGCAAGGCCCTCGACGCCGGACGTGTTGCCGTCATCCATGTGGGGCAGGCCGTCCGCGCCGTCCCCGTCGAGGTTGTTGAGGTTGTCGGTGCCAAACATGGAGCCCCTGCCGTACCGGGAGAGGAGGCCCGTATTCAGCGGCATGTTCCCGCCGTCATCAAGGCCGTGCGCATCGTGCGCGCCGACGCCGTTGATGCCGTCGCCATCGGATACGTTGCCTGTGCCGTGCACGCCCTCGTCCGTGTTGTCGGTGCCGCCAGGCTGGTCCGTCGTGCTGCCGTCCGTATTGTGGAGGCCGTCTCCGCCGGCGTGCTCGTCGCCGTTGCCCGTGCCGGGCATGGAGGGCTCGGGCTCGGAAGGCTCCACGGGTACGACCGAGACGCCGTCCGGCACCTTCAGCGTGACGGTGATGCTGCCTTGGCTTGCCCCGCCGTGCCCGTCGATGACGGTATAGGTGAAGGTTTCCGTCACGTCCTTACCGCCGAGCTCGGCAAGGCGGGCGAGGTTCTCCTCGGACATGTCCAGCTTATAGGTATAGTTACCGTCAGCGTCGAGGCTGAGCGTGCCGTAGGTGCCGGACGACTCGACCAGCGAGTAGCTCACCCTGTCGCCGTCGGGATCGCTGTCCTCGAGTCCTCCCTTGACGGAGACGTCGCTGTCCGGCACGAGGCTTTCGGGAAGCTCCATGCCCGTCGCGCCGCCCTTAGCGGTGGGCGCGGCGTTCTGGGTGCCCTCGGCTTGCAGCGTGAGGGGGTTGCTCGTGACCGCGTCCAGATTGTCCTTGGCCTGAATGGAGAACGAAACCTCGGCTGTCGTACCCACATGGGCGTTGCCGCCGTCGAGTTCGTAAGTGTAGCTACCATCCTGCCACGTGAAGGTGACGGTATGACCGTCGATTCTCACGTCCTGCGTAGCCTTTGCCGGGTCGAGCCGGGCGATAATCTCCCCGTTCGTGCCGAGCACGGCGAGGTACTGCAGGTCGCCGTCGTCCGTAACGGTGAGCGTGCCCTCCGCGCCGTCCGTCTCGGTCCCGAGCACGGGCGCGGCATTGGTACCCTCGAAGCTCACGGACAGGTTCTCGCTCGAGACGTTGACATGGGTATCGCTGACCTGAATCTGGAAGTCCTTCTTCCCGGATTCACCGGGGCGCAGCGTATCCGTCAGTGCCTTGTCGGGCTCGAAGGTATAGGTCCAGCTCTTCTCGCCCGTGGAGGTGAAGATAAAGGTCCCCACGCCCTCCACGGTGCACTTGCCCGTGCCCATATCGACGCCATGCTTCTGGCCGTCGATGAGGACGGACAGGCTGTGCGTGTCGTCCACATCCACGTCGGAGAAGCTGAACGAACCCGCGTTGCCGTCTACGGGCGCGGTGGCGAGCTTGATCTCCGGCGCGTCGTTGGTGCCGGTCACGTCGACGGTGATCTCCCGCTCGACGATGCCGCCGTTCCCGTCGTCCACCTTGATGGTGAAGGTTTCCGTAGCCGTCTGGTCCGCGCCGAGTTCCTTGGAGGTCAACGTATAAGAATAGCTGACCTCGCCGGTATCTCGATTGATGTCGCCGATGACCAGCGTGCCGTATCTTCCTGCGGCACTATGATCGTCGTAATCGCCGTCGGACTTCACCATGACGGTATGCTGCACATCACTGATATCCGCGTCCGTAAAGAACAGCGTACCGTTCGCCTTGGCCGTGGTGGTGGCATCGTCGGGCTCGGTGACGGAGAGTTCCGAATCTGCGAACTCGATCACCGGCGCGTCGTTGGTGCCGGTGATGGTGACTCGTATGACAAAATCATCCGAGTCGGCGTGCCCGTCGTTCACCTTGAAGACGAAGTCCTCATCAGCCGTCTGGCCCGCACCGAGTTCCTTGGAGGTCAACTCGTAATGATAGCTGACCTCGCCGTTTGGCTTGATGCCGTCGATGACCAGCGTGCCGTACTTTCCTATGGCGCTGACTGTGCTGTAGTTGTTGTTGTACTCGTTACCGGACCTCACCATGACGGTATGCGCATCACCTTCATCCGCGTCCGTAAAGACCAGCGTGCCAGACTTCGTGAACGTGATGGCATCGTCGGACTCGGTGATCTCGAGGTCTTGTGCTCTCGTGATCTCCGGCCTGTCGTTGGTGCCCGCAAGGTTTACGACGAGCTGCGCCTCGGAAGACGCGCCGTAGTTGTCCGTGAGCTTCAAGGTGAAGTTTTCGGAGGCGGTTACACCTTCTCCCAGCACGTCGCTGGTGTACGTATAGGTATAGCTGCCGTCCTTCTGGATGACGAGGGTGCCGTACTTTCCTTGAATCGTGGTCGGCCCATCGTCGGAGAGGCGTATTTCCTTGCCGTTGGCGTCTATAGCGAAGCGGGCCACCACGCTGCCGCCATCATCCGGGTCCGCGAAGCCGAACTTGCCCGTAAGCGTGGCATCGCTTGAGGCGGTTTCGGAGGATTCCTTAAGCGGCGAGTTCTCCGTGTTGGCCTCCACCGTCACCTTGCCATCATCGTCAGGCATGATGCGGTTGCCAGCGTCGTCCAGGAAGTCCGGGGCGGTGTTCTTGCCGGTGATGTTGACGGTCACGTCCTGCGTGACGGCGTTGTCCTGCGCGTCGGTCACAACCACGGTCACCTTCTGCTCGGTGAGCGTCCCGGCGGCAAGCTTGCGCACGGCGTCCGCATCGTTGTTGAGCTCGAAGGTATACTTCCCGTCTTGGTCAATGGTGTAGGTGCCGTATTGCGTGGTCAACTCGGTGCCGTCCGCGCTGAGTACCCACTCTTCTCCATCCGCGGCGTTCGCGTTGTGCGCGTCCACGGCATTCTCATCAAACTGGTACTTGAGGGCGCCGGGCTCCTGATCCGCCGCGTCCTTGTCATGGGCGATGACGTGTCCCTCGTAGCTTTCCGTCGAGCCTTCGGTCGCCTTGATGACTTCGCCCACGGTGACTTGCGGGGCGTCGCTCTTTCCGGTGACGATGACGTTTACGGGAATCTTCACCGTTGCGCCGTCGGCGTCCTTCACGGTGATGGTGAAGGTGTCCGTTCCCGGATGCGTCCCATCAAGCCCCTGCACCTTATCGCTGGCGTTGTTCAGCGTGTAGGTATAGGTGCCGTCCTTGTTGATGACGAGGGTGCCGTATTCGCCCTGTACCACGGTCTTGTCGCCCACGGAGAAGCTCAGGCCGCCCTTGTCGTCCTCCACGAGGTCATTGAGGTCGCCCGTCTGGGTAAGGCCGCCAGTGGTGGTGGCGTCGTCCGGGGTGGCGTCTTCCGTGACCTTGATTTCGAGGGTGTCCTCCTTCAACGTGGGCGCATGGTTCACGCCCTCGAGGTTGATGGTCACCTTGGCGGGATCGCTCGGCTCGCCATGCGGATCAACGGCCACGATGTCGAATTCGACCTTCTCGTTCTTCCCGACCACAATATGACCGAGCTTCGGGTCCACCGTAAAGGTGTATTCGCCCGTAACGCTGTCCAGCGTCACCGTACCCTTGCCCTCAATGGTCAGGGTGTAGACGATGTGTCCGTCCACCGTTTTCGTGTCGATGTTCGCGGGGTTGTACTTGTCCGAGAACTTGTAGGTCACGGTTTCCGGATCGCCGTAGATGGGCTTGTCGTTTTCATCAAGCTGAATATTGCCTTCGTCGTCCCTCACCAGAGGCCGGTCGATGTCCGTTCCCTTCACCGTACCCGAGACGGACATATCCGCCCATCCAGTATCCTTATGTTCGGTCAAGGTGCCCGTGAGCTTGCTCCCTGCGACGTCGATGGTCGGGGCGTCGTTGGTGCCGTGAATGGTGATGACCAGCTCTTTGCCGGTGTACTCGCCGTTGAGCATGACCTTGAAGGTTTCCGTAACCGTCTCGCCGTCCGCGAGGTCCTGCACGGGATTGCTCTTGCCGTCTTCGCCGTTGTAGAGGGTATACTTGTACTCCCCGGTCACCGGATCGACGACCAGATAGCCATACTTGCCGTCAGCGGCCACATAGCCCTGCACCTGCTCGCCCTCTCTCTCCCCTTCGATGCCGAAGACGCGGTTCGAGGGGTCCCCCTCATGTGAGGTGTCGGGCTTCCACATGGCTTTAAGCTGGCCAGTGACGCTGGTAGCCTGGTTGGTCTCTGGATCGCCCGGTTGATCTCCGTCTTCCTTGACGCTGGCGTTCAGGTCGCTGTTCGGGTCGATGATGAGATCGTCAGGCCCGGGGCCGCTTCCCGTGGCGGGGTTGATCTTGATGGAGATCGTGCCCTCCTTTTCGGACATCGCACCATGCGGGTCCACGGCCACGATGCCCAGCTTGTCGAAGAGGGTTTCCCCTGCTTCTGCCGCTCTCTGCAGCGCCTCAGTCAGCTTCGGGCTTTCGTTGTTCAGCGTGTAGGTGTAGCTCGTGGTGATGGAGCCGTCTTTGTTCTCGGTATGGGTAAGGGTGATCGTACCGAATTCGGTCGTGAGTTCGGAGACGGGATTGCCGTTCTCGTCCACGAGCATGTACTGCCAGCCCACGTTGTCAATGTCCGAGGCCGCGCTATTATCAAGCACACCCTCGAAGATGACGCCGGTCGTGACGCCTTCGCCCATGTCTCCGCGGGCACCTTCCTCTTCAAAGACCTCCCGCGTCACTTCGCCCTCAAACTTGGCAACATCGGCATCAAGGACGGGCCTGTCGTTGGTGCCCTTGATGGTGACGGTGATCTCCTTTTCCACTACCTTGCCGCCCGCAGTCTCCGCCTTCACCGTGAAGGTCTGGTGCAGCGGCTCGCTGTCCACGTTGAGCTCTTGGATGACCTTATTGCCGTTTTCGGTCAGCGTATAGATGTAGTTCCCATCGGAATCAATGGAGATTTCACCGTAGATGGCGCTGCCTTCCTTGGGGGTGATGGTCCACGTGACTTCGCCTTCCAAGTCCGCGGCGTCCTTGAGGCCCGCAAGGTCAAGGGGAATCTTGCAGGTGACCTCCTTGCCGTCCAGCGCGACGTCCGGCATGCCATTGTCTTCCGTGACCTCAAGCGTGCCGTGCTTGATGACGGGCACGTTGGCCGTTCCGGTCACGTCAATGGTCAGCTTGCCGTCCGTGTAGGCGCCGCTTGGATCGGTAACGCGGATGTCGAAGACTTCGTCGGCAAGCGCGGACTCTATGAGGCTCTGGCCGGGATTGAGCGATGCGAGTTCCCCGGGATTGGTGAGCTCATAGATATAGGTACCGTCCTGGTTCAGGGTGAGGATGCCGTACTTGCCTTCAACCTTCTGTACGAGCTCGTTGTGAGTGTCGATCTTGCCGTCGCCGTTCTTGTCGAAGAGGATGCTGAAGCTCAGATCGCCCGGGTTATGGTTGCTGTCCGGGTCGTCGGCGGTCAGCGTGCCCCTGAGGGTATCGTTGCCGCTTTCTTCAAGCGGCGCGCTGCTGGAATCGGGCTGTGCGGTGAAAACGATTTCGCCGTCATCATTGGGCGTGATTTCGTTGCCCTCGCCGTCCGTGAAGTAGGGCCGGTCGTTGCTGCCGTGGATGTATATCTCCAGCTTTTGGGTGGTGAACATGTCATCGGGATGCCGGTCGTCGCGCACGGCGAGTTCGATGTCTTCCAGCTTCTCGGTGACGTTCTCGGGGAGGGCGTTGGCGGCCTCGTTGAGCGTAAAGACGTAGTGCCCTTCACTGTCAATGGTCAGGGTGCCGTATTGGGTTTCATACAAGCCTTCGTGGAATTCGCCGTTGACCATGAAACCGTAGTGCAGATGATTGCCCTCGCCGTCCGGCTGGTCGACCGGAGTGACGTTGAACATTCCGTCTGCCGATTCCTCCGCGTCGTTGGGCTTGTTCTGCTGACCGAAGACCGTGCCCGCTTCGGTGATCTCAATGACATGGGCATCCGTGGAATCCAGCTTGATGAAGTCGGCGGTGCCCGTGATGTTGACGGTCACCTCCTTGATGTCAAAGGCTCCGTTCTGGTCCTTGACGATCACGTGGAAGGTTTCCGTGGCCCCGACGCCTTGGCCCAGAGCCTGCGCGCGCTCGTCCAGCGTATAGGTGTACTCCCCAGTGGTTTTGTCGATGGTCAGGGAGCCGTATTCCCCCTTCATCGTGAGAACTATATCGGTGGGCGTCTTGCCTTCGAGCGAAGTCTCCGTCGTAAGGCCGAAGGTGTGGGTGTCGCCCTTGTCCGGGTCTTTGACCTCGTGGATCGTACCCGTGGCGGAGGGAGAGTCATCTTCGGTGACGCTCAACTGCGGGTTTTCGAGGGTCAGCTCGGGCTTGTCGTTGGTGCCCGTGATCTGGACCTGGAACCACTCCTTGGAGAAAAGGCCGTCCTCGTCCGTGACGGAAACCCACAGTTTAAGTTGGGGGTCCGTGTTAGCGTTGATGACTTCTCCCGCCTTGAGCCCGTTGACCTTGTCAGAGTCGTTGTTGAGCTCAAACCAGTATTCCCCGGTCTTGGTATTCAGGAAGTAGGTGCCGTAGCCGGTAACAACAAGGTGCTGGATGCCGTCGGCACCAACATCAGAAGCGCCATTGTTGGTGATCGCGAAGGTAAACTCGGTGTCGCCGTCATTGTCGGTGACCTTTATCTTCTGGACGTTGGACTCGTTGCTGTACTTGGACAGCTCCACATTGCCCCCGTTCGTGACGCCGAATTCCTTCACGGAGACGGAGCTTCCCTCTACGTGGGGCATGTCGTCCGAGCCCTTGATAAGTATATCAATGGGTTTTTCGTCATAGGCCCCGTACTCGTCGGTAACGCGGATGGTGTACGTAAAGGGAATCTCGTCCCCGGCCTTGAGCTCGTTTACTATGTCTTTGTGGTTGTAGAGTATGAACGAGTACCTTCCGGTCTCGCTGTTGATAATCAGTTCGCCATATTCGTTTACGATCTTGGTGACGGCTTTGCCGGCTTCGTCGATGAGCGCATAGGTAAACTGCGCGCCATTATCCACGTCAGTGCCCTCAGCTGTGCCGTGGGCTTCGGGCTTGCCCACGTGGTCCACACTGCCGTCCTCTTTGAGGTACTGTCCCGCTTCGATCACTTCCAACGTTTCGAAATTGTAGTCATTCTTGAGCGTTAAGGTCGGCCTGTCGTTGGTGCCGTGGACGTCCACAATGAGGGTTTTGGTAGTCCACGCGCCGTTTTCGTCCCTGACGTAGATGAGGAACGTGTCGTGGGCTGTCTCGTTCTCGGCCAGCTTGTTGACAGCCTCGTTGCTGTCATCGGCCACCGTGTAGGTATAGGAGCCGTCCGTGCGGAATTCCAGAAAGCCGTAGGTGCCGTCGATTGTAGTTGTGCCCGGATCATTCTCCCCGGGGGTGTAATCGTGGTAGCCGGCATCCCCAAGATCGGCGGGCGGGAGTTTGGGGGTGCCGTCGGGATTGGTTTCCGTCACATGCGCCGCGCCGATCTTGAGGACGGCGTCGTGGTCGACGTCGGAGACGGTGAACTTGCCATCGGCGTAGAAGGGGCCGCCCGTATACTCGGCGTTTTCGTCGCCGTTGTTATCGGGGTTGTTATCGGTGTTGTCGATGAACGTATTCTCATCCACGCGGCCTACGCCGTGTTCCACGACCGATAACCGATTGGGATCAGTCACAAAGTGGGGCGTGTCGTTGGTGCCCTTGATGGTGACGGTGATGGTTTGCGTGGAGGTCGCGCCGTGCTCGTCCTTGACGGTCACTTCGAAGGTTTCGGTCTTGGTTTCGCCATCCTTCAACGCCTGCACGGCTTCGCTCGTGTTGTCGAGCTTGTATTCCCACGTTCCTCCGGGATTGAGGGTCAGCGTGCCGTAGTCCGTAGTGAAGGTGGCGGAGGAGCCACCGGTCTTGCCTTCGGTGGGCTGGGTGCCATCCTTGAGGCTGGTGTCTTCCACACCTTCCACGCCTTCCACACCTTTAATCTGGAAGGTCTGAGCCGTGCCCGCGTCGCTGTCGGGGTCGATCACTTCGAAAGTGCCGCTCACAGCCGTGGCGTCTTCCGCAATTTCTTGTACGGCGTCCTTAATCTTCAGTTCCGGCACGTCGTTGGTGCCGTAAATGGTGACGGTGATCTTCTGAGTGTCGGTCGCGCCGTGTCTGTCGGTGACCACGACGGTGAAGATTTCCTCTACGGAAGCGCCCTGCGCCAGACCGTGGGCCGCGTCGTTGTCGAGGGTGTAGATATACTCGCCCTTAGCGTCGATGGTGATCGTGCCGTAGTCCGTGGTGATGGTGCTGCTCAGGCTGTCGCCGTTTTCGAACTTGTAGTCGAGCGAGGAGGCGTCATTGTCGCTGTCCACGTCGTCGGCAGTCACCTTGCCCGTGGCGGTGAGCTTGTGCTCATCGCCCGAGGGCGTCACGTTCTCGCCGGGCACGGTCTCCTCGTTGCCGCCATCCTGCACGCCCGTTTCCTTGAGGACGAGGTTGTCCACGCTCTCGATGACGGGCGCGTCGTTGGTGCCGGTGATGGTGACGGTGAGCTCCTGCGAAGTCCACGCGCCGTACTCGTCCTTGACGTAGATGGTGAAGGTGTCGTGCACCTGTTGGCCTTCGTTCAGGGCGTCGACCTCGGGCGAGTCGTTGTTCAGTTCATAGCGATAGGAACCGTCGGCATTGAGGACGAGCGTGCCGTAATCGGTCGTGGCCGTGACCGAGCCATTGTCCGTATACTGCGGCGTGCCGTCCACGCCGAGGCCGTAGGTGAGGGAGGCGCCATGGTCGACGTCCGCTCCCTGGGCGTTGCCGTGCGCTATGAGCTCGCCCGCGTAGGGGGAGTTTTCCAGGTCGCGCGTGCCGCCCTCTATGATGTTCCCCGCCTCGTCGCGGCCCACGCCGGACTCGACCACATTAAGGGTGGGAGCGGTCAGGGTGAGGGTGGGCGTGTCGTTGGTACCCGTAATGGTGACGGTGATGGTTTGCGTGGAGGTCGCCTTGTGCTCGTCGACGACGGTCACGTTGAAGGTTTCGGTCTTGGTTTCGCCCGCCTTCAACGCCTGCACGGCTTCGCTGTCGTTATCGAGCTCGTACTTCCATTCCCCGGTGACGGGATCAAGAGTCAGCGTGCCGTAGTCCGTAGTGAAGGTGGCGGGGGTGCCGCCCTCTGTGGTGCGCGTGCCCTCCGTACCTTCGCCGGGGGTGTTTTTATCGCCTTCAATCTGGAAGGTCTGCTTCGTGCCCGCGTCGCTGTCGGGGTCGATCACTTCGAAAGTGCCGCTCACAGAGGCCGTGTCGCCGTCTTCCGTAAGGTGTTGTTCGGCGTTCTCAATCTTCAGTTCCGGCACGTCGTTGGTGCCGTAAATGGTGACGGTGATCTCCTGAGTGTCGGTCGCGCCGTGTCTGTCGGTGACCACGACGGTGAAGGTTTCCTCTACGACAGCGCCCTGCGCCAGACCGTGGGCCGCGTCGTTGTCGAGGGTGTAGATATACTCGCCCTTAGCGTCGATGGTGATCGTGCCGTAGTCCGTGGTGATGGTGCTGCTCAGGCTGTCGCCGTTTTCGAACTTGTAGTCGAGCGAGGAGGCGTCATTGTCGCTGTCCACGTCATCGGCAGTCACCTTGCCCGTGGCCGTGAGCTTGTGCTCATCGCCCGAAGGCGTCACGGTCTCGCCGGGCACGGTGCCGTCGTTGCCGCCATCCTGCACGCCCGTTTCCTTGAGGACGAGGTTGTCCGCCGCCGTGATTTCCGGCCTGTCGTTGGTACCGGTAATGTTGACGGTGATTTCCTTTGCGTCCCACGCGCCGTGTTCGTCCTTGACGTAGATGGTGAAGGTCTCGGACCGCGGTTCGCCTTCGCTGAGGCTGTCAAGTTCACCGTCGCGCAGCGTATAGGTATAGGAGCCATCCGGGTTGATGGTCAGATCGCCGTACGTTCCGGTGGACGTGACCGGGCCTTCTTCGGCGTACTGCACTTCGCCCTTCACGCCGAGGCCGTAGGTGAGGGAGGCGCCATTGTCGACATCGGTCCCCGTCGCCGTGCCGCCCGCCGTGAGCTTGCCCGTGTACTCGGTGTTTTCCTGTTCGGGCGTGCCGTTCTCCACCACGTTGCCGTCACTGTCGCGGCCCACGCCGGACTCGACCACCTCAAGGGTGGTATTATCGAGGCTGAGGGTGGGCTTGTCGTTGGTGCCGTAGATGGTGACGGTGACATCCTTGGTGGCGGTTGCGCCGTGACTGTCCGTGACTACGACGGTGATGGTTTCGGTGACGCTCTCGCCCTGCGCCAGATGGTTGGCCGCGCCGTCCTTCAATTCATAGGTATAGGTGCCGTCCTCGCCCATGTGGACGGTGCCGTAGGCCGTTTCGATGTCTTCGGCAAGATTTCCGTCAGCGTCCTGCAACTTGTAGTCAAGCGAGGAGGGGTCATTGTCGCTGTCCACGTCGTCGGCAGTCACCTTGCCCGTGGCCGTGAGCTTGTGCTCGTTGCCCGAGGGCGTCACATTCTCGCCGGACTCAGTGCCCTCGTTGCCGCCGGGCTTCACGCCCGTTTCCTTGAGGGTGAGGTCGTTCACGCTCTCGATGACGGGCGCGTCGTTGGTGCCGGTGATGGTGACGGTGATCTCCTGCTCGGAGGTCGCGCCGTGCTCGTCGGTCACGGTGACGGTGAAGGTTTCGGTTCTTGTGTCGCCTTCCTTCAACTGCTGCACGGCGTCGCTGTCGTTGCTGAGCGTGTATTCCCACTTCCCGGTTTCGGGATTGAGGGTCAGCGTGCCGTAGTCGGTGGTAAAGGTGGCGTTGGTGCTGCCGTCCTCGCCGCGCGTGCCGTCCGTACCCTTGCCGTCGTTGGCGCTGTCAATATGGAAAGTCTGATCCGTGCCCGCATCGCTGTCGGGATCGGCCACGCCGAAGGTGCCGGTCACGCTCTGCGTGCCGTCTTCGACCACGTCCTGCCCGGAGCCGGTGATCGTCAGTTCGGGCTCGTCGTTGGTGCCGGTGATGGTGACGGTGATGGGCCGGGTGACGACGCCGCCCCGCCCGTCGTCCACAAAGACGGTGAAGGTTTCGGTGGCCGTTTCCCCGAGGGCGAGGCCGTTGGTGTCGGGATCGTTGTTGTCGAGGGTGTAGGTAAAGGTGCCGTCCTGCTCGATGGTGATGGAGCCGTGCGCGGCATCAATGGTGGTCACACGGTTGCCCGCGGCGTCGATAAAGCCGTAGGTGAGAGGATCGCCGTCGTCGTCCGTGGCCGTGACCCGGCCCGTGGCGATGGCTTCGCCTGCATAGGGGTCGTTGCCGCCGGGATGCACGCCCGCTTCGATCACGCCGACGTTGCCGGTGAGGTTGACGATGGGTTCGCGGTTGGGCAGCGGCGAGGAACCGTCTTCGCGCAGGCCGCCCCACGGATCGCGTTCGGGGTAGAAGGCGCGGTTTGAGCCGAGATCAAGGCCGCCGAGTCTGTCCACGCCCACTTGCAGGGGATCGTCGGCGTATTCGCGGAAACGCCCGCCGTCCGCGTTGCTGGCGGTGGCCGGGCCCGCCGCGGGCATGAGGTCTTCGTTGTTCAGCGCGGCAAAGAATTCCTGACCGGAAACGGGAGTGCCGTCGATTACGAAATCGGGCATGTTCTCCCGGGTATAGGAGGTGTAGAAATCGCGCAGAACAAGATTGCTTCCGTCATCGAAATGGAAAATGAGGTCATCCCCGGACCGTTCGAGCGTGGCATCTCCGGCGGGGAAATCAAGCAGCAGACGGGCATCGGGTTGAGCATTGACGATATCTTGCGCCCCAGCTGCGGGCTTGGTCAAAGTCATGTCGGCCATGATGGAGTCCTTTGGTGAAAAGCATACGAAAAAAGCCCGCGACACGGATGTGCGGGGCCTTATAAATATAGGACAGTCCTGATGATGGCGGGCTGGGGAGAAGGTGCGCGATGCGCTTGTCTCAAGAATGATGGGCAGGTCCCACGGGGCGGACCGCCGAAATATCGACTGGACTATAGGTCGGAATGCCGGGTTTGTCAAGTCGGCGGCACGCGGAAACGTACCCGCGTCGCCGCCCGTGCGGGAAAAGGCGCTCCTTCAAAGGCTGCGGGAAGAAGCCTTCAAGGGAAGAAGGACGCGCCATTCGCGCTTTCCCGAGTGCCGTCCCTGCAAGGAGGACATGCCATTCGGGTTTTTCCGTGTGTCGTCCCTGCAAGGAGGATACACTATTCGCGCTTTCCCGGGTGTCGCCCCTGCAAGGAGGATACGCCATTCGCGTTTTCCCGTGTGCCGTCGCTGCGGGGAAGGGCGGCAGGGGGCCTAGAGGGGGCAGGCCCCGTCCAGGCCGCAGGCGTCCGCGCTGGCTTCCCCGGCGCGCCGGGCGGCCAGCCGGGAGGCGACGGCCTCATAGCGGGAATAGCCCCGGGAAAGGAGGAGTCTGTCCTCGCCGTCCACCAGCCAGAGGGTAGGGTAGACCACGAAATCTCCGAGCAGTTCGAGCGCCTCTTCGCTTTCGCGTTCCGCCTCCGCCATGATCGCCGGATCGTGCAGGACGTGGGTCAGGGCGTCCGGGTCAACGCCCGCCACTCCGGGCTGGACGGGCGGGTACAACACGTTGATGCCGTCCCGATAGAAGGCCGTCTGGAAAGCCTCCATGGTTTCGAGCGCGCAGCCCGGTTTGAGCTTGTTGACGGCGGCGAGGACAGTGGCCATTTCGGGCGAAAAGAGGGGGGCGTCCTCCTCCCCCGGTTCCAGACGCCGCAGAAAGGGTTCGCCCACGGCCTGCCCGGTGGTGGCGGCAAGGCGCTCGAAAAAGGCCCGCAAGGTGGGGCTTTTGGCCGCCATAGTCTGGAGCGTGGTGGGTTCCTCCACCAGAGAGCCGCAGAGCACGCGCACCGGCCATTCGGGATGCTCGGCGGCCAGCCGATGCATGACCGGCGCGAAGCCGTAGCACCACGGACAAAAAACATCGCTGATATAGAGAAAATGTGTCATCTTCGGACTATAGCCCGAAAGCCTCCGGCTGTGAAGCGGCGCGCCTCCGGCTTCGCGGGGCTGTAGCGACCAGAGGGTATTTTTCCCTGTCGTTTCAGACTGTTGTCTCAAAATCCCTCAAGGCGAGCCGTATCTCCATCCATATCATACCCATGTAAAAGGGGTAGCGAACATCGCCCGTAGAACGGCCCCTCGCCGCTACGTAGCTCAAAAGGCGTTGAAACGAGAAGGTTTGCGCCGTCCGAGCGCTTGTCAGGCGCGGTGAAGCCGGGTAGACCCACGGGCAAAGGAGGACATCATGAAAGAGGAAACTTTGGCCGTCATCCGCGCCATGCAGGACAACGAGGCTACGGACAAGCTCGTCTATGAGGCGCTGGCGAAACAGGCCACGCCGAAAAACCGGGAAATCCTCCGGCGCATGGCGGATGACGAGGCCGCCCATTCCCGCGTCTGGGGCCGCTATACGGGAGCCGAGGCCCGGCCCGACACCTTCAAGGTGTGGCGTTACGCGCTGCTCGGAAAACTTTTCGGGCTCGTCTTCGTGATCAACCTGCTCGAATCCGGGGAGGACAAGGCCGCCGGGAAATACGCCACGCTGCTGGACGAAGTGCCCGAGGCGCGCGGCATCATGGCCGACGAAACCCGCCACGAGGAACAGCTCGCGGCCATGATTCATGAGGAAAAGCTCAGTTATATCAGTTCGATGGTGCTTGGCCTCAACGACGCGCTGGTGGAGCTGACGGGCGCGTTGGCGGGCTTCACGCTGGCCCTCGACGACAACCGCATGGTGGGCATGGCGGGGTTCATCACCGGCGTAGCCGCCACGCTTTCGATGGCCGCCTCGGAATACCTGTCCAAAAAGGCCGATCCCGGCGAGTCCCACCCGCTCAAGGCCGCCGTCTATACGGGTGTGGCCTATCTGATCACAGTGGCCTTCCTGCTTCTGCCCTACATCGTCTTCTCCAGCCCGCTGGTGGCGCTCGGCGTCTGCCTCTTCAACGCCGCGCTGATCATCCTCGGCTTCACCTATTTTGTGTCCGTGGTACGCAAGGAATCCTTCGCGCGCGGCTTTACCGAAATGATCACCATCAGTTTCAGCGTGGCCGCCATTTCCTTCCTCATCGGATGGGCGGCGCGGAGCTGGCTGAACATCGACGTCTAAAATCCGGCGCGGGGCGGGCTCCCCGCCCCGCCCGGAAACAGGCACGCCGCTTTTCCGGCGCGGGAGGCTCTCACTGAGCCGATGGCTCAACAGCCTCGCCTAAGGCTGTTTGGCCCTAGGGGCTGTCTCTAAATAGTTCATTGCAGCCAAATGAGGCACGAGGCCAACGTGACAGC
>OFEY01001494.1_pt1 | contig 15044 bp, 11 predicted proteins | sample 1521251 | NCBI WGS metagenome assembly OFEY01 (sample SAMEA3504100, study PRJEB24116) | mouse gut metagenome | biome: mouse gut; feature: mouse-associated habitat; material: faeces | place: Denmark | collected 2011
GCAGGGGTGGTTTTGTTTGTCTGGACGTCAGTCGGTTGGGGTGAGGAGGGCTATGGATTGCAGGATGAGGGTGGGGAGGTCGGCGGTGTAGCCGAGGATCACTTTCCGGACGGTGCCGGAGGTGTCGGCTATGAGTATTACCGGGAGTGAGGCTGCTCCGCAGTCGCGCGCGAGGCTTGAGGAGTTGATGAGGAGGTGTTCGCCGGGACGCAGTCCGGGGGCTGTGTTTTCGGCGGCGTCGGTGTCGGTGCCTGTGACTGCCCAGATGATGTCGGCGGCTGTGGGTGAGCTGTCGATGGCGGTGCGCAGGTCGGTGACTATGCGCGGGCTGAATGAGGTGGAGGGGTCGAGAAGCGCTATGACTGTGGGGGCGCGGAAGGGTTCGCCGCGATGATGGGTGTAGCGTTCGCCTGTGGCTGTGGGCAGGGCGAATGTGGGGAGGGGGGTGCCGCGGAGGTTTTCGATGCTGAAGTTGCTTTCGCGGTATTTTTCGAAGTGTTCGGGGAAGAGGCTTATGAGGGTCTCTTCGGTCTGTGGCACTTCGGCGGGTGTGGCTGTGGGTGTGTAGCGCACGCTGATGGATTGCTCGGTGATGGAGCCGGGGTTGCTTTCGGTGTCGATGCGCAGGGGCAGGAGTGTGGCTGAGTCGAACCAGTAGCTTTTCTCCTGGACTGTCTCGCTGTTGACGGTCATGCGTGTGTCGATGCGGATGGCGTCGGTGCCGTCGCATGATGCGGGCTGTGGGGGGCAGATGGTGTGGAGGGTGTCGGCGGACATTGCGGTGAGTTCGTCGGCGAGGTAGTGGGGGAGCAGGGATACGAACTGGGTGGTGCGCTGTACGCCTGTGGTGCGGCTGCCTTTTGCTGAGGCGAACGGTGAGGGGTCCCAGGAGGTGTGGTATTCGCGTATGCGGTGGTCGCGGTAGGCATAGAGGTTGCCGTTGAAGTAGGATGACCATCCGCGGGAGGGTCCTGAGGGGGTGTCGAGCTCCCATTGCAGTAGATAGGAGCATGGGGACAGGGTGTCGGCGGGGGAGGGTGTGCCGGCGAGGCTGAGGCGGTAGGTCACGTCGTCGTCCCTTGAGGGGAGTGTGACGGTGAATGTTGCCCGGGCGGTGTAGGACTGTGCTGTGCGCAGTGCCTTGATGATGTCAGCGATCCCCTGGGCCTGTAGGCACAGGGGACTTAACGCTGCTAACACCATTAACAATCTTGCTTTCCCTTTCATAAACAATAGTTCGGACGTTCATCTGTATAACAAGGCTGGGATGCGGTTGGTTCACGCGGGTACGAAAAAAGAGACGGCTGATGCGGGATCGGCTGTCTCTTTTTTCCTGTCAGTACGTGGGGGCGGGTGTGTGTCCACCTCTCCCCTCCAGTGGCAATTAGTCTTTCTTGACTACGCGACGCTCCTTGATGCGTGCCTTCTTGCCGGTGAGGTTGCGAAGGTAGTAGAGCTTTGCGCGGCGTACTTTACCGTACTTGTTGACTGTGATCGAGTCGATGAAGGGTGACTCGATGGGGAAGATGCGCTCAACGCCGATGTTGTCGGATATCTTGCGCACTGTGAAGCGTTTCTTCTCGCCGTCACCTGAGATGCGGATCACTACTCCGCGGTACTGCTGGATACGCTCCTTGTTGCCTTCCTTGATGCGGTAAGCGACTGTGATGGTGTCGCCCGGCTGGAAATCGGGGTGCTGTTTGCCTGTGGCAAAAGCCTCGTTGACAACTTTAATTAAGTCCATTTTTATACGTATATTAAAATGTTAACATTCCCCGCAATATAGCGGGCTGCTTGTCCCGTCCAGAGATTGCGGTTTTCAGGGTGCAAAGGTAGGAAAATTAATTCAGAATTCATAATCTGGGCGGAATAAAATTCGGCATGGAGTTAAATATAGTTAAATAGTGTGAATAGATATGATGATTGCGGCGTGCCGGGTGGGGTATTACACATATTATTATTAACTTTGCAGGTGAAAAGTCGCGGAGGGGGCCAGGGGGCTTCCTCCACGTTTTTTTGTATTTCCTATGATTGAAAGAGAGAAGATAGCTGGGCTCGTTGAACGGGCTATCGAGAGCACTGATGCCTATGTGGTTGACGTGACGGTGTCGGAAGACAATGATATAGTGGTGGAGCTTGACTCTGCCACAGGTGTCGACCTGGATTTTTGCAGTGAGGTGAACCGCCTGCTCAACGAGGCATTGGACCGCGATGTCGAGGACTATTCTCTTGAGGTGGGGACAGCGTCGCTGTCGGCACCTTTCAAGGTGAGGCGGCAGTACGAGAAGCATATCGGAGATGATGTGGATGTGCTGACCTGTGACGGCCGGAAGCTGAAAGGGCGGCTCACGTCAGTGAGCGAGGACGGGTCGGAGTTCACTATCGAGGTGACCAGGAAGGTTAAGCTCGCCGGGGAGAAGCGTCCCCGGCAGGTGGCTGAGCCGCTTACGCTTGCAGTGGCTGATTGCCGGCAGGTGGCCTATCATTTTGATTTCTAATAGTTACAAAAATTAAATAAACACCCCTTATATAGATTGTATGGCTAAGAAAGAGGAAGCTCCCAACATGGTGGAGCGTTTTGCCGAGTTTAAGGAACTTAAGAATATCGACAAGGCTACGATGGTCAGTGTGCTTGAGGAGTCGTTCAGGAATGTGCTTGCGAAGATGTTTGGCACGGACGAGAATCTTGACGTGATCATGAACCCGGACAAGGGTGATGTGCAGATATTCCAGAATCTTGAGGTAGTCCCGGACGGCGAGGTGACCAATCCGAACCTGCAGATATCCCTGAGCGATGCCCGCGCTGACGAGGACCCTGATGTGGAGATCGGAGAGGAGCACACGAAGGAGATATTCTTTGCCGATTTCGGCCGCCGTGCCATCCTTAATCTGCGTCAGACCCTTCAGTCTAAGATCCTTGATCTGCAGAAGGAGGCGATCTATGCCAAGTTCAAGGAGATGGAAGGTGAGCTTGTGTCGGGCGAGGTGTACCAGACATGGTCGCGCGAGACGCTTCTCATGGATGATGAGAAGAATGAGCTTCTGCTCCCGAAGAACCAGTCGATACCCGGCGATTTTTTCCGCAAGGGGGAGACTGTGCTGGCGGTGATACATAATGTGGATAACAAGAACAATAATCCCAAGATCACAGTGTCGCGTACCAGCGACACATTCCTGCGCCGCCTCTTTGAGCGCGAGGTGCCTGAGATAATAGACGGTCTGATCAACATCAAGGCTGTGGCCCGCATTCCCGGTGAGCGCGCGAAGATAGCAGTGGAGAGCTTTGACGACCGTATCGATCCTGTAGGAGCCTGCGTGGGTGTGAAGGGTTCGCGCATACATGGAATAGTGCGTGAGCTCCGCAACGAGAATATCGATGTGATCAATTATACTTCTAATCCGTCGCTGTTCATACAGCGTGCTCTCAGCCCTGCCAAGATCTCGTCGATCCATCTGGACGAGGAGGATAAGAAGGCTGAGGTGTTCCTGCGCCCTGAGGAGGTGTCGCTCGCTATCGGCAAGGGGGGCATGAATATCAAGCTTGCCTCGATGCTCACCGGATATACCATAGATGTGTACCGTGACACCCCCGACCAGGTGGATGAGGACATCTATCTTGACGAGTTCAAGGATGAGATCGACGGATGGGTGATCGATGCCCTCAAGAATATGGGTTGCATCACAGCCAAGAATGTGCTCAACACTCCGCGCCAGGCACTCATCGACCAGGCCGACCTTGAGGAGGACACCGTTGACAATGTCATAGCCATACTCAAGGCGGAATTCGAGGAGGAGTAGCGGTATACGCGCCCCTCGATAATCCATCCGCCTCTCCATTTTTTTATAAAAACAATCTCACTCACAACAAGTAGCCGCTCGCGCAAGGTACGGGAGGCTTCGTTCAGAATATTATATGCCGAGAATAAAAATTAGTCAAGCCGCCAAAGAATTCAATGTCTCCATTCCTACGGTTGTGGAGCAGTTGCAGAAGAAGGGCATCTCGATAGATGCCAACCCTAACACACGTATCGACGAAGCTGCCTACAACGTACTTGTAGAGGCTTTCCAGCCGGACCGTAAGGAGCGTGAGCGTATCGAAAGGATGCGTCAGGACAAGGAGAAGGACAAGGCTGAGCCTGTTGTCGCCGCTGCTCCGAAGGCGGATGCCGTTACTGAGGTGGCTGCCGCGACTAAGGGTCCGCGGGTGATAGGCAAGATAGAGCTTGACTCCAGGAATAATCCTATAGTATCCAAGCCTGAGGAAAAGGATGCACCGAAAGCTGAGGCCCCGAAGGCGGAGGATGTGAAACCCGCCGAGCCTGAGAAGCCAGTGGAGTCTCAGAAGCCCGCCGAGGCACCTAAGGCGCAGCATGCTCCGAAAGCTGCCGAGCCTGAGAAGAAGGCTGCGGCTCCCAAGGCAGAGGCACCGAAGGCTGCGGCTCCAGAAAAGAAGGCTCAGGAGCCTGCACCTGCTGCCGCACCTGCTTCGGGAGAGCCGGAGTTGTTCCGCTACAGTCCGGAACCTCAGGTGACAGGTCCGAAGGTGATAGGGCATATCGACCTTGCCACTCTCAACCAGTCGACCCGTCCGAAGAAGAAGACCAAGGAGGAACGCCGTGCCGGCAACCGCCAGGGTCAGGGAGCGCAGGGTGCAGGGAATGCAGCCGGCGGTAACAGCAATAACCGCAAGAAGCGTCAGCGCATCGGCGGAAAGGAGAAGGTGGATATCGAAAAGGCCGGCAACCAGCCAGGCGACAATAACAATAGCCGTGGCGGCAACAACGGAGGCGGCAATAACGGAGGCGGGAACCGTGGCGGCGCAAACCGCGGCGGGAATGACCGCGGCCGCGGAAAGGACCGCAACAAGCGTCCGGTGCACACCGAGGTGAACGAGGAGGATGTACAGAAGCAGGTGCGCGAGACTCTCGCCCGCCTCACCTCCAAGGACAAGGGTCAGAAGAAGGGCGTGAAGTGGCGCAAGGAGAAGCGTGAGGCTTTTGCTTCCCATGCCCGCGAGGCTGCCGAGGAGGCAGCAGCAGAGAGCCGTGTGCTCCAGATCACGGAGTTCGTGACTGCAAATGACCTTGCCGTGATGATGGATGTGCCCATCAACAATGTGATAGCTACCTGCATGAACATCGGTGTGATGGTGTCAATCAACCAGAGGCTCGATGCGGAGACTATAAATATAGTAGCCGAGGAGTTCGGCTTCAGCACCGAATATGTGTCGGCTGAGGTGTCGGATGCCATCAATCAGGAGGAGGACAGCGAGGATGAACTTACCAACCGTCCGCCTATCGTTACTGTGATGGGCCATGTGGACCACGGCAAGACATCGCTCCTTGACTATATACGCAATGCGAATGTGATAGCGGGCGAGGCCGGAGGCATAACCCAGCACATCGGCGCATACAATGTGAAGCTTGCCGACGGACGCCATATAACTTTCCTTGATACTCCGGGCCATGAGGCGTTTACCGCTATGCGTGCCCGCGGAGCCAAGGTTACCGACCTGTGTATCATCATTGTCGCTGCGGATGACAATGTGATGCCCCAGACAGTGGAGGCTATCAACCATGCTTCGGCAGCAGGTGTGCCCATAGTGTTTGCAATCAATAAGATAGATAAGCCTGCCGCTAATCCTGACAAGATCAAGGAGGAGCTCGCCCAGATGAATTATCTCGTGGAGGAGTGGGGCGGCAAGTACCAGAGCCAGGATATATCTGCCAAGAAGGGTCTGGGCGTCGATGAGCTTATGGAGAAGGTGCTCCTTGAGGCTGAGATGCTTGATCTGAAGGCTAATCCGGACCGCCGTGCGGTGGGTTCGATCATAGAGTCGTCGCTCGACAAGGGCCGCGGATATGTGGCTACCGTGCTGGTGCAGAACGGTACTCTCCATGTGGGTGACGTGATACTCGCGGGCACTCATTTCGGAAAGGTGAAGGCTATGTTCAACGAGCGTAACCAGCGTATCAAGGAGGCGGGTCCTGCTGAGCCTGCGCTGATACTCGGTCTTGACGGTGCTCCCACTGCGGGTGATACCTTCAATGTGCTTGAGACTGAGCAGGAGGCCCGCGAGATAGCGAGCAAGCGTGTGCAGCTGCAAAGGGAGCTTGGCTTGCGTACCGCTAAGCGTACTACTCTTGAGGAGATCGGCCGCCGCCGTGCGATAGGCAATTTCCATGAGCTCAACATTATCGTGAAGGGTGATGTGGACGGTTCGATCGAGGCTCTGTCGGATTCGCTCATCAAGCTTTCTACCGAGGAGGTGAAGGTGAATGTGCTCCACAAGGCTGTGGGTGCGATTTCGGAGAGCGATGTGACGCTTGCTGCCGCTTCGGATGCCATCATAATCGGTTTCCAGGTGCGCCCGTCGCAGGCTGCCCGCCGTGCGGCAGAGCGTGACGGTGTGGAGATACGCCTCTATTCTGTGATCTACCAGGCTATCGAGGAGGTGAAGGATGCTATGGCTGGCATGCTTGCTCCTGAGATCAAGGAGGAGATCACCGGTACTGCCGAGGTGCTCCAGACGTTCCATATCTCGAAGGTGGGTACCATCGCCGGTGCCATCGTGCGTGAGGGCAAGATCAAGCGTGGCTGTAAGGTGCGCCTGATACGTGACGGTATCGTGCGGTATACGGGTGAGCTTGGTTCGCTCAAGCGTATGAAGGATGATGCGAAGGAGGTGACTTCGGGTTATGACTGCGGTCTGTCGATTGCCGGATATAATGACATCCAGGAGGGTGATATTATCGAGGGCTTCGAGGAGGTCGAGGTTAAGAAGTCTCTTTAGACCAGAGGGCTATAGTTCTGTTGGATTATAAAGACAGGAGAACAGGAGAACTTTGGACCAGAGTACTAAATGGTTTTGGACCATAGGACCAGAGGGCTATAGTTCTGTCGGATGATATAAAGACAGGAGAACAGGAGAACTTTGGACCAGAGTACTAAATGGTTTTTGGACCATAGTACCAGAGGGCTATAGTTTTGTCTGATGATATAAAGACAGGAGGACAGGAGGACGTGAGTGTCTGTATTGAGCTGTTCTCCTGTTTTTTTGCTGTTCTGCTTCTGTTGTTCTGCTGTTTCTGTTGTTTTTTTATTTTTATTGCGGTTGAGATATGATTGTGTTTCTGAATATCGGGTCGAACTGTGGTGACCGTCGGGCGTTTATAGATAGGGCTGTGGAGCTGCTGAGACTGGAGCTTCCGGGGGTGTATGCGGTGTCGGAGGCTATGGAGTCGGAGCCGTGGGGGTTCGAGTCGCCCAACAGGTTTGTTAATGTCGGTGTGGGTGTGAGGACTGTGCGCGAGTATGATCCTCTGGAGTTGCTTGACATTACGCAGAGGGTGCAGGGTGAGATAGATGATGCTCCTCACAGGGATGCCGCGGGGGGATATGTGGACCGGGCTATCGATATCGACATCATTATGGTGGATGATGTGAGGATGGATACGCCACGGTTGACTCTGCCGCATCCGAGGATGAGGGAGCGGGAGTTTGTGATGTTGCCTCTGATGGAGAATATGAGGCAATTGGGATTATGATTTTGTAAATTGTAAAATATTCAATATTTTTGTGGTGTCATAGCGGAGGCTGTGGCATTTTTTTATATCGAGATCAGAGCGTTTTGTGCTTTGTCCTATTGTTGAGAATCGTATAAAAGTTACCCCTGCTACAGATAGTTGTAGCAGGGGTAAATCTTTATAATTATGTGTATATTTTAGCTTGGCGGTCAGTGCTTCAGCTCGACTTTGGTGGTGGGAGGGAGGGTGGAGTTGCGCTCGGCTACTGCGTCGATCACCTCGTGGGCGAGGTGGGCGAAGGCTGTGCCTGTCACGGTGTCGGATAGGGCTATGGGTGAGCCGTTGTCACCGCTGTCGGCGATGGAGCCTACCAGGGGTATCTGTGCGAGGAGACGCACTCCGAGGTGCTCGGCGAGGCGTATGCCACCTTCGCGACCGAAGATGTAGTAGCGTTCGTCGGGGTGGGGTGCGGGGGTGAAGTATGCCATGTTTTCGACGAGCCCGAGGATGGGGACGTTGACCTTTTCGTCACGGAACATGGAGATGCCTTTGCGTGCGTCGGCGAGCGCGACTTCCTGTGGTGTGGTGACTACGACTATGCCTGTCATTCCGAGTGTCTGGACGAGGGTGAGGTGTATGTCGCTTGTGCCTGGGGGCATGTCGATGAGGAAGTAGTCGAGTTCGCCCCAGTCGGCTTCGGCTATGAGCTGCTTGAGGGCGTTGGATGCCATTGAGCCGCGCCACATCACAGCTTTGTCTTTGTCGACGAGGAATCCTATTGAGAGGACCTTTACGCCGTAGCGTTCGATGGGGATTATCATCTGGCGTCCGTCGACTTCGTGGATGTAGAGCTGTTCATCCTCTATGCCGAACATTTTGGGGACCGAGGGGCCGAAGATGTCGGCGTCGAGGAGCCCTACTCTGTAGCCTTCGCGGGCGAGGGCTGTGGCGAGGTTGGCTGCGACGGTGGATTTGCCTACACCACCCTTGCCGGAGGATATGCCTACGATGTTCTTCACACCAGGGAGTATGGGTGCAGGGGCAGCAGGAGCCGGCTGGCGTGCTGCGGTGTGCACGGTGACTGCGACCTGGGGGGATATGTGGGTGTGTATGGCTGCTTCGGCAGCTTTTGCCACTGACTTCATGAAGGGGTCGGTGGGCTTGTCGAAGATGAGGGTGAAGCTTACGGTGTCGCCGTCGATGCGAATGTCGTCGGCAACCATTGAGTTCTCTACTATGTTTTTGCCGTTGCCTGGGTAGCGCACTGTGGCGAGTGCCTGGGTGATGAGGGTAGGGTAGAGGGTCATAGCTTAATACTTGGTCGGGGTGATGGGGATCAGTGATGGATGTGGGTCATGAGCCTTGGAGGGTGCCGCGTCCGAATGAGCGGTATGTGTCAGGCTCTATGTCGAGATCGGGCTCGGAGAGGGTGGCTTCGGGGGGGAGGTGCCAGGATATGTATTTGCTCGGGATCCCTCGCGAGAGCCATTGCTGCTCGTAGTAGGTGGTGATGGGGGGTACCTGTGGGGCGAGGGGGGAGTGGTAGAGGTCGTCGGTGGCGGCGATGAGCGGGAGGGAGTTGTGGCTTATCATTCCTGTGGTGTAGGCGTAGAGGAATGGCGAGTCGGTCTTGAGGTGGATTATTCCTCCCGGGGCGAGCACCTGACGGTATATCTCAAGGAAGTGGGTGCCTGTGAGACGCTTGTTGACTTTCTTCATCTGTGGATCGGGGAATGTGATCCATATCTCGGACACTTCTCCGGGGGCGAAGAAGTGTGGGAGGAGATGGATGGAGGTGCGAAGGAAGGCGACGTTGGAGAGACCCTCGTCGCATACCTGGCGGGCTCCGGTCCACATGCGTGCCCCTTTGATGTCGATGCCTATGAAGTTGCGGTGGGGGTAGGTGCGTCCCATGCCGACGGCGTATTCGCCTTTGCCGCATCCGAGTTCGAGGGTGATGGGAGCGGGGTTGTGGAAGACGTCCTCATTCCACCTGCCCCTGAGGGGGCAGGTGCCTGTGGCTTTGAGGTCGGCAAAGGGGTACTGGTGGACGCATGGAAGCGTCTCCATTTCGGCGAACTTCTTGAGCTTGTTTTTTCCCATAGGATGTCCGTGGTGGTAAGGGTTTTGGCAGAGGGCTGCTTGTCAGCGTCGGCGGTTGCGGCGCTGCTGCTCGCGGAGCATTGCTTCCTGCTGTTTCTGCGCTTCTTCGAGTTTTGTGGCCATCCAGCCTTTTTTCTTGGGCTTTTTGGCGTTTTCAGCCATCTTGGCTCGCATCTTCTCCTCGGATACGACCTTGCGGAAGATGAATGTCATGATGATTGTGATGAGGAGTGACAGGAGGTAGTAGTAGCTGAGGCCTGCGGCGTAGTTGTTGAAGATGAACAGGAACATCAGCGGCATGAGGTACATCATCCATTTCATTCCGGGCATACCGGAGGATGCCTGGGTCTGCATGTTGAGGTAGGTGTACACGATGTTTGTGATGGTCATGAGGAGGCAGAAGAGGCTTATGTGGTTGCCGAATGTGGATGATATGAGCGGAATGTCGGCTGTCCATGATATTATGGCGTCGGGGGCTGCGAGGTCCTTTGCCCAAAGGAATGACTCGCCGCGGAGCTCTATCGCAGAGGGGAAGAACCAGAACATCGCCACGAGGACGGGCATCTGCAGAAGCATGGGGAGGCATCCCGACATGGGGTTGGCTCCGGCGCGAGAGTAGAGTGCCATTGATTCCTGCTGGCGTTTCATGGCGTTCTCGTTGCCGGGATATTTCTCGTTGATCGCTTTCAGCTCGGGTGCGAGCAGGCGCATCTTGGCTTGCGAGATGAGGCTCTTGTAGGTGAAGGGGTAGAGGATCACCTTTATGAAGATGGTGAGGATGAGGATTATTATACCGTAGTTGGATATGAATGATCCGAGGAAGCTGAACACCGGAATGATGATGAGGGTGCTGATCCACCGGAATATGGGCCATCCGAGGGGTATGAGGTTGGTGAGGTGCATATTCTCGTCGGGGAATATGTTCTTCTCGACATCCTTCATTATGGGGTAGGAGTTGGGGCCGAGGTACATCACGAAGGATGCGGGGTTGGCGAGGGTGGCGGAGTAGTCGAGAGTGAGGGCTATCTCCATCTTCTTGATGTAGTCGGGGTCGTGCTCAAGGATGCGGCTGCTGAGGTCGGCTGCGGCAAAGTTGGAGCGAGCCATGAGGACTGCTGAGAAGAACTGGTTCTTGCAGCTCACCCATTTGACGCGCTGGTTGATCTCTTCGCTGTCGTCGCTCCCTTCGCTGAGGTTGTCGACATCGCCGTCGGGGAACATGTAGTATAGGGCAGAGTTGCGTTCCTCGAATACGCGTCCGGCTTCGAGGCGTCGCATCTTCTGGTGCCAGGTGAAGTCCATTGTCGCCACCGAGGATGGGATGATCGCCTGCATGCCTGACTGTACGACATCTATCCCCACGAGGTAGCTGTCGGGGTGGAGTGTGTAGCGTATGCCCCATGAGGCTCCGTCGCCGAGGTCGAGCATCATTGTGACTGTGGAGTCGTTCTCCACTACCGGAGTGAAGAAGAATTCGCTTGTCTCGAACCTCTGGGTGGCAGATGTGAGGGTGAACGAGTAGGAATCGGTGGCCGGGGCGAGGAGGGTTACGGCTGTCGAGTCGTAGCTCTTGTAGTCGTTGAGCGAAGCGCGTGCTATGGCGCCGCCCTTGTTGGATATCTCAAGTGTGAGGAGGTTGTTGGCGAGGGTCACGGTGGTGCTGTCGCCGGAGAGGTGGCGTGCGAATCCGCGGTATCTTGCGGCTGTCGCGAGCCCTTCACGGAGGTTTCTTACGGCAGCGGCTGCGACCGAGGGTTTCATTGATGCGACATCGTTGGCGAGGAGGGGTGCGACCGGTATCTGCTGTCCGTTTGCCTCGACTGTTCCGGCAACCTGTCCCTGAGCGTCGAGGGTGAGGTTTACGTTGTCGACGTGGAGGCGGGTCAGCCCGATAAGGGTGTCGGACTGTCCGAGCTCGCGTATTGTCGCTGCGATTGATGCTGTTTCGGCAGGGGTTATGGAGTCGAGAGTGAGGTCGCTGAGATCGGCTGCTTTCTGTGTAGCTTCGGCTTCCATGCGTGCGCGTTCCTGACGCTGGCGTTCAAGCTCTTCTGCTGACGGCTTGTTGAGCCACATGAAGCCAAAAATCACGAGGCCCATCAGTAGCAGGCCGGTAAGGGTGTTTTTGTCCATTATCGTTATTTTATCTTTTCGTCTTTATAGGCTATTGCTGATTTCATGAAGTCAAGGAAGAGAGGCGAGGGGGATAGTACGGTGGAGGAGTATTCGGGGTGATACTGTGTGCCGATGTACCAGCGGAGTTGCGGGATCTCGACGACTTCGACCAGGCCGGTGTCGGGGTTCTCGCCAACGCATTGCATGCCCGCTTCCTCGAAGCGGGTGCGGTAGTCGCTGTTGAACTCGAAGCGGTGGCGGTGACGCTCGCTGATGTGGAGTGATCCGTAGGCCGATGCGACTCTTGACCCTTGCCGGAGGGTGCAGCCGTAGGCTCCGAGGCGCATTGTTCCGCCCATGTTGTGGATGCTCTTCTGCTCTTCCATCAGGTCGATGACGTTGTGAGGTGTGTTGGGAGCCATCTCGGTGGAGTTGGCGTCCTTAAGCCCGAGGACGTTGCGTGCGAATTCTATCACCATGCATTGCATGCCGAGGCATATGCCGAAGGTGGGCAGGTCGTGGGTGCGGCACCATTCGAGGGCGACGAACTTACCTTCGATGCCTCTCTGCCCGAATCCGGGGGCTATGACGGCTCCGTCGATGCCTTCGAGAAGGGAGGCGACATTGCCGGGGGTGATCTTTTCGGAGTGGATGTAGCGGATGCTGACTTTCTTTCCGCAGTAGGTGGCGGCCTGGAAGAGAGACTCGTCGATGGACTTATAGGCGTCCTGGAGTTCGACGTATTTTCCTACGAGTCCGATTGTCACGGTGTCGGTGGCAGAGTCCATGCGGGCGAGGAATTCGTTCCATGCGCTCATGTCGGGCTCTCCCGATGGTTCTATGCCGGCTTTACGCATCACGATCTCGTCGAGATGCTGACGGTGCATCAGCACCGGGACCTTATAGATGGAGGGTGCGTCGGCACTCTGCACCACGGCGTCGGGGGACACGTTGCAGAACTGGGCGATCTTTTTCTTCATCGTGGAGGGGATGTCGTGCTCGGTGCGGAGCACGAGCACATCGGGCTGAATGCCGAGCTGCTGTAGCTGCTTCACGGAGTGCTGTGTGGGCTTGGTCTTGAGCTCCTTTGCCGCCTGGATGTAGGGGACGTAGGTGAGGTGGACGCATACGCAGTCGCCCTCAAGCTCCCATCGGAGCTGCCTTACGGCTTCGAGGAAAGGCAGGCTTTCGATGTCGCCTACCACTCCGCCTATTTCGGTGATGACGAAATCGAAGTTGCCAGTCTTGCCGAGAGCCATGACGTTGCGTTTTATCTCGTCGGTGATGTGCGGTATGATCTGTACGGTCTTTCCGAGGTAGTCTCCTCGCCGTTCCTTTTCGATCACGCTCTGGTATATGCGTCCTGTTGTGACGTTGTTGGCGCGGGTGGTGGGTACATTAGTGAAACGCTCGTAGTGCCCGAGATCGAGGTCGGCTTCGTGTCCGTCGACGGTGACGTAGCATTCGCCGTGCTCGTAGGGGTTGAGTGTGCCCGGATCGATGTTGATGTAAGGGTCGAATTTCTGTATTGTGGCCCTGTAGCCGCGAGCTTTGAGCAGACAGGCAAGCGAGGATGATATGATTCCTTTGCCGAGCGAGGAGACGACGCCTCCAGTCACGAATATGTACTTAGTTTCCACGCTGAAAATGTTGGTATAATTGATTAAACAAGTCGCAAAATTACAAAAAAATGTGCAAGTCACGTCAATGAAGTGGGAGGAATTTAGTACCTTTGCCAAAAATATTAATGCTTGAATATGATAAAGAATCTGCTCTTTGACTTGGGCGGCGTGATAATGAATCTTGACCGCGACCGCTGTGTGCGTGCATTCGAGGCTCTCGGCATGCGTGATGCCGATGAGTTTCTTGGTGTGTACGGACAGAAGGGAGCGTTCCTTGCTCTTGAGCGGGGAGACATAGATGCCGATGAGTTCCGCCGGGAGATACGTCCGCTGTTTGACAGGGAGGTCACCGACGAGGAGATTGACAGTGCTTTCAATCAGTTCCTGACAGGTATCCCGCAGGAGCGTCTGAGGGCTCTGAGGCAGCTGAGGAAACGTTACGGTGTGTACCTGCTTTCCAATACCAATCCAATAATGATGAACGGCTTCATAGCTGAACAGTTCCGCCAGGAGGAGGGTATGGAGATGAAGGATTACTTTGACGGCGTGGTGGCAAGCTATGTGGCAAAGTGCTATAAGCCTGACCGGGAGATATTTGACTATGCATGCGAGAAGTGTGGCATAAAGCCTGAGGAGACGCTGTTCTTTGATGACTCGCAGGCGAATGTGGATGCGGCACGAGCCTTGGGGTTCTATGCCGAGCTTGTGGCTCCCGGCACGGAGTTCACGGAGATACTGAGCCGCAGGTAGATGTGCCCACGGTCCAGGGAGCTGCCGAGGCGGCATGCCGTGATAACTTTTCCCCTCATATAATTGTTAGAAAGTCATGAATCTGATAACTAAACAGGACACGTCGGTGCGCCGCATTGCAGCCGTCGGGATGTATGACGGTGTGCATCTGGGTCACCGTTTCCTTATGGATTATCTTGGGGCTGAGGCCCGCAGCCGCGGGCTTGTGCCTTCGGTGGTGACGTTCTCCCGCCATCCGCTGTCGCTTGTGCGCCCTCCTGCTCTGCTCAATACTCTCGAAGAGCGTGTGAGGCTTATCGGGGAGTCGGGGGTGAGGGATGTCATACTATTGAGTTTCAGCGATTCGCTGCGGCGCATGGGTGCCGAGGAGTTCCTGAGGACGCTCAAGAAGAGATATGCCATAGATGCCCTTGTGCTCGGCTTCAACAACCGTTTCGGGCATGACCGGCTTGAGGGTATGGAACAGTACAGGGCTATAGGCGAGCGTGTGGGGGTGGATGTGATTCCGGCTCCGGAGTATCGTGGTGATGCCGCGCCGATCAGCTCCTCGATAATACGCCGTTATCTCACTGACGGACGAGTGGAGGATGCGACGCGAGCTCTAGGCGCGCATTATTCGCTTGCGGGCAGAGTGGTGGAAGGGAAGAGGCTTGGGCGTGCGCTCGGGTTTCCCACTGCCAATCTCATGCCTTCCGCCCCGGAGCAGCTTGTGCCCAAGACCGGTGCCTATGCCGCTTATGTGACCACTCCTGACGGGGTGAGACGCTGCGGCGTGGTGAACATAGGGTACCGCCCTACGGTGAGCGAAGGTGACGCCGGGGGGCATGTGATCTCCATAGAGGCTCATATAATTGATTTTGTGGGATATATCTACGATGAGGAGATAAGGGTGGAGTTTGTGAAATATCTGCGCCCGGAGAGGAGGTTC
>OFEY01001495.1_pt1 | contig 15042 bp, 15 predicted proteins | sample 1521251 | NCBI WGS metagenome assembly OFEY01 (sample SAMEA3504100, study PRJEB24116) | mouse gut metagenome | biome: mouse gut; feature: mouse-associated habitat; material: faeces | place: Denmark | collected 2011
ATTCGAACCCCCGACCTTTTGGTCCGTAGCCAAACGCTCTATCCAGCTGAGCTAAGCGCACATTTATTGCTTTATCTGCAACAACTGATATTCTATTATAATATCATAAGTTTGTCAAGGGGGCTGGAAAAGTTTTGTTAAAACCTGTATAGGAATACAATACATGTGTTGCAACTGAATATTTAAAAAGTAAAAATACTTAATTCTGTGTTATATTTTAATCGCCAAACCAAAATCTAACCAGATGGAATTTCCAGAGCTGCCATTAAATATAAAACCAACAGGCAGTATTTCTACCGCTGGAAACGTCGCTTTGACGGCTCCATTGAATCCCTCCGAGACCTCTCCGGAAGACCTCACCACCCTCCCAGTCAGCATACCTTTTCTGAAATCAAACCTATCCTTGATATGCGGAAATGCAGCCCTGATGCCGCAATGTCATTTAGTTAAGTTATTTATCCAGCCGGACTATAGCGATTAAAGATAAAAAGGCATCCGTCGTCTCCGGCTGATGCCCTATCCCTTCTCTCCTCAAAGCCTCTCTCCATTCGAGGCGATTACTTCTTTATACCAGTAAAAAGATTTCTTCCGCACGCGGTTTAGCGTCCCTTTCCCATCATCATCCTTATCCACATAGATGAGTCCGTAGCGCTTAGACATCTCCCCCGTCGTTGCGCTGACCAGATCGATACAGCCCCAAGGAGTATAGCCCATGATATCCACACCGTCCTCATCCGCCGCCTCCATCATTGCCCGGATATGTGACCTTAAGTAATCGATTCGGTAATCGTCGTCAATACTTCCATCCTCTTTTACCGCATCCACTGCGCCCAGCCCGTTTTCCACCACAAACAGGGGCTTTTGATAGCGGTCATACAACGCGTTCAGGGTAATGCGGAATCCCATCGGATCAATGGGCCAGCCCCACTGGCTGCATTCCAGATAAGGATTTCTTGCCGAAGCGAAGACATTTCCGCCGGACGCCTCCCCTTTGCCGTCTGACCGCGCACATCGGCTGTTATAGTAAGAAAGAGAGATAAAGTCCACCGTATTTTCTTTTAAAATCTCCGTATCTTCAACCCTCATCTCAAGTTCTATGCCCTGCCGTGCCAGGTATTTTTTCGCATATCCGGGATACTTCCCCCTGGCCTGCACATCGATGAAAAAGTAGTTCTCCCTGTCCTTTTTCATACTCTCCCAGACATCCGCCGGATTACAACTGTAGGGATATACGCTGCCCGCCGCCAGCATACAGCCTATCTGAAATTCCGGACTGATCTCCCGCGCCAGCTTTACCGCCAGCGCTGAAGCCACCAGTTCGTGGTGCGCCGCCTGATATTTCACCCGCAGTTCGTCTTCCCCTTCTTTCAAACGAATCCCCGCCCCCATAAAGGGCAGATGCATCAGCATATTGATCTCGTTAAAAGTAATCCAGTATCGGACTCTTCCCTTAAAATGCCGGAACACCGTATCGCAGTACCTTAAAAAACTGTCTATCATCTTCCGGCTTTTCCAGGAACCGTATTTCTCCACAAGAAAAAGCGGTGCATCGAAATGGCAGAGCGTCACCACCGGCTCGATCCCATAGCGCAAAAGCTCGTTCACCACATCATCATAAAACTGCAGCCCTTCCCGATTCGGCTCCGCCTCCTCTCCTGTCGGAAAGAGTCTGGACCAGGAAAAGGAAAACCGGTAACACTGAAATCCCATCTCCGCAAACAGCGCAATATCCTCTTTATAGTGTCCATACATATCTATGGCTTCCCTGCCCGGATAATGGGTATCCTCAGGCAGATCTCTGTAATCCATGGTTCCTTTCATGACCGGCATGCGATATACGCCGTGGGGAATGACATCCACGATCGCCATGCCCCGTCCGCCTTCCCGAAAACCGCCTTCACACTGGTTCGCCGCCATAGCGCCGCCCCATAAAAAATCTTTCCGCATGATCTTCTATCCTTTCCCGGAATATCCCGGCTATCCGGTCCCCCCGGATGGCCGCGATATCCGATCCACTCAAAGTTTCCCTTCATTCCATCTTTACATACATACGCCCACACCAATCAGTCCATCCCCTGCCTGAATCTGTTTTCCGGCCTCTGCCGGAAACACCTCACCGATCTCATCGGCATTTGTCACAAGCACCGGCGTAACCAGCGAATATCCCGCCGCTTTGATCAGATCCATATCAAACTCCAGAAGCTTCTGTCCTTTTTTCACCCTGTCGCCGGCAGCCGCAAGAGGCGTAAAACCTTTTCCGTTAAGCTGTACCGTATCCATGCCCACATGTATCAGCAGTTCGGCACCCTTATCCGTTGTCATGCCGATGGCGTGGCCGGTGGGGAAGAAGGCTGAAATGGTACCGTCCGCCGGTGCGTACAACACGCCCACCTCCGGCATAAGAGCAATCCCTTTTCCGAGGATGCCGGAGGAAAATGCTTCATCCTCCACATCTTCCAGCTTGATCGTCTTTCCCACCAAAGGGCTTACGATCGTTATCGGGGCGGCAGAATCTGCCTGCTGCGTTATAGCAGCTTCCCCCTTCTCTCTCTTCTCTGTTTTTTCATCCCCATCCTCTTTATAAAAGAACATGGTCAGTAAAAATCCTGCCGCCATGGAAATCCCGATTCCCGCAAAAGCTACCAGTATATTTCCCATACTGCCGTCCGGGTTCATCATATTGGGCAGTTCAAAGATTCCCATACCTCCCAGAATAAACTTCTTGAAATTAAAGTACCCGTAAAATGCGCCGCCGATACCGCCCGCGATACAGCTGATGATAAAAGGCTTCTTCTTCGGCAGCAAAATACCGTATATTGCCGGTTCCGTCACACCAAAGATACCGGAGATAAAATTCGGGACCGCCATCTCCTTCAACTTTTTGTCCTTTGTCTTGAAAAACATTGCCAGTACCACTGCCGATGTCGCAAAGGTGCAGGCAAAAAACGGCATCATCACGTTGTCATATCCCAACGTCTGCACATTGTTGATATAAACCGGTATAAAACCCCAGTGCATGCCGAAAATCACGAGGATCTGCCAGGTCAGTCCCACGACCGCTCCTGCCAGCGTCGGGCTGAAACCGCGGATCGCCAGTGTAAACTCCGATATTAAAGTGGAACCGAAGGTTGCCACAGGCCCCAGAAACAGCATGGAAACCGGAATAGTCACAAGCAGCGTCAGCATCGGCACAAAGAAAAACTTCACCAGATCCGGTATGTATTTGCTAAAAAATTTCTCACATTTTGAGGCAAACCACACCGCAAGGATCACCGGTATCACCGTTCCGGTATAATCCACCGAGATCACCGGTATACCGAAGAAGTTAATATACACCGGCGAGCGGAACATGGTGCCCTCCAACAGATAGTACAGCGGCTCCGCTTCCGCGGACAGCGCCCCCGCCTGTATGCCCGGATAACACATCGCCGCTCCGATGGCAAGCCCCAGCATCGGTTTTAATTTAAATTTCTGTGCCGCCGTATATCCCAGAAACAGCGGCAAAAAGGTAAACAGCGCATCCCCCGCCGCATTGATGATCAGATACCCGCCGCAGTCCGCCCTATAGAGCCCTAACGTGACAAACAGCGTATTTAAGCCTTTCAGCATACCGCACGCCGCCATAATGCCGAGGATTGGCTGAAAAATGCCCGATACCATATCAATCGCCTTGTCAAAAAGCTTTCCGGATTTCTTTTCACCCGTCTCCTCCGCGCCCGCCTTCAGATCGAGAAGCTGCATCACATCCTCAAACACTTCCGGCACATGGTTTCCAATCACCACCTGATACTGACCGCCGCTCTTCATCACGGTCACAACGCCCTCCATCTCCTTTAACACCTGATCCTTCGCGATGCCCTCATCTTTCAGCGTAAATCGAAGCCTCGTGATGCAGTGGACCAGTCCCGCAACATTGTCTTTGCCGCCGACATTTTTCACGATGTCTTTTGCCAGCGCTTCATATTTTCCCATCTGTTTTCCCTCCTGTTCCGCAAAATCCCCTTCCGCATATTCTCCCGGGATTTTGCCGTTATTGTGCATTTCGTGTACAGGATGCCTGTATTTCGCTCCGCTCCTGTTTTGTTACCGCAACTATATCACACCGGTATTTTCCGCTCAATATGTTCCGATGTGATAGGTCCGCCGTTCCAAAAAAGGGCGGAAAAATACCGCTGTTTCTGTAACAGCGGTACAAAATTCCATCTCTTATCCGGCTTTTTTGACTTTCACTTTCGCCTTCCCCTAAAACCTCTTCCGAAGCTGCTCTCTCACCACGCTCAAACTTCTTCCCCACTTGCCCCCTCTTTATCCAGCAGCATATCCATATGCTGCAACATTTCCAGTGAAGATTTCGCATGTTCATGATAGCATCCCGACAGGAGAAGGGAAAAAACTATATCGATCACATAATTCACCGCGGAAAAGGACGTGATCACATCCAGGCTTACCAGCGAATCCCGATTTGGGATCTCTACGATCTCATGGCACTCTCTACTGATCACTTCATTGTAAGGCCCCACAATCCCCACCACAAAATTATTCGTGGCTTTGCGCAGATATTTTGCCGCCCGAATCATCGTCCGGTTTGCTCCGGTGAAACTGATTAAAAACGCAATTGTCCTCTTGTTTTTCCGCGCCGCCAGATAGTGTCCGTTGACGCTCTCATAAGCGGAGCATTCCACACCAAGTGTGGCAAACTTGAACGCCGCGGACTGTGCCAGAATATAGCTGACTCCGGCGCCATAAATATCAATGCACTCCACCCGCCGCAGCATATTATGTATCCGGTTCATACTGTTTTTATCCAGTGAGAGCCTGGTATTGGTCACAGCCTTATCATAGATACCCGGCAGCGTATTGATAATATCCGTATAGGTGCTTTTATCATGGATCGGCTCGCCCGCAAGCATCCGGGCGAGCCTGTTTTTCTGGTTAATTTCCTCCACCAGCTTCAGCCGGAATTCCTGATAGCCCGAAAGCCTCAGCTTTTTACAAAGGCGCACCACCGTTGCCTTGCTCGTAAATGAAGCCTCCGCCAGTTCCGCAGAAGACATTCCGGGCGCTTTGTCCGGATGATCCAGTATGTATCGCGCCACATCTTTTTCATGATTTGTAAAATTGACTCCCTGTTCCAGTTTTTCCAACAGCATAAACATCTCCTTGTGATACAGGTTATTCACTCATAAAAGCAATCAAGACTCCGCACAGGCACATATTCTTTTAAGGTGTTTGAAAAAGTTTTGTTAAAACCTGTAATACGGTCTTCCGCCACAGCACAGACCGCCACCGCCGCAACATAAATTACATAAAAGATTTGCAATGCATAATTTCAAACAAAATCCATTGCCTCCCGTATAAGGCTGCCCATAAGTATATTGTCTCTGCCTGTACCAGGTACCACCATTTTCAAACTGATATACCAGATTACTGTAATCCTGATTCCCCGGCTCTAAAGCTGCTGCTCTTCTGGCATGTTCCAGTGCAGATGCCTGATTTCCAAGACCTGCATGTGCCAATGCACTGTAATAGTACCATCTGGCGTTTCGGCCGCTCTCCTCCATACCGTCAAGTACGGTTCTTGCTTCCTTATAATATCCATTTCTCACATAATTGCCTGCCGCACGTAAATGTCCGTCTTCTTCATAACCGGTTCGCGAACCACTAAAAGCACCGCCAAAACTACCAAAATCTCCGAAACTGCCAAATCCACCGTTTCCAAAACCTCCATAGCTGCCGCCGGATGCACCATAGCTGCCATCCTGATACCTGTAGCCTTCCGTCCGCTCTTTCATAATCTGCTGATAAGCCTGTTGTATTTCCTTAAATCTTTCCTCCGCCTCTTCCTTATGTGGATTATTGATATTAGCATCAGGGTGATACTTCCGGCTGAGAGACTTATATGCTTTTTTTATTTCTTCCTCTCCGGCATTTCTTGAGATGCCTAAAACTTCATATGGATCACGCATTTTCCGCTCCCTTCTCCTTTGCCTGCGTCTTCTCCCGCTCCTGACTTATCATATCAAACCGGTACCAAATGCCTGAATAAAGAATATTCCTTAAAATTTCCACATTTTCTATCACAGGAAGTTTTTCGAACTCTTTACAGCATTCCGCCATGATCATTGTTAAAATGGTTTTTATTTCTTCTTCAAATTCAGGATCTTCATAGCGCTTTTTAAGAGGATTGAATCTGCCTTTTTTCATATCTTCCACAATGTCTTCATAAGCATCCAAAATATAAATAAACTTCCCTAAATTATTTCCTATGCTTCTTAGGCTGCCGCTCCACTCATCATTTTTAGGTGCCATCATCTCAGCCATAATTTCACCAAAAAGCCCTGCCATACGGTCGATATCCTGGTTTTGACGTTTTTCCTCCTGTGCCAGCTCTCTCATAAGGCTGCTGATTTTTCTGGTCTTTTCCCCATAATGTGTACATATATTGCGGTACGCTTTTTTGACCATTTTCATATAAGCCAATCTGGTCAGTTTATTTTCATCTTCCCAGTCGTCTTTACATTTATAATAGGTAAAGAGCAGATTCATATCTGCCCCATAATAAGAAAATTCATTTTTTCTAAGAGTATGTTTCTCAAAAGGATGTGCAATGCACTTTGCCTCCGAAATTTCTGTTTCCGGCTCATATAAACTGCCAAGCAGCATAACCAAAAAAGTAATATCATAAGATAAACTGATTTGTCCCAGCTTTCCGTATCTTTCCTTTAGCGCCTGACAAAGCCCGCAATAGTAGGAATGATAAATATCAAATTCCCTGAATTTCATATCGCCCTTATTGATAATGATATATCCAAACATAATTGTCTCCCAGCCAGTGATAAACTCTCAGCTTTTTTTGATAAAGGTCTGACCACATTTCGGACATCTGATTTCGATCTTTCCTTTTCCCCTTGGAATCCTTATTTTTTGTGTACAGGACGGACATTTATAAATATGGTGGGTTTTTCTTTGTTTCATATTTTTTGTAAACGAAGCCGCCTTTTGTCTTAACTTATATTCATACCGCAGGTATACTGAATTTTCAGCACTGCGCTTGTACCTGTTTTTCGAAAACATTCTGAAATAAGCATACGCTAAAAGCGCAATTCCCAAAATATAAAATACCCTTGCTCCAAATAAGGACAGTACAAAGCAAAGAATCACCAAAATCATCAAAAATCGGTTTAACTGATCGCTTCCATATCTTCCCTGCATAAAACGGTACAACTTCTCTTTCATCACAGTCACGCCTTTCATTTTCCATAAAAATACCCATCCGCAGAGTATTTTTGTCTCTGCTGCTATCCTACTTCTTTTTTTACAATAAATCAATTAACGCAATATAAAGCAATCTAAACAATTTCTAAACAACAAAGGGCAGGTGAAAACTCCACCTGCCCTGATAGATACTTTATCAGTCTTCAATATCCTGATCCGCTGCCACCGCTGATACTACGGAAGAAACTACCGATACCACCACTGCAATAATGATAATCAATAATCCGCCGCCTAACAACATAAATTCCATTTCAATCTCTCCTTTTAAAGTACCTTGTCCATTTCAATGTAATTATTGTACTAAATATACTGTAGTTTTTCAACCACAAAATTCATGCAAACAATGCTTTGACAATTAAAGTACCTGGCCTTTTAATACCACTTTATACAGACTTAAATCCGATTTGCGCAACAATACAAGATTTGCAATTTTTCCCGCTGTGATGCTTCCATATTGGTCATAAATCCCCACGCTCTTTGCAGGATTGACTGCAGCGCACTTCACTGCTTTTTCCAAAGGAATCTTCATATCCAAAACCGCTCTGCGCATACAATCCATCAAATTGGTTGCACTTCCTGCAATGGTTCCGTCTTTTAAAGTTGCAAGGGTGCCTGTAACTTTTACTGCCTGCCCGCCTAAACTGTAATCTCCATCTTCCAGTCCGGTTGCCATCATACTGTCGCTGATAAAAATGATTTTATCCTCTCCAAGCATTTTAAAAGTTGTCCGAACTGCTGCCGGATGAATATGCACGCCATCACAAATAAGCTCTGCTTCGGCCCCGCTGTCTGCTGCTGCTCCCACTACGCCGGGCGCCCGATGACTATATGGCGGCATGGCGTTGTACAAGTGCGTCACATGACTTGCCCCTTCTCCAAATGCTTTCATTGCAGTATCATAATCTGTCGTCGTATGTGCCAACGATAAAACAGTTCTTTTTTTATTTTCACGGATAAATTCCATTGCCCCTTCCGTTTCAGGTGCAATCGCTGCCAGCTTAATCAGTTCACCACACTTTTCCTGCATTTCATCAAACAATTTCTGATCCGGTTTACTGATGTAAGCAGGATTCTGTGCTCCCATTTTATCTCTTGAAATAAAAGGCCCTTCCATATTAATGCCGCAGAAAATTGCCTTTCTTTCCTTTTCTCCTGCGTCCTGCGCTTTCTTATACTCAGCAGCAGTCTCACAAATCTTAAAAAGCTGTTCACTGCCCAGCGTCATTGTTGCCGGCACAATGGTTGTAACGCCTACGGAAGCTTCATAGCCTGCCATTGTATCAATTGCTTCTATGGTTCCATCGCAAAAATCACTTCCCATGCATCCATGAAAATGAATATCTGTAAGCCCCGGAATCGCATAGCATCCATCACCATCTATAATGACTTCTTTTCCTGCTCCCTTTCCATTTTCATCGCAGAATTTATCCCCTGCAATGTAAATGTCTTTTTCTTCAAAACAACCATCTTCCGTATAAACACTTGCGTTTTTAATGATCATTTCTTCACCCTGCCCTTCTTAATAGTTATTTGTTCCCAATTTACCAATATTTTAGCACCTTTAAATTCTTTTGTATATTATAAGTTGTTGCTTTCTTTTTGCAGATTTTGGTCTATATCTTTTGTCAGATCATTTTCAGGAAAAGCTTTAGAAAATTTCAAAATCAGACGATATAATTAATGTAACAAGTAAAGTGGAATCCAAGGAGGGATATCAAAGCATACGGAGATGAAAAGCTTTATAAAGTTCAAGCGGTTACGGTGATACCGCCTCTTAAGAAGACCTCTTCAAGAGAAAAACGTCATCAGTTCAAGCGGAACACTTCCGATACCTTTCCTTCAAAGTCATTTACAAAAGTATTGGAAGATGCATGTGAAAAGGAAATGCAGCGGGATGTCCGTATTTGTATAAAGGGCTACAGCAAAAATGCACTTCCTATTAATCAACTAATCAGTCTGCGGGAATACCGCTAATGTGTTTGATCTTATAGGAAACGACAAAGCGTTTCCTATAACCCCTTCGGGGATGCGCCCGATTTTTGCAGGACAGAATTTACCTTTTTCCTATGGCAAAAATCGGCGCAGCGTCAAACAATTTATTCTATTTCCATTTCAGTAACAGTGCCTGAAACAGCATCTATCGTAAGGCTGTATTCCTTTCCACCCAAGTAAAATTCCACTTCGTATTCAGCAATACCATCATCATATTCCAATTCAAGTTTTGTATAGTTTATCTCGTCTTCACCGATTTCCACATAACTTAGCGCTATATTCTTAGCCTCTTCCAATGTAATCAGATCTGCCCTCTGTCCGTTTTCGTTAACCTGTTCTATGGTTTCTTTTGACATTTCCAAAATGGAAAAATCATCTGCTTTGACCTGGTATTCGTATTTCATGGAAGAAGTGACAAATTCAATTTCATACACTTTTTTTCCATCATCATAATCTAATTCCGCTTTTATAAAAGTTACCTGAGAAGTTTCCAGTTCTGCATTTTCAAGAGCAGCAGTTTTTGCCTGTTCCAAACCAGAATCTGTCTGCCTCTCACCCTCCTGACCGTAAGATGTATCCGGCTGGGCGGCATTACTTTGTTTCTGATCTGCTGCCTGCTGGCCGCTGTTATCCGGGTTCTCCCCTGCTTCCTGCCGGCTTAAATCACCCTGAGCTATTTCTGCTGTCTGCTGATCGGAAGCTTCGCTTCCGGAAATATTTTCCGGTTGGGAAGCAGGCTTTTGTGCACATCCTGTAAACAGCGTCCCAATTAATAATGCTAATCCACAAACTGTAATAAATTTCACTTTAGTTTTCATAATTTCCCTCCATTTTGGCATATAATGCCCTTTTTTCTTCATACATTCGTTGATCCGCCTGTTTGATCAGGTAATCCATATCCTCTTTGCTGTCAGGCCTCCATACACATCCAAGGGCCATTGCAGCATCTGATATTTTCATATCCTTTCTTAACTTTTCTGTTCTTTGAATCAGCTCCTCTTCCCTGATTCCCGAACACAGAGCAAGAAATTCATCTCCACCTACACGAAACAATGCATAATCATCAAAGCTTCTTTTTAAGCACCCACAGGCACGGAGCAGCAACTGATCTCCTGCCTTATGTCCCCTGGTATCATTTGTTCTTTTTAATCCCATAACATCACAGTACACAATTCCAATGCTTTTTTCAAAATTCATCGCTGTAATATAATCGTGCATTGCATGTCGGTTTCCAATTCCTGTCAGTTGATCCTGAAAGCACATCTCCTCAAGGCGCCTGACCAGATTTCTTCTACGAAGCAGCGAAATAAAAAAGTGTCCCCATATTTCAAACATCGTGGTAATATGATACAAAAATTTTTCCGGCGGATTATCCACACCATAAAAACCAATAATTTCCTTTTCATCCATTAAAGGACTTACTATCAGCGACCGTATCTTCTGAGGTTCTAAATATTCATAAATATCAGGCTCTTTTTCACGAATGTTTTCCAAATTTTTAATAATAACACTTTTTCCCTTCTGAAACCTTTGATACCATAAATTTACCACGCTAAATGGAACATTCTGAAGGTTTTCCTTTTGTGGAACCACGCCGTCAGCACACCATTCATATGTATTTTTAAAGGCCCCGCCCTCTATTTCTTCAAAAATATAAACTCTTTCACTGTTTAATGATTGGCCAAGATACTCCAGCAGAATATTAATTGACATCTCCGGTGTCGGTGCTGAAAGAGAAATCCGAAGTCCTTCGTTAATCATAGCTTCATTGTCCTCCCCCACTTCTTCCTGCCAGCCCGCCGGCCCCATATCCACAGCAAGGGTAAATTTGTATCTTCTGCCATTTTCTTCGATCATTGTTTCTTTCACAGAAAGTTTTCTTTTTACCACCGGATTATAACATACATCTTCTAAAAAATAGCCCTGTTTCAATTTTTTATTACTGCAGGCCGCACAGGGGGACGCACTGCCTGCAAGAAGCTCATAGCACCTTTTTTCCTGACAGGCCGCATCATTTATTTTGTATACTTCACATGCCCTGCGGTTCATGTATACCACCTGATGACTGTCCATATCCACAACACATACTATTTCATCTAATTCGTTATAAAATTCCCATCTTCTCATAGCTGTAATATATTCCTTATCATAATATTTATGCATTGGCTATAGTATCATCTTTTCTTTTATTTCTTCTACCTTATGGGATATTTTACATTTCTTATGGGATATTTATCACATAGTTTTCCAAAAAAAGATATGCAAAATATCTTTTTTAAATTCGGGTTTATATACTTGATTATAAAATATTTGCCTGCTGTCCGCAATGCAAATTAACAGACTAATTTTTAAAAGAGAGAAATATTTCTTTATTTTCCAGCTTTACCCAAAAAGAAACGTCTAAAAATTGACATTATTTCTACTATCTAGTATTATGATATAAGTGTAAAAGCAAAATTTATGAAGGGAGATAGTGCAATGGATTACAATTATGATGCCGTATACGCTGCGGTAGGCACCGGCATTCTTACCGTGTATACAATTATTGTTCTTGCAATTACTGTTTTAACAATAATAGCATGTTGGAAAGTGTTTACCAAAGCTGGCAAACCCGGGTGGGCATGCATTGTACCTTTTTACTCACAATACTGCCTGTTCGATATTGCCTGGGGTAATGGCTGGTTATTCTTACTTAGCTTTGTTCCCTGTGTAAACTTCGTGATCATGATCATGTTGTATTTAAAGCTTGCCAAAGCATTCGGCAAAGGAACCGGATTCGGATTGGGTTTGGTATTCTTAAATGCCATCTTTATGCTTATTCTTGGATTTGGCGATGCTCAGTACATAGGTCCACAGGAGTAAAAATGTTAAATAATAGGCAGTCTGCGATGCAGGCTGCCTATTATTTAAAAAATTATTGTCCTGTCTCATTTAAAAGAGGGGAAATGTTTTCTACTACAAACGGATATTCTCCATCCTCATCACAGACAATATCAATTTTACATTCCTTTCCCACAATCATATCAGACATATAAGCTGCATAAATATAAATTTCTATTTGTTCGTCAGCAGCAAATGTACCGGAAGGATCATAAATAACAATTGCTCTGTACAATTCCCCTTCCATACTGTTTTCCTCCTTGTCAGCTTCTACTGCATCAACATTTTTTTCTCCTGTCACCTGAACAGTTATATTTTCTAAAATCAGGGTTCCCCTTTGATCCTGCGCACCAGATGCTGCCTCTTCTTTTCTAAATACGCTTTCTTTTTCCTCTGTATTAGTCCCCTCATTCAGGTCTTCCACGCCTGCTTCTTCATAAGCAGCTTCCGGTGCTGCATTATCATTACAAATCTCCTTTGTATCCTCTACAGTTTCTTCCATACTGTCAGCGCCGCCCTCTGCTATTTCATAAAGCTGCCCTGTGGTATCATATACTGCCCCGGCTGATTCTTCTTGCACAGCACATTCTTCTGTTTGCTGGGCGGCTTCCGCCGGCGCCGCTGATTCAAAAGAAGCAGATTTATTCATCCGTCTGGTAAACATAAATGCTGGTATTACAATAGCTGCACACAAAACTGCTGCCGCAAGTCCTGCATATTTTTTCCACAAAATCACTGGTTTTACTTTACTTATTTGTTCTTTTTCAGGTGCGGTCTTTTCACATAGTCCCGCCTCGATCCGATCCCATAAGTCAGGAATCTCTTCATTTGCAAGCGCTATATATTCTTTTTCAAAATCCCTGCTCATAACCGCACCTCCTTAACTTTTTAATTGCATTTTGATACTTCCAGGTAACTGTGCCCATAGGAATCTCCATAGCCGCCGCTATCTCTTTAAAGGTCATCTCACCTAAAACTTTTAAGCTGATGATCTGTCGTTCCGAAGGTTTTAACAGCTCAAGCGCCTGGCTGATGGTCATACTGCCAATCACCTGCTCTTCCACCTGGTTTGTTTTATCTTCCGCCAGCTTTATTATGCTCCCCTTATTATCTTCCTCCCCTTCTTGTCCCAAATCCTGTAAAAGGGCAGAAAGCTCTTCTTTTTTATGCTTTCGTAAAAAATCAACCGCCATGTTTCTGGCAATAACAGCCAGATAGCCTTTATGTCCATTTCCAGGCTTAAACTGTTCTGCCTTGTCCCACAAACGGATAAAAAACTCACTGGTTACATCCTCTGCATTTTCCTTATTCTGCAGCACCTCATAAATAATCCGGTAAATATATCCTGCGTAATTTAAATAAATTTCCTTTAATCCGGTCTTATCTCCCTGTACCATCCGTGCCACAGCATTTTCAAATTGCTGCTCGTTCACTTGCCCCTCCATCTTCTCACAGCTTTCACCTTCTATTTCAGATACGGATGAGCTGCCTGGTTTTTATGGAAAAAAGCTGTTACCTTTACATAAGCCGGAAAGCACCTGTAAAGATAACAACTTTTTCTTTTATCCGCCTCTGCTTAATTACAGCGGCATTTGTAACAACTATTTATAACGATTTTATTCTGTCAACAGCCTCTATGGTATTTTCATAACTGCCAAATGCCGTCAGCCTGAAATAAGTTTCACCACTTGGTCCAAAACCGGAACCCGGCGTTCCCACCACGTTGGCATTTTCAAGAAGATAATCAAAAAATTCCCAGCTATTCATGCCATTAGGCGCTTTCAGCCAGATATAAGGTGCATTTATACCGCCAGATACGGTATAACCGGCATCTTTTAATCCTTTCAGTATATAGTCCGCATTTTTCATGTAGTATGCAACCTGCTGCTTTAGCTGTGCCTTTCCTTCTTCAGAATATACAGCTTCACCGGCACGCTGTACAATATAAGGCGCACCATTATATTTAGTTCCATGTCTTCTTGCCCACAGGGCATGTAAAGAAACATCACCACATTTTAAATCTTTCGGAATCACAGTGTATCCAAGACGTACTCCCGTAAATCCTGCGTTCTTAGAAAAAGAATGAAGCTCAATGGCACAGGCTCTTGCACCTTCACATTCAAAAATAGAGTGGGGAACATCCTCCTCTGAAATATACGCCTCATAAGCAGCGTCATAAATGATCACGGCACCTACTTTGTTGGCATAATCAACCCACTCCTGAAGCTGTGCTTTGGTAATGGTTGAACCGGTAGGATTATTAGGGAAACATAAATAAATAAGGTCAGGAGTTTGCTTTGGAAGCTGTGGTGCAAAATTGTTTTCTAATCTGCAGGGCATATAAATCACATCACTCCAGGTTTCCGAGCCTGCATCATAAACGCCTGTCCTTCCTGCCATTACATTGGTGTCCACATAAACAGGATACACCGGATCACAGACAGCAATCTTATTATCTACACTGAAAATTTCCTGAATATTTCCTGAGTCACACTTCGCGCCGTCAGATACAAATATTTCATCCGGTGAAATATCACATCCCCTGGCCTTGTAATCATTCTCTGCAATTGCATTTCTTAAAAATTCATATCCTAAGTCCGGTGCATAGCCCCTAAAAGTCTCAGCCCTGGCCATTTCATCCACTGCCCCATGAAGAGCTGTAATAACTGCCGGTGCCAAAGGCTGGGTAACATCTCCGATTCCCAGTCGGATAATCTTTTTATCCGGATGTGCTGCCGCATATGCATTTACCTTTTTCCCAATTGTAGAAAACAGATAACTTCCCGGAAGCTTTAAATAATTTTCATTGATCTTAAACATTTTCTTCCTCCTTTTCACTTAAATAATCTCTCGGAATCTTTAAGCCAGTAAATATAAGGCTTTCAGATTCCTTTT
>OFEY01001510.1_pt1 | contig 14921 bp, 11 predicted proteins | sample 1521251 | NCBI WGS metagenome assembly OFEY01 (sample SAMEA3504100, study PRJEB24116) | mouse gut metagenome | biome: mouse gut; feature: mouse-associated habitat; material: faeces | place: Denmark | collected 2011
TAAAATCTTTCCGACTTTTTTCATTTTGGGGCTTGACATGTATTTGCAGGTTTGCAAGGCAGCGCACCCCTATATTCCTCTGTTTCCACTGCTTCTCTTTGATAAAACCAGGAATTTAGTGGCCTTAGCAAAAATATCAATGTGTTCACAAAATTTTTCTCGCTTTTCACACGCTCCTGTGTTATACTATAGTTTGGTTTTATTCGGCTTGTGAAATAAAAGCCAGAGAGGAGCAACGGTAATGGCGGTGTCTTATAAGAAGCTATTCAAAATTCTCATCGATAGAGATATGAAAAAGAAAGATTTTCGGGAGTATGTCGGTATCAGCTATTCGACCCTAAGCAAATTGGAGAAGGGCGAGAACACAAATGTTGATGTGTTGGAGCGGATATGCCTGAAAATGGATTGTCGTATAGAGGACATTATGGAGATATTGCCAGATCAACAGCCAGAACCGAAAAGACAAGAGCAAGATGAAAATTGAAAGGAGACACACCATATGGAGAGGAAAGAGTACAGCGCCGGTGCGGTTAAGGTGTGTTTCTGGTTCAGTGAGTTCCGCAAGGTTGTGACTCTTCTGAGCGAGGGCAACAGCATGGAGAATATAAAAAGCATAAATCAGCAGGAAAACATTTTCTCTGCTCCCACTCCTCTTCGCGCCAATCAAATATTCAGCACAGTTTCTGCTCGTGTAAAGAGTTTAGACAACAGTTTTTATCCACTGTTTCTCGAAAGCGACCTTGCCACGCAAAAGCTGTTTGCGCTGGTTGGCGCGATGGCCTATGATACATTATTTTTCGATTTCGTTTATGAAGTTATACGTGAAAAAATGATAATCGGCACAAATGAACTACCCGACAGCGATGTGCGCATCTTTTTTAAGAACAAGCAGATTCAGAATGAAAAAGTAGCCGGGTGGACTGATGCCACCCTGAATAGACTTGGACGATGCTACCGCACGATGCTGTATGAGGCAGGAGTTATTGACAAGTCGAAAAATGCCCGCAAAATTTTTAGGCCCATACTCACGCCGGAATTTCATCAGTGGCTCGATGAGCAGGATATGGAAATCTTCATAAACGCTTTGACGGGGGTGAGATAATGGCAGACCTGACAGCACGGCTTGATGAAATGGAAACCGCGATACGAAAACCGTCATTTCGGCAGAGCAGCGGCAGGGCCAATGAGGTCAACTATTGGGTTTTCGATTATCCTCCTGAGCGGGAATTGGAGGTGCGGGAACGCATTGCGTACCTGAAGAATAAAAATCAGCGCGAAACAGACAGCTTTGAGCTTGTCGTATTCGATCTATATGACATTGTCATAGATTTCCTTGAGCAGAGAGGCTTCCTGGACAAGTGTTATGCCTTTGAGCGCAAGGCGGGGATCAACCGCATTGTAAAGGCGGTCAACAATTCTATGAAGGTGAACGATGATGACAGCCTGATTGTCCAGTACATCAAAGACCACACGCCGGAGAATGCAGTTGTGTTCCTTGTCGGTATTGGCAAGTGTTACCCCATCCTGCGGTCACACAAGGTTCTGAACAATCTGCATCAGGCGTTTGTGCGTGTCCCTGTGGTGATGTTTTTTCCGGGAACCTATAACGAGCAGGAACTGATCCTGTTTAACGAGATCAAGGACGATAACTACTACCGGGCGTTCCGCCTTGTGAAATAGTGGAGGTGCGGCTATGCAGATTCAGGAACTGTTTGCGAAAAAGATAGACCGTGAGATTCAAGGCGTCATCATCGTGGGTCAGGGTGAAGACACGAATGTCTCGCAGGAACTGGAGGAATATGTTGTCACGCGGGAACTGGAAAAGCATTTTCGGGATTTCTTCGCGGCATATAAGAAGGGAATCACGGGAACTACCCCGAAAATGGGCGTATGGATTTCCGGTTTCTTCGGGAGTGGTAAATCCCACTTTCTGAAAATCCTCTCCTACCTGCTGGGGGACAAGTGTGTCGGTGATAAGACTGCGTTGGACTACTTTGTAGAGAATCAAAAAATCCATGACCCGATGGTGCTGGCCGATATGCGGCTGGTAGCCGAAACGCCTGCGGATGTTATCCTGTTCAACATTGACTCCAAGAGCGAATCCAACGGGAAACAGAACAAAGACGCCATCGTGAATGTGTTCCTGAAGGTATTCAACGAGAAACTGGGCTTTTGCGGCTCTATGCCCCATGTGGCAGATTTGGAGCGCAAACTGACTGGGGATGGACGCTATGAGGAGTTCAAAGCGGTGTTTGAGGACGAGTACGGCTCTCCCTGGGAAGAATCGCGCCAGGACTTTGACTTTATTCAGGACAGTGTTGTGGATGCGCTTGCGTCTATGGGATTTATGAGCGAGGCCGCCGCCCGAAACTGGTGCGAAAAAGCGGCGGAGCCGTACACCGTCAGCATTGACGATTTTGCAAAACGAGTCCGCGCCTATCTGGACAGCAAGGGCAAGAATCAGCACATTGTTTTTCTCGTGGACGAGATTGGTCAGTACATCGGAGAGGACAGCAACCTCATGTTAAATCTGCAAACGGTTACAGAGGACCTTGGGCGTGAGTGTCAGGGACGTGCCTGGATCGTTGTGACAAGTCAGCAGGATATTGATTCCGTCACGAGAGTAAAGGGCAGGGACTTCTCCAAAATTCAGGGCCGCTTTGATACCCGTCTGTCCCTGTCCTCCGCCAATGTGGATGCGGTTATCAAAAAAAGGATCCTCGATAAAACGGCCACGGCATCTGAAACGCTCTGGCTTTTGTTTGAGCAGAAAACTACCGTTATCAAGAATCTGATTGTGTTCAATGACGGGGTTGAGAAAAAGCTGTATGCGGGTGCGCAGGACTTTGCGGAGGTCTACCCCTTTGTGCCGTATCAGTTTAACCTCCTGGCGAGTGTTCTCACATCCATTCGTACCCACGGTGCCTCCGGCAAGCACTTGTCCGAGGGCGAGCGATCCATGCTGGCACTGTTCAAAGAATCCGCCGCTGGCCTCAAAACAGAAGAAGTCGGCGTGATTGTACCATTCCATCGCTTCTATGACGCGCTGGAGAATTTTCTTGACCACAGCCACAGAGGGGTCATCATCCGGGCGTATGACAACAGCTATATCAACCCGGAGAAAAAGGACAGCGATGTGTTTGCTATCAATGTCCTGAAAACCCTGTTTATGATAAAGTATGTACTGGAGATCGAGGCAAACCTTGAAAGCATCACCAGCCTGATGGTGGAGAATATCGCAGATGACCGCATTGAATTGAAAAACCGGGTTGAGGATGCACTGAAAGTATTGACCCGCCAGATGCTGGTTCAGAAGAACGGTAGCTTGTATGTATTCCTGACGGACGAGGAGCAGGAGATCAACAACGAGATTGAAAAAGAGAATGTGGAGATGCCGGAGGTCATCACCAAAATTGCGGAGATGATCTTCGAGGACATATGCAAGGACAAGCGTTATCGCTATCCGGCGTTCAACGGTCGCTATGGTTTCTCGTTCAATCAGGCGGTGGATGACCGGCCCTATAAGGCTACGCAGAGCTATAATATTGGTTTGCGCATCCTGACCCCGTGGTATGACGGCGGCATGGATGATACGACCCTGCGCATGATGTCCGGACAAGGCAAGGAAGTTCTTGTCGTTCTTCCCAATGATGACGAGTTTCTGACGGAAATGCAGGTGTACTTGAAAATCGAGCGGTTTTTGAGAAAGCCGGGAACCTTCCAGCTTACCAAATACGAGTCCATCAAAGAGGCCAAACGCGTGGAGATGCGGGAGCGGTACGACAACGCAAAGCTGTTCCTGACGGAAGCCCTGAAAGAGGCGGCCATCTATGTAAACGGGGACATTGCCCGCCTGTCCACGAAGGAAGTGACGGGCCGGATCAACGAGGCCATCGGGCGGCTGGTACAGACCGTCTATCACAAGCTCTCCTACATAGACACAGCCATGAGCGAGGCGGATATCCGAAAGATGTTCCACAGTACAAATCAAATTTCTCTTGCGCTGGAGGGCGGCACAGAACCCAACAGCCACGCTCTGGATGAATTGCAGAGTTTTATCGCCATGAATTCCCGCAGCCACATGAAAACTTCCATGAAAACGGTGAAAGACCGCTTTATGAAAGCCCCCTACGGCTATGTGGAAGATGACATCCACTGGCTCGTTGCCCGTCTGTTCAAGCGTGGCGATCTGGCGTTCACTGTGAACGGTGCGGCGGTCAGTCTCAATAATAAGTCCGATGAGGAGATTATCAGCTTTATCACCAAAAAAGCCTTTGTGGAGAAGCTGCTGATGGATGAGCGTGTCCGAGTTTCTGATAAGGACAAGAAAGCTATCCGGGACGTGATGAAAGAGGTGTTCCATACCACAAGTTCCGTCGAGGACGAGGACGCCATCATGTCGAATTTCCAGCGGTATGCCCAGAACACTTATAATGAGATCGAAAAGCTGGAGGTCTACTACAAACAGTACCAGTATCCCGGCAAGAAGGTTCTGGCGGTTGGCAAAAAGCTGATGCTGGCAGTGATCCAGATCCAGTCCGCAATGGAGTTCTTCTCCACAGTCTCAAAGATGCAGGATGACTTCATGGACTTTGCGGAGGACTACGACCCGGTGAAAGCGTTCTTTTCCGGGGAACAGCAGCAGATTTTTATGCGGGCGCTGGATATGCTGGCAATCTACGATGACAGTAAGACCTATATTGTGGACTCCGTGCTGGAGGATGTTGTGGCACAAATGCGCACCATCGTCCGGCAGGAAAAGCCCTACGGCAACATCCCCAAACTACCCGGACTGCGGGACCAGTTCATGTCTGCTTATATGAAGGTGCTGGAAATCGAACAGAAACCGGTATTGGATTCCATCGACCAGGCAAGGAAACGCGTCCTTGACGCCCTTTCTGGGAAAAAATATGAGGAGCAAAAGCGCAGCCGTTACTTCGAGCAGTTCCAGGAAATTCGGGCCGGTGCAGAGCGCTGCAACAATGTCTCAACTCTGCGAAGCTTTGGCGATAAAGCCGATGCCTTGAAACTTCGTCTGTTGAACGAGATGGATTCTTTGGATGCTCAAATCGCGCAAAAGAAAGCCGAGGAAGCCGAAAGACGGGCGCGTGAGCAGGCGGAAAAGTCCGGCTTGGAAACACCTCCCGCCGTGGCGGAGCTACCCGCTGTCTATAAAGTGCGCAAAACGAAACGGGTTCCCATCAAGCAGATAACCGGCACGGCATCGTGGCGGCTGGAGAGTGTGGAGGATGTGGACAAGTATCTGGCGGAACTGCGGAAGAAGCTGACAGCGCAGTTGGATACTGACACGATTGTAAATATCGAGTTTTGATTGGAGAAAAATCAATGACAATGAGTATCACAATACAGGGTGACAGCGAAGGATATGTGACATTTGAGTGTCCTTTCTGCGGCTCCGAATTCAAACTACAAGCTGGAGAGTATCAAGATGAAGATATTCCTTTTCAGGATATGTTTTGTCCATACTGCGGACTAACAGATAAAAAGGATTCATTTTTGTCCCATGATATCATCGAGCAGATGGAATCTCTCGCTTATAACTACATGGTTGAAGAGCTGAACAAAACTTTCGGCAAAATTGCCAAGTCGCTCAACAAGAGAAACAGCATCATCAAAATGGACTTCAAGCCTTTGAAAAAAGTAACTGTGCGGGAACTTGCCGAAAAAGATACAGCAGAAGTTGAGTTTGAATGCAAACAGTGTAACCATCATGTTAAGGTCCTTTATTGCGCCGGAGCATCGAAAATTTTCTGTCCATATTGTGGGGTGGATATATGAATCAAATGAAAGAATTACGATCTATAAGTCTTGATTTCAGACGCATATCGAGCAATTTATTGAGGACAAGCTACGAACAGGCCGATGTTGCTTTGACCCGCTTCTACAACTTTATAAATGGAACAAACTGGATTTACAATTTGCTGCAACCGATTATAACTGAAACTGACTATGACTTTCGGGAATGCTTTATGCCTTCTGACAGTAGACGCGAGTTTGTGATTCCGCTTGACGAAAAAAAGCACATTAAAGCACAATATGACTATATGCGATACATCATCGAGTCTGAGAAGGTTAATATCCTTGGTTTGGCAATGAAGCATTGCATAAACGAGAAAAAGTTTGATGATATGGTGCAAGTGTTCTTTTCGGATGCTTTTAAACCACTCATTGACTACATAAATGATTCGATTTCAAAGGAGATGATTCTTATCGGAGGCGATACAACTCAAGTACCTGCTGTTAACATCGGCAACAATTACGGTACTGCCAACATTCAAGGGAAAGGAACAATCAACTCGACAAACACGGTGAATCTTGCTTCTAACGAAATAAAGCAGTTGATTGAAAAGATAATGCCCTCATTAGAGTATATACAGGACGTGCCTGAAGAAGAAAAAGTGAGTGTTCAGGACGATCTGGAGTCTATACAAGAACAACTTGTTTCTGCAACTCCCAAAAAGAACAGAATACAAAAGGCTTTGAACGGGATAAAGGAATTTGTGAAAAACTTTCCCATGTCGCTTGCAGTAAACATGGCTACAACGGCGATTGTAAATGCTGATTGGGTTACGTTGATACAACAAATCGAACTTTTTGTTGCCAGCCTGTGATAAGGAGTGCAAAGCATATGAACAAAACAGCAATCAAGAATTTTTCCATATGGGCGCGGAACAAGCTCATTGACGACATCCGCTATCGTGCCGGACTGCTGGGGATTACCGAGGACGGTATCCAGCCCCCACTTCCGCAATCCACCAAAGATATGGAGTTCTACGACATAGGCACAGCAGAGCCTTACTCCATCAGCGGCGAGGCCGTCAACCAGCGCCGCAAGCTGGTGGAAGCCATCCACGAGAAGGAACGGAAATCCGACTATCAGACCGCCTACAAGTACATCGTGGAGGAAGTCGCCTACACCTGGTTTAACCGCCTGATCGCCATCCGCTTTATGGAGGTCAACGGCTACCTTCCCTCCCGCATCCGTGTGCTGTCCTCTGACTCCGGCAAGCTGGAGCCGGACCTGGTAACGACTCCTTTTGACGCAGAACTGCCCTTTACTGCCGACGAGGAACAGACTGTCCTACGGCTCAAACGGGATAACCAGATTGACGAGCTGTTCCGTTTGCTGTTCATCAAACAATGTAACATCCTGAACGAAATTTTGCCCGGATTGTTTGAGAAAACCAGCAACTACACCGAGCTTTTGCTCAGTGTATCCGTGGTCGATCAGAACGGCGTGGTGTACCGCCTGACCCACGACATTGCCGAGGACGATTTCAGCATCGAAAAGGGCGGACAGGTGGAGATTATCGGCTGGCTGTACCAGTATTGGAACACCGAACCCAAGGACGCGGTGTTTGCCCGGCCCTCCGGACAGAAGATCAAAAAAGAGGAGATCCCCGCCGCCACGCAGCTCTTTACCCCGGACTGGATCGTCCGCTATATGGTGGAAAACAGCCTGGGCCGCCTGTGGGTGGAGGGGCACCCTGACAGCGGTCTGAAAGCGAATTGGAAATACTACCTGGAAGAAGCGGAGCAGGAACCCGCTGTGCGGGCGCAGCTGGCGGAAATCCGCAGGGAGTACGCCGCCCTGACGCCGGAGGACATCAAGTGTATCGACCCCTGTATGGGCAGCGGGCATATCCTGTGCTACCTGTTTGACGTACTGATGCAGATTTACGAGAGCCAGGGCTACTCCTGGCGGGACGCGGCGCAAAGCATCGTGCGGCACAATCTCTATGGGCTGGACATCGACAAGCGCGCCACCCAGCTGGCCTATTTTTCCGTGATGATGAAGGCCCGGCAGTATGACCGGCGTTTTTTCTCCCGCAACCTCCAGCCTATGGTCTACTGTACCGCCTGGGATGAGGAGGGCGAGAACTTTGGCTCTCTGGTCATGGTGGATGACCTGGGGGAAATGCCAGCAGACCCGCAGACCATGTTTGAGCTGGCGGACTATGAAAAGCGGCTGAATGTCTGGAATTATCGCTATCTGTTGGCGCAGAAGTATCATGTGGTGTGTACCAATCCGCCGTATATGGCAGTTTCCAACGGAAACGGACAGTTGCAGGACTATGTGAAGAAAAACTTCCCGGACAGCAAAGCCGACCTGTTCGCCGTGTTTATGGAGCGATGCAGACAACTTACAGGGAAAAACGGCTATCAGGCCATGATTACCCAGCACGCCTGGATGTTCCTTTCCAGCTTTGAAAAGCTGCGGGCCAAATTGCAGGCGGTGGATACTGTTAATATGGTTCATTTGGGACCGAGGGCCTTTGAGGAAATTGGCGGTGAGGTGGTGCAGACCACCAGCTTTGTTATGCGGAAAAGCCATACCAAGGACTATAAAGGCACCTATTGCCGCCTGATTGAACCGACCACTCAACAGGGGAAAGAGGATATGTTCCTGGTGGGTGAAAACCGCTATACCGCCCAGCAGGACAATTTTTCCAAGATACCCGGTGCGCCGGTGGCGTATTGGGTGAGCTCTCAGCTCTCAGATGCCTTTTTGCGAGGAACTCCGATTGATGATATTGGTTCGTCAAGAAGTGGTATGCAAACCGGAAATAACGATTTGTTTTTACGGTTGTGGTATGAAGTTGATTATAGAAAGATAAATTTTGAAGTGAGAAGTCTACCACAATGTGAACAAATGGCAGAAAAGTGGATACCTCAGCCTAAGGGCGGACCCTATAGAAAATGGTACGGCAATTTAGAATATGTGGTGAATTTTGCAGAAAATGGAAGTGACTTAAAAGCATATCCAGGTACCAGTATAATAAAAAATCCGCAATACTACTTCAAAGAGGGGATTAGTTGGTCACATACAACTTCAAAGTCTTTTTCGGCCCGCTATATGCCACAAGGTTGCATTTTTAATGTGGAAGCACCGTCTTTTTATCCCAACAATTTAGAGCAGTTGTATTACATATTAGGCGTGTTTAATACAAAAGTTTTGGATGAACTCTTTGGAGCTATCAGCCAAACCATGCACTATATGGCTGGAGATATGGCAAAAATACCCATTTTCTTTTCTGCGAATGCAACGCTATTGAGTTCCATCCAGGGATTAGTACAACAAGCTATTTCTACATCCAAAGCTGACTGGGACTCCTTCGAGACCTCCTGGAACTTCAAGCGGCATCCGCTGGTGTGAGGTGACATGATGGAAAAACATTACGACCTGCGATTAGCAGGAACAAATACTGCCGGTATTATGGTTCGCTTTTGGTCGAGTGAAAAATGTAAACTCGAAGTAATTCGTGGAAAGTTTTTTTATGAGCCAAAAAAGTCTGACGAGTATTCTGTTGCGTTGACAGCTATCTTTTTGGAGAATGGTTGGAGAGATTGCTTTTTCACATTTCCAAAAGAAAAGCACTCCTATACTTCGCTAAATTTTATCGTTAAAGACAAAGCGCATAAGACACAGTACGCTGTACAGTTGCCCCTGGATGGAACATCCCCCAAATTTACCGAAATGTTATATGGAGAATAAAGAGATACCGCACTTTATTTCCGATACCATGGACTGTAGTTTGGGCGACATTCCTTGTTTTGAGCGCAATAGAATTGAGGAGAAGCGCTATGCCATATTTAGACAGCATCCAAGAACTTCTGGAAGCCAAAGAGGGCGAACACATCCAATTCAAGGAAGCCAAAAATCGGTTTGACTTTGGAGAAGCGGTGAAATGCTGCTGCGCTTTGGCGAACAACGGTGGGGCAAACTGGTATTTGGCATCACGGATAAAAGGCCCCGCAGTGTGGTCGGAAGTACAGCTTTTGATCAGCCGGAGCGTACCCGCATGGGCTTGATTGAGAAACTGAGGATCAATGTTGATTTTCAACTTTTCAGCTATAACGGAAAACGGGTTCTGGTTTTTGATGTGAAGAGCCGTCCGATCGGCTTACCGGTGCAATGTGATGGCGTAGCGTGGATTTACGAAGGCGATACGCTCAAGCCCATGCCGGAGGATATGCGCCGCAGTATCTATGAAGAGACCGGCGGCGATTTCTCCGGGACGATTTGCGCCGGAGCAACGGTTGATGACTTGGACGAAACCGCTATTGATAACTTCCGCACCAAGTGGATTGAAAAGAGCGGAAAAAAGCAGCTTGCCACGCTTTCAAAAGAACAGCTTCTCCATGATTGCGGTGCGATTACGGATGATGGCGTGACATATGCAGCCTTAATTCTGTTTGGAAAGAACGCAGCAATCATCAAGTATTTGCCGCAGGCTGAAATCATTTTTGAATACCGCTCTTCCGAAGCGTCGGGTCCTGCCAATCAGAGAGAAGAGTTTAAGATGGGCTTCTTCGCGTGTTATGACCGCGTTTGGGAGCTTGTCAACCTGCGGAATGACAAGCAGCATTATCAGGAAGGCTTTTTCGTATTTGACATTGCTACATTCAATGAGCGTGTTGTCCGAGAAGCGATCCTGAATGCGGTAAGCCATAGAAACTACCAGTTTGGCGGCAGCATATTTGTCCGCCAGTTCCGGGATAGACTGATTGTGGAAAGCCCCGGCGGACTGCCGTTCGGCATCACGCTTGACAATATACTGGATCGTCAGTTGCCACGCAATCGGCATATCGCGGAAATTCTTTCCCTATGCGGCATGGTGGAACGCTCTGGACAGGGCATGAACCTAATGTTTGAATTAAGTGTGCAGGAGGCAAAGCCGCTCCCCGACTTCACAGGTACGGATGACTTTTTCGTCAGTGTCACGCTGAATGGTTTGATTATTGATAAAGCTATGCTTTCGGTTATCAATCGGATCAGTGAAAGAGGCTCAGAGTTGCTGTCAACGGAAGATTTTCTGGTGATTGACGTGCTTTATCACGAGAGACCGCTCACTGAAAAAATGCAGTCCCGGTTGAACCGGCTGATAGAAATTGGCATTGTTGAGCATATCGGACGAAAAAAGTTTGTTCTCGCAAGGAGCCTGTATGCTGCAACCGGTAAATCCGGAGTGCATACACGACGCGTTGGATTGGATCGAGACACGAACAAAGAATTGCTTCTGCGGCATATACGCCAGAACAATGCGGTCGGAACTCCGTTCAAAGAATTACAGCAAGTTTTACCGGGGCATAGCCGCAATCAGATTCAAGATTTGATGAAAGAATTGAAAAAAGACGGAAAGGTTTTTTGCAAGGGAAGAACGAGTGCCGCAAAGTGGTTCGTTGTAAATTGAGGGGAATGGCCTTGCGGAAAACTTGCGTATAACTTGCGGGAAACTTGCGTGTAAATTACAACTCAACACGCAATATCCGTGTTCAAGCTGGTAGAGGGATTATTGATATGGGAAGACTGATTTCCGAAAAATATGCTGCTTGGCAAGCTGAGTGCGAACAACGCTTCCAACAGCTTAAGCAGAACGAAGAAGAACTCAACCGCATTTTTATCGACATCTACGGTTTGCAGGACGAGTTGACCCCGGAGGTAGAGGACAAGGATGTGACCGTCCGCAAGGCGGATTTGGGACGGGAAATCCGCAGCTTGATTTCCTACGCCGTGGGCTGTATGTTCGGGCGGTATTCGCTGGATGTAGAGGGCCTGGCCTATGCGGGCGGTGAGTGGGACGCCTCCAAGTACAGCACATTTACGCCCGATGTAGACGGTATCCTCCCCATTACAGACGAGGAATATCTTGACGATGATATTGTTTCTCTGCTGTGCAAGTGGCTGAAAACGGTCTACGGCACGGACACGCTGGAGGAAAATCTGGATTTCATCGCTGGGGCGCTGGGGAGTAAAGGAACGACCTCCCGCGAGGTCATCCGCAACTACTTTTTGAAGGACTTCTTTGCCGACCACTGTAAAATTTATCAGAAGCGCCCCATCTACTGGCTGTTCGACAGCGGCAAGCAGAACGGGTTCAAGTCGCTGATATATCTGCACCGCTACACATCGGACACCATCGGCAATGTGCGGATCGACTATCTCCACCGTATGCAGCGGGTCTATGAAAACGAGATCGACCGTATGCAGGACATGATCGACCACAGCAAAAATCCCCGTGAGGTCGCCGCCTCTGCCAAGCGCAAAGAGAAGCTACAAAAGCAGCTCAAAGAGTGCCGAGAGTATGACGAGAAGATTAGCCACCTGGCGCTCAGCCGGATTGATCTTGACCTTGATGACGGGGTGAAGGTCAACTACCGCAAGGTACAGACCGCCTCGGACGGCAAGTTTTATGAGGTGCTGGCGGAGTCCAAGAATATTATGGGGAAGAAGTGACTGATTTTCATGGAGCATAGAATCATCCCTATACTGGTCACTGTGGTGCTGATTTTGATAGGCCATATTACAATGCGGATTGCGCGGAGTGATTACATTAAGCGAAAGCAATTTACTGTTTCTTTTCAAAACAACTTTATCAGTTTAATCAATGACTTCGGGGCTACTCATAGCTTGAACTCAGTATTTTATGAAAGATGTATTCACGATGTCGATAAAATCCAAGAGGAACTGGACGGCGCTGGAGTGATCGCAGAGTTTATTGATCCCCTGAGTGGTATACGGGGACGGAATTATCAACTGTTCATGAATATACTTCCAGAATTGCGAAAATTGAGTGGTATGTTAGACAATATTATTGTTGCCAACAGATGTGAGCAATTGATTGGCTTATGTGATGATGCTTTACAGAGGCATGAAGGAAATTTGGATAGAGCCATTGACCAAATAAGCTCTCAGCTTTGGAATCCCATAGCTTGCTTGGGCAATGGGATGCGCTGGATAATATGGTTGCCAGGGAACATTTTTGAGTGGGCTGGAATAATAAGCACTCAAAAAGTTCATGCAGTACATCAAAACCGTATTGTCAAGTTTATTGAAAATGTTATTGTAATTATTGGGTTAGTCGGCTCAGTCTTCACCATTATTCTTGGCTGGAATGATATGATTGACCTCATAGTTCGATTCTTAAAAATGGGATGATGTGCTTCCGTTTTTCCTGTGATATAGGCGAGGTGGATTATGGCAGAGTTAAGCTTAAAACAAATTATAGACCGGCTGAATACCGAATTTGTCGGGGATACCCGCAAACTGGTTTTCTGGTACGATGACAAGGCTGAATTTGAGGAAGACATACGGGGTGTTACGCTGGAAAACGCACAAGTTTACAATCTCCAACGTGACAACCAGTTTTATACGAAGTATTTCCTTGAGCGTGTAGATACGACAACAAATTACCTAATTTATGCGCCGTTCCCAAAGCCGGAGGTAACTGACAACCACTTGGAAGATACTCTGCTCTACTCCAAGCGATTTTTTGCGGATCGGGCCTCTCTCCTCTCCGTGGACCTAGGTATTGATGAGAAGTATCGGCCAATCATTGCGAAGCATATCAAGTTCTGGTCGGAGAAGAAACGCGCCCAGCGGTTCTATGATTTGGAGATTGAGAATTACAACGAGGAAAATATCCTTGTGGGCATTATGGCCGCCCTATGCTCTGCCCGCACCTGTTCCTTTGAGGATGTTGTCCGTGTGGTGCTGACTGGCGGAGGGTTGGTTGATAACGCCTTCATGTCTGAGTTTGAACGGTATGATCTGTTGGACGCTTTCTGGAAGCTCTGCGAGCAGCATTTTGGCTATACCGATGTCAAACCCACGCTGGAAAAACTGGTCGTCACCATGTTTGTGACCTATACCGCCAAATATATCAGAGCGGAGCTGCCAAAAACCTGGAAGGCGTTCCAGTCTTATAAGTCTGGCAACATCATCGCTTTTCTGGACAATCTGATGAACAGCCTGATTTATCGAGAAACCTACGATGCTCTTTCCGCTCATGTCGCAAAGGGCTTGAATGCCGAAACAGTCTTTGCCGGATATTTGCCGGAGGATTTAGTTGGCTGTGATACATTTCTCTGCCTCGATCAGATTATCATCAAGTGGCTGACGGACAGGCTGCTGAACGAGGATGTCGGTGCAAAACTGGGTTCTCTGACGATTCCACAAATTTGCGAAAAACGGCGGAAAATGCACTTCGGTTCACAGATGGAACAGCCCTACATACTTCTTGAAAATGCGTACCACCTGATAAATGCCGCAGCCTATCATTGCCCAGACGGATTCAAGGCCATTGTGGACAAGTATCGGGAAGCGGACTGTCAGATTGATTCCGCATATAGACTGTTTTATCTCGCCTATGATCAGCTTGAGGATACAAGCGATTTTGAAACGCTCCGGGAACTGGCGGAAAATATCTATACCAATGAGTTCCTTGCAGAGCTGCTCCCAAGATGGAATGCGGCGCTCTCCGATGAAGATCCGTTCACCAGTATCCCAGCGCAAATTGATTTCTTTTCCCGGCACATCAAGAATGCTAAGGATCGCGTTGTTGTGATTATTTCCGATGCGCTCCGCTTTGAGGTCGGCCGGGAGTTGTTCCAGAAGATGCAGGATGCTCCCAAGTGCGTCTCTGCGAAACTGGAGGTGCAACTTGGCGTCCTGCCCTCTTACACCCGACTGGGTATGGCTGCTCTGCTTCCTCACAAGTCCTTGACCATGACGGACGATTACCAGATACTTGTGGATGATGTTCTTTGCGACAGTTTGGCGGGGCGGGAAAAGGTTTTGCAATCCTATGTCCCGGGGAGCGTCTGTATCCAATTTGATGATATAAAGGCCCTTAAACAAATGGAACTGCGGGAAATCATTACCGGAAAACAGGTGGTTTATATCTACCACAATCAGATTGATGCTCGCGGTGACAAGTTGAGTACAGAAAACGAGGTGTTTTCCGCCTGTCAGGAAGCCGTCAAGGAAATCATAGACTTGATTCATAGAATCGCTGTCGGCGCAAACACAATTCATTTTATCGTTACTGCCGATCACGGCTTCATTTACAAGCGTGACAAAGTGACCGAAAGCGGCAAGATTGGCGGTGTAAGCGATA
>OFEY01001512.1_pt1 | contig 14883 bp, 14 predicted proteins | sample 1521251 | NCBI WGS metagenome assembly OFEY01 (sample SAMEA3504100, study PRJEB24116) | mouse gut metagenome | biome: mouse gut; feature: mouse-associated habitat; material: faeces | place: Denmark | collected 2011
GCTTCTTCGCGTAATGACAATCTGGTTGCAAATGCAGTCGGGCGACAGGCAGTCACTGCAGGTTCCGTTTATGGAACAAGGCGTCTGCTTTTGCAGCCGGATGCAGTTGGGCGGGGTGGCGGTATTGCGGACGCGGCGGACGGCGTCTTCTACGGTGGGAGAGAGTTTGTTCATTCCGGCAAAGACGAACACTTCTTTTGGCCCGTAAATCAGCGCCGCCACGCGGTTTCCCCTGCCGTCAATATAGAAGGAACCGTCCCTTGTAAAGAACTTATCCACCCCGTCGCTTACCACAAAGAACGCATCCCCGCTGATCCTTACATCAAAAGGATCATTGGTGGTCTGGGACGCACCCTGGCTGGTGATTGACGTCTTAATCGCGCTGGTCTTTGAACCAAGGCCGATCTGCCTTGCGTTGATACCACCCCTTAACCCGCTTGCACCGGATGCAGGCTGGGTTGTCTGGTACATCAAATCACTGAACGTCATGGACTGTGATTTATAAGATGTGGTATTTACGTTAGCAATGTTGTTACCTATTACATCCATTCTTGTCTGGTGTGTTTTCAGACCTGCCACACCAGAGTACATTGATCTCATCATAGTTCAAGTTACCTCCTAGTAAGAGGAGTCCGTCTGTTCCTTCTGTCATTCAGGAACATCTATAGCTTCCATAAGGTCCGGCTATATTATATGATGACGGCTCCGTCAATATTTGTAAAAATGTTTTCCTGTGCTTCACTCTGCTCCATGGCTGTCACCACGGTGCTGCTTGGTACATTCACGATAAACGCCAGAGAATCCACAAGCACCAGAGAATCCCTGATTCCCTTCGCCTCAGCTTTCTTTGTGCCTTCCTGCAGCCTTTCCATCTGCTGATCCGTCAGCTCGATGTTTCTCGTGCTGAGCCTGCTTGCCGCATGTTTTGAAAATCTGACCTCTTTGCCGATTCCCGACGCCTGTTCCAGAATATCCTGAAAGGAAAGGCTCCCCTGCTTTTTCGCCGCAGGCGATAACGGCTTTTTCTTTAAATATTCGCTTTGTACCTGCTCTAAGGAGTGAAAACCGTTTGTCTGTATTTTCATAACAATACCTTTACTTTCTCTGCCCGTGTGAAAACATATCTCACACCTGCCATCAGCTTCCCTGCCTTTTATTTCACGTCTCCGTGATGTTACTCCACCTTATTCGTTCCTTCCGTCTCGGTGTCCTGTGTTTCTTCTTTCTTATCTTCCTCCGGCATCACTGCTCCGCTCTCACCCGGCTTTTCCACTTCATCCGGTTTTTCCGTTCCGTCCGGTTTTTCCGTCTCTCCCGGCTTCTCCGTTTCACCCGGTTTTTCCGTTCCGTCAGGCTTTTCCGTCTCATCCGGCTTTTCCACTTCATCCGGTTCCTTGTTTTCCTCGTGGTTTTTCTTTAACTCCTGAATCCTGTCATGATATTTCTTGATCTTGTCAGCATTTTCTTTTGCCACAAAGGTCTTTTCATAGTCGGACATCTTGTCATATTCGTTGTAAAGACTCTCCACACTTTCCTCATCGTCCAGCGTCACATTCTCAAAGGACGGAAGTTTATTGAGTTTCACGGACCATTCGTAAACCTTGTCAAACGCCTCCATATAATCCGTATCTATCACATCATGCAGATCGTCCATGGAATACAGTCCGCCGTTTACGGAGAGATAAGCCTGCCCGCCTTCGTAGGTAACATAGTCCACCTTTCCCTGTATGGTACTTACTTTTCCGGATTCGCTGGTGGTCTGCAGAACTACCGTCTTTCCCACAAGGGAAGATGCCCTCGAAAGATCAAAGGACGCGCTCATATTCTGCATCGCTTCCAGTTCCGAGAAGGTTGCATACTGGGTTACCCACTCTGTGTTGGATGTGGGCTCTAACGGATCCTGATTCTGTACCTCCGCCACCAAAAGCTGTAAAAATGTATCTTTGCTGTACATGGAATTTTTATCGTTCGCTTTTTTCAGGGAAGATTGGGATTCCGTTTCCACTATCTTACCGTCTTCCACCGGTGCTATTAAATTACCTGCCATCTTTTCCTCCTTTCTTCTATACGGTTATGCCGTATAATTAATTGTATTTCCCTCGGACTTCATCATTTCTGCGGTCAGGCGCTCCTCCTGTGTAAGATCCTCCGCCTCCTCGGGATCAAGTTCCCTCAGATTCAGATTTCTGACACCTTTTTTATTCTGCCTGCCATGATCCGGCGCCGCCTCATTCCCACTCGGATCTCTCTCCAGAGAATATTCCGCGATGGTTACCTCTACCGCTTCCACTTTGATGCCCTGCTGTTCCAGGTTTTCCTTCAGTTCCATCACCTGGCTTTCCAGCGCCGCCCTCACAGATTCATTCTGTGCGATAAACTGAGCCGTTACAGCGCCTTCCCTGTTGGATATCTGAATATGCAAAGTTCCAAGCGATTCCGGATGAAGCTGCATCTCTAAGCTGGTCATCCCGGGTTTGGCGGACACTTTCATATAATCCAGTATCTGATCCATGATCTCCTGAGTATCCGTCATGGAAAACTCGCTTTTCGCTTCCGCCGCCTTCAGCGCCTGCACCTGCTGCTCCAGATTCTGAGTCTGATAGCTGCTTTGCATAAACGGGCTCTCGCTGTCTTTTCCGGTGCTCTCCTGCCTTGGTGCCTCCTTCGACACGGCTGTCTCCGTCCTTGCATTTTCCGTCAGTTCCGGTTTTGCCGCCTGCATCCTTGCCATTTCGCCATCCTGCCCTGCTTCACTCTCCTGCAGAATGGGCTCCGCGGATACTTCCTGCATCTCCTCCGCCATCTCCGGCTTCTTCAGCGCCGCAAGCTGTCTTTCCGCATTTTGCAAGACCGCATTCAACTCTTCCTGGCTCATACCGGTCTCTTCCTGCAGCTCCTCCATAATGCCTTCTAACGTTTTCAGCGCTTCCGTCACCGAGCCGTAAAAACTTTCATCCGTCAGAAGGGACATGTCATCAGCGCCTTCGGTAAGTTCCACCATCAGTGTTTTCAGATTCTTCGGATCCAGTAATGACACATCTGTCATTCCCAGTTCATCCATCACCGCCCTTAAGGCTTCCTGCGTGATTCCCATCTGAGCCGCCAGCGCCGCAGCCATTTCGCCGCCTGCTTTTTCCAAAGCTTCCGTATCTTCCGTGATATCTTCCGAAACTTCTTCCGTATTCGCCGCGTTTTCTTTTGTTTCCGTCTCTTTGGTCCCGGCTTTTTCTTCCGTTTTGCTGCCATTGTCGGTTTTCTTCGTCGCCGCTTCTTCCGTACTGCTCTTTGCATCCGAAGGCTTTGTGCTTTCCGCTTTCCGCTCAGGCTGCGTATTCTGTTTGCCTGCCGCCGTGGTCTGCTTTAAAACCGTATCAAAACTTCCGCCTTTAGACGGTCCCGCCGGTCTTGTTCCTTTTGCTGATAAGATGTTCTGTGCACCGGAACCCTTATCAAGTACTGGCATGTTCGTCACCTTTTTACCTCCTTTTCTTCTATTTTCAAAGTTCTTATATAAAATCGTCGTTTTTTGCCTCCCTGCATAAAAACGAACAATTTCCTAATATTATATCGGATTTTTCCGTTGTCTTCTTAACTTTTTCAGAGGATTTTCTCCGTCACCCGGGATCCATCATCTTTGTCAGCCGCGCCGCATTTTCCTCATTCATCTGTTCCAGGATCTTCGCCCGGTCCTCCGCACTCATCGCCCCCAATATCTTCGCCACCAGGTCCAGATCGCTGGTCATCGTATCAAAGACCGCCGCCGCCTCTTTCGCCTTCATCGAAGAATAGGTTGCCACATAATCTTCCAGTTCTTTATTCGCAGCCGTCTCCTGAATCGTCTGCTGATACAGATATTCCGCCGTCGCCGGATCCATCGCCTCATAATATTTCCGGTACTCTTCCGCCCCCGGACCGTTCTCGGCATAAACGACTTCCTCGTAAAACTCGTTTTTCATCCGCTCAAATTCAAGCTGATCTCTCTCAAAGTTCTGAAGACGGTTGTTCTCCTCTTTCAGGCTGCTGATCTCATTGGCGTAAGAGAGATTCTGTTCCTGTGCCATCTGCAGTTCCTGTTCAAGCAGTTTGATCTGGTCCACCGCGTCTTTCACATCGCTGTATTCGCTGTATTCGTCCTCTTCTTCCTCCCCCCTTTTGCGGTCACTCGGCAAAATCTTATTGATCACCGGCACATCCTTCAACAGAGGCTTCAAAATATTCGTACCGACGCCGCCCACATCCAGTTTTACCAAAACGCACAGGATCGCAATCCAGACAGCCACAATAAAAACGGTCACCAAAAACACCGGAAGCCCTCCCGGTTCGCCATCCAGTTCCTCCTCCTGATCGGAAATCTCCCTGGCTTTCTGTTTCGCCTCTTTTCTCTGCGCTTTCTGCTCCGCTTTTAAACGCTTTTTCTCTTCTTTTAACCTTTGACGCTCCGATTCACGATCCTCAAATTCCTCTTCGGACCGTGCACCTTCCATCGGTTTTTCTGCCATACTTTATCCTCTTTTCTGACCATATGTATAACTCACCAGTTCGTCTACTTCCTTACTCTCTTCCCTGATCAGTTCTTCCTGAAACGCCTCGAACGCTGCCTCCCTTAGCTGTTCATGCGTCTTTCTCTCAATCATATACTCCTGCAGAATGATCCGCGCCCTCTCCAGCGCTTCCTCCGCCTTCCTCACCCGGATTCTCTGATCGATGATGGCTTCCTTGATATAAGTCAGCGCCGCTTCATTTTCCTGCAGCTTAAGCGGATCGAGCACCTGCTGCCGCATCACGGCGCCCTCCGCCAGATACTGAATCCTGCGTTGCGCAAGCCGCTGCAGCCTCTCCTCCTCCGTCGTAAGCTGCTGCCTCGCCGCCGCAAAAGCAAGCTTCGCCTGCTCCTCCATCTTCTCTTTGATATTCAGAATACTCTGCATCCTGTATACAAACTTTGCCATATGTTATCTGTCTCTTACTTCCCTCTTGCCATCTGCCTTCTAATACTGCATTGCGGAAATAACGATGAAAATCAGTGTCCGATATTTGTGTCAGGGCAAGGCGGAAGAAGGAGGCGATGCGGTGGCATCGTTGACTGATGACAACGCAACAATGACACAAAGAGCGGGTGCTGAGTTCACCGAAATTTCCACAAGGTAGTACTAGGAATCAAAAATCCCGCTCATTGCCGCCACGGTCTCTTCAAACCCCGTCTTCGTATCCACATCCTGCAGCAAAAATTCATTCACCTGACCGATTTTGGAGATCGCATAATCGATATCCGGATTGCTCCCCGCCTTGTATGCGCCGATATTGATCAGATCCTCCGCCTCCTGATAGGTGGCAAGCACGTTTTTCAGCTTTCCCGCCACCGCTTTATGCTCCCTGGCGGCAATACTGCTCATACACCTTGAAATACTCTGCAATACATCGATCGCAGGGTAGTGATTCTTATGGGCTAACTTTCTGTTCAGCATAATATGCCCGTCTAAAATGCTTCGCGCCGTATCCGTGATCGGCTCGTTAAAATCATCACCGTCCACCAGCACCGTATAAAGCCCGGTGATGGAACCCTTATCGGAGCGTCCCGCTCTCTCAAGGAGCTTTGGCATCTCCGCATATACACTGGGGGGATATCCCCTTGATACCGGCGGCTCCCCGCTGGCAAGGCCGATCTCACGCTGGGCCATGGAAAAACGCGTCAGAGAATCCATCATCAGCAGAACATCCTTCCCCTGATCCCGGAAATATTCCGCGATCGCCGTGGCAGTCTTTGCCGCTTTGTTCCGCTCAAGTGCCGGCTTATCCGAAGTGGACACCACCACCACGGAACGTGCCATACCCTCCGCCCCCAAGTCTCTTTCTATAAATTCGCGGACCTCCCTGCCACGCTCTCCGATCAAAGCTATGACGTTGATTTCCGCCGTTGTATTCCTCGCAAACATACCCATCAGTGTGGACTTTCCGACACCGGAACCCGCAAAGATGCCGATCCTCTGTCCTTTCCCCACTGTTAAAAGCCCATCCACCGCCTTCACCCCAAGGGGCAGTACCTCATCGATGATCTCCCTTGAAAGAGGATCAGGAGGCGCAGCCTCCACCGGATACCGGGCGGATGCGGTAAAGCTTTGTCCGTCCACCGGCCTTCCCAGACCGTCCAGAGTCCTTCCCAAAATATCTTCCGTGATCTCCACCATCAGCGGCATATTCGTATTTTCCACAATACTGCCCGATCCGATGCCGTCGGTCACCTCATAGGGCATAAGCTGCGTCATTCCGCCCTTAAACCCGACTACCTCCGCCATAATGGAACTGCCTCCTCCGGCGGGATAAATCTTACAGATATCCCCCAGCCTTGCATCAGGTCCCGCGGACTCTATCGTCAGCCCAATCACATTTACTACCTTCCCCAGCTTCTTAAACAGGGGTTCCTCCACGCAGGTATGATATTTTTTTAAATTCACCAGTGCCGCTTCCAAAATATGTTCTCCTGCTATTTACTCTGATAAGCCAGCGTATGTATCCTGTTCTTTAACTCTTTCAGTTCCACATCAATGCTGCAGTCAAAAAGGCCACCGCCGGTCTCAATGATCCCCTCTCCGCGATGCATCAACACATCCGCCACCAGGTCCATTCTGACACCGGGCATCCCGTTCAGCAATTCATCCTTATTTTCATTGACATATTCATAATCATCCTGAGAAATCCGGACAATAAATTCTCTGCCGCTGTCAATCCGATGCAGCGTAGTATCCAGCAGATGAAAAATGATATTGCTCTTTTCTTTCAGCCCGGAGGCAAAAACATGGTCATAGATATCCGTCAGTTCATCTATCATCATGGGCTCAAGTTCCTGCACTCTCGCCTCATATTCCCGGCGAAGCTGATCCCGCAGAGCCTCCGTCTCCCGGATCGCCTCCTGCGCTTTCTTCTCCGCCTTATCCGCCTCCATCATCGCTTCCTCATGCCCTTTTGAGAAGCCCTCGTTATAGCCCGCCGCTCTGCCTTCCTCAATCGCCTGACTTCTGAGCCCTTCTATCTCCTGGCTCGCCAAAGCCCTCATTTCTTCGATTTCCTGCTTTGCGGCTTCGATCAGCTCCTCCGGAGAGGGACCGTCATATACCGGCTTTTCCCGGTAAATGTTTCCTTCCTCATCACCGTAGAGTGCCTTCCTCGTCTCTTCGTCCAACTCCTCGAACTGCGCTTCCCGAAAGCCCTCCTCCGTATGCAGCGCATCCGTCCTTCTGTAATCGCTTCCGAGACGCTTTTCCACAATCTTGTTTGAATCTATGACTTTTGTATCTCCCTCCTGAAAGTTTACAAAGCCATACTTTAATATATTAGACAACGACCTCGTCTCCTCCGCCTCTGGAAATAACAATCTCGCCTGAATCTTCCAATTTTCTGATAATATTTACAATCTTCTGCTGTGCCTCTTCCACATCCTTCATTCTCACAGGTCCCATGAACTCCATATCTTCCTGGATCATGGAAGCAAGACGTTTTGAGAGGTTGTTGAAGATAGCCGCCTTCACTTCCTCGTTGGAACTCTTCAGAGAAACAGCCAGATCATTGTTATCCACATCTCTGAGCACACGCTGGATAGATCTGTCGTCCAAAAGCAGGATATCTTCGAATACGAACATCTTCTTTCTGATTTCGTCCGCCAGTTCCGGCTCGTCGACTTCGAGTGTTTCCATGATATGCTTCTCTGTTCCTCTGTCTACTGTATTCAAAATCTCTACCACTGCGTCCACGCCGCCGATAATCGTGTAATCCTGATTCACAAGGGATGCCAGCTTTGATTCCAATATGCTCTCCACCTCTTTGATCACGTCCGGGCTGGTTCTGTCCATCACCGCAATACGTTTTGCCACATCGGCCTGCCGGTCAGGAGGGAGCGATGAGATGATTAACGCCGCCTGCCCGGGTGATAAATAGGACAAAATAAGGGCAATGGTCTGAGGATGCTCATCCTGGATAAAGTTGATAAGCTGTGCCGCGTCTGTCTTACGCACAAACTCGAACGGCTTTACCTGCAAGGACGCGGTCAGTTTGCTGATCACATCCACCGCCTTGTCTTCGCCCAGCGCTTTTTCCAGCACTTCCTTCGCATAGCCGATACCGCCCTCCGCGATATACTGCTGAGCAAGGCAGAGCTGATAAAATTCGCTCGTAACCGACTCTTTCATCTGGGGCGTAATACTTCTGGTATTTGCAATCTCCAATGTCAGCTCTTCTATCTCTTCCTCTTTTAAGTGTTTAAAAATCTGAGAGGACATTTCCGGTCCCAGTGCGATCAGAAGGATCGCTGCCTTCTGCAGGCCGCTCAGATCTCCTATGGATGTCTCTTTTGCCATGGCGTATTACCCCCAATCCTCATTCAGCCAGTTACGCAGCAGATTTGCCGCCGCCTCGGGATTTTCTTCCACAAATTTTTCCAGTATCAGCCTTGTCTCCGACTTCGGCTCTACCTCTATATCCTCCACCTCTTCCGGTGTGGACTGTAAAAGTTCATCCACGGCAAGAGGCTCCTCCGGCTCCTCCGGTACTCTCTCCCGCATCATGCTGCGCAGAATGACGAAAGCGAGCAGTCCCAGGATCAGCAGAATCAGCACAAAGGCGATTACATCAGGTGCATCCACATTCAGCCCTTCGCTGTCCACGAACCAGTTTTCCTCATAGGCGATAATGGAGATATTTTCGTTCGGAATACCGGTCGCTTTCGCCACCACATTAATGTAATCCTCATCGATCTCAACCTTCGTTCTGCCGCTGTTTTGCGCCTTGTACTCTTCCCAGCTTATGCCGTCCAAAAGCCCCTGGTCTTTCGCCACCTTCTCCTGGACAATAATATAATCTATCGCCGTAATACCTGCCGAAGAATTGGCATAATTGATCACGCCGACACTGTTTTTCTTCGTGATCTTCTCACTGGGCACATATTTATAATCCTCTTCCGAGGAGGATGTACTCTGGTTTCCGTCGGTATCCACCACGTAGGTCGTGGGCTCATCATTGGAGTCCGTCCCCGGAATATCCCCCGGTCCCGATGTGGAATCCGAATTGTAGATATGCGCTTCCGCCAAAAGCCCCTGGGTAGAGTTTTCCGGCGCATAATAGTTGTGATCTACTACCTCCTCCGTGGAAAAATCAATATCCAGATTGACGGCAACCTCAATGGCATCAAAGCCGTTTGTCCCTTTCAGGGCATTTTTCACCTTATTTCCGACAACCTGCTCCGACTGCTGTTTTACCGACATCTGGTTATTGGCGGTATCCGTGACGGAATAGTTATCATCACCGGTGTACAGCATTTTTCCGGTATTGTCGATAATGGATATCCTGTCCGTACTTTCGTTGCCGAGCGCCGTCGCCACCGCCCTCGCCAGAAAAGCCGCGTTCTCCCCCGTGAATTCCCCGTCGATCTTCAGCACGATAGACGCGGAAGATTCCTGCTCCGTAGCGATCAGTGTACCGTTTTCCTCAGGTATGTTCAGGATTACCGTCGCTTCCTTAATGGAATCGAACATCCCTATAAAGTCATGCTGCAGTTCCTCCTGCAGCAGCTTTTTATAACGTTTCTTTTTATCCGCCTCCGTAACGCCGAGGCCGCCTTCCGTCACCTTTTCAATACTGTAACGGTCGGATATGATGCTGTTCGCCGCCAGCAGAAGATTTGCATCCCCAAGCTGGGATGTGGACACTTCCACTCTCAGCCCGTCGTCCGATATCTGATATGTATAGCCCCCTGCTTCGTCCAGGATCTCTTTGATCTGGGCGCCCTCGCTTGCCGATTCACACTCTTTTAACAGGGTAAACTTTGGTCTGGAAAGAACACTCAGCACAACCACCAAAGCAAGTATGATACCTGCGCTGATGCATACAATCATCGTGCGCTGCTTTATTTTCAGGCTCTTCCACCAGCCGATAACCTTTTTTAATAGTTCTTTTACTCTTTCCTGCATCTGGACATTTCTCCCACCTGTACTTTATCTCTCCCTCTGCCCCGATTTTGGACAGCAAAAAAGTGCAGTGCTAAATCTGCATCTGCATGATTTCTCTGTAAGCCTCGAGCAATTTGTCCCTGATTGCCGTGGTGTAACTCAGAGCCTGTGAAGCCTTGCTCAGTGCAATGGTCAGATCATGGGGATTATCCACCTCGCCCATCGCCCATTTCAATTCCATATCCTCTTTATCCGAAATATAGGAATTGGTCAGGTTAAAATTCTTGATCGCCGTATCCAAAAGATACCCAAACCCCGTCTCTTCCTCCTTGGTCCCTCTCGGATTTTCTATCGTCGAAGTAGCTTTATTTGCAACCTCCACCAGATCAGGTGAATTAACACTGAACAAAGATGTAATATCCATTTTAAATCGTTACTTCCTTTCCCGCCCATATCGTTTATTCTATGTACGAACACTGCTTTTCTTATACGGGAACATCCCGCCGGTTCCCTTATGCCTGCCCGATGGACAGTCCTCTCTGTGCCATACCCTTGCTGGCCTCAAAAGCCGTTGCGTTGGCTTCATACCCACGGCTTGCATCGATCAGATTCACAAACTCGGTCACGGCATCCACATTCGGATACATCACATAGCCGTTTTCATCCGCATCGGGATGTGCCGGATCATACACCATCTTCATCTCCGTCCAGGTATCTTCATAAACTCCGGTCACCTTAACACCGTTGCCGGAATATTTCCCGGTCTTATTGGAATATCTGTCACGCTTCTCATCCAGAATATGGTGAAAAGGCGTTTTCTCACCCTTTTCCTGAAACGTAACAACCTTTCTGCGGTAAGGCGTACCGTCCTCAGTCCTTGTCGTATTCATATTTGCCAGATTTTCCGAAATAATATCCATACGGTAACGCTCTGCGGTCATGCCTGACGCATTGATATCAAAAGCCGTAAAAAGTCCCATAGTACACTCCTTATCCTTCCGGGGCGGTATGATCAAACCACCATTTCATGTTGTCGTTTATTTTGTTACAATTTTCAAATCCGCGAAATCCGATGTGATCGCCGTGATCAGCCCGTTATAATAAATCTGGTTCTCCGCTTCGTACACATTTTCCACATCGATATCCACGTTATTTTCATCTTTCCGGTAAGAATACCCGGCATAATCTATGAAAGAGAGCGGCTTTAAATCCTCATTTGTGAGATTATGTACTTTCTCATCCGTGGTCATATAACGGAACTGGTTCATCGCCTGCTTTAACTGTCCCTTAAAATCCACATCCTGCCTTTTATAGCCGGGCGTATTCACATTCGCCATATTATTGGAAATGCAGTCATTTCTGATCCATGCCGCATCCGCCGCCTTATCCAGTACTCTCGTATAGTCGTAAATATTTGTATTCAACAGGGTGCTCATCGTATCTGCCTTCCTTTCTTCTCTCCGAAATAATGCCTCACACTTTATTATACGTTAAAATCCTCAAAAAACAAGTTTTTTTTCGCAAACAGTGCTGACTCTTTTCTCTGTATATTATGCCAGAAATACCAAAAGGAATCTATTGCGCCCAATAAATTCCTTTTTTCTCTCGTCGATCCATGACTTCACTGTTCAGTTTCCAGCCAAATTGCAATTGCTCATTTGCCTTCCTCCGGCTCTGTGCGAAATCTATTTTTTATCCATTTCCGCTTTCAAAGATGCAATCTCCTCATAAACCGCATCGTTCAGTACTTTGATGGAAGTACCCTTCATCCCCGAAGAGCGGGATTCAATCACGCCGGCACTCTCGAATTTACGCAGGGCGTTTACGATCACGGAGCGGGTAATCCCCACTCTGTCAGCAATCTTACTGGCTACCAGAATACCCTCCCTGCCGCTTAATTCATCGAAAATACAGATGATAGCCTCCATCTCGGAGTAGGATAAGGTACTGATGGCGGACTTTACAACAGCCACCTTCCGGCTCTCCGCCGCCGTCTCCTCACTGACCGCGCGCAGCATCTCGAGTCCTACCACGGTACTTCCGTATTCGCACAGAATAATATCATCGATATCATAAGTTTCATCCTGTTTATAGATAAAGAGCGTACCAAGCCTTTCACCGGCTATCTCAATCGGCGAAATCAGCGCCTCATATTTTCTGGCTGTCTGTTCTTCAAAGCCAAGGGTTTCCAGATTGACATTTTCCTTCGTGGAAAGTACGCCGAGAAGCCTTTCGTTCAGCAGGGAATCCACAAACTTTCCCACATCATCCGAAAGCAGAACATCAAGCGGCCTGATCCCTCCAAACTCGCCCACGCCCAACACTTTTCCCTTTCTGCTGATTACGAGAACATTAGAATTTAAGATGTCTTTCATCACTTTGCAGATATCGCTGAAAACAACCTTGCTGGAACTGTTATTATGCAATAACTTTCCTATTTTTCTTGTTTTATCCAATAACTGTATGCTGCTGCTCACAAAAGCCCCCTATCTGTACCGGTTCCCGTTTCAATAAAAACAAAAGATAATCCATTTTACCATAGGATAAACCAAATTGCAAATATAATATTTTATACTTTATTGCGCCACAGTCTCAGCCTTTTTATCTTTCACATGCCCGCAGCCCTCGCCGGAGCAGACCAGTTTATTTCCCTTTTCCACCATCATGCTGCCGCATTTTTCACAGAGCACGCCGGACGGCTTCTGCCACACCATGAAATCACAGTCCGGATTATCAATACAGCCGTAGTATCTGCGCCCCTTCCTTGTCTTTTTCATCACAATATCCTTACCGCACTTCGGGCAGCTTATGCCGATCTTTTCAAAATAAGGCTTTGTATTTTTACAGTCCGGAAAGCCGGGACAGGCAAGAAATCTGCCGTGGGGACCGTATTTGATAACCATCTGCCTGCCGCACACATCGCAGTACTCCTCCGACAGTTCATCCTTTATCTCCACTTCCTCCAGCTTTCTCTCCGCCTCCTTCACCGCTTCGTCAAGATCCGGATAGAAATTTCTGATAATGGTTTTCCATTCCACATCCCCTAACTCCACGCCGTCCAGAAGCGTCTCCATATTGGCGGTAAAGCTGACATCCACGATCGTCGGAAAGGCGTCCCGCATCATCTTATCCACCACTTCACCGATTTCGGTGACATAAATATTCTTATTTTCCTTCACAATATATCTTCTGGCAAGGAGAGTTGTCAAAGTGGGAGCATAGGTACTGGGCCTGCCGATCCCCTCCTCCTCTAACGCCCTGACGATGGAAGCCTCCGTATAATGCGCAGGGGGCTGCGTAAAGTGCTGTTTATGCTGCAGTTCCGAAAGAGAAAGTACCGTATCCTTACTTAAATTCCGGGAAATAACCGATGTCTCTTCCTTGTCGTCCTCCTGCACATACACGCTCAGAAAACCGTCAAACTTTAACTTGCTGGCGGAAACCGTAAAACGCTCTCCCGCCGCGTCAATCTTTACGGAGGTTGTCTCATACAGCGCCGGCGTCATACGGCTTGCCGTAAAACGTTTCCAGATAAGCTGATACAGCCGATACTGGTCCCTGCTCAGGGAATCCTTCAGATCCGCCGGTGTTCTTTCGATATCCGTGGGACGGATTGCCTCGTGGGCATCCTGTATCTTACGCCCGCTCTTTTTTTCCGGCACCTGCTCCGCCACATAGGCGCCGCCGTATTTTGCCTCAATATATGCCGCCGCCGCCTTTCCTGCTTCCTCCGATATTCTGGTGGAATCGGTACGCAGGTAGGTGATAATACCCACCGTGCCGTTGCCTTTGATATCTACGCCTTCATAGAGCTGCTGGGCAATGCGCATGGTCTTCTGGGTAGAGAAATTCAGCACCTTGCTCGCCTCCTGCTGGAGCGTCGATGTGGTAAAGGGCACAGGCGCCTTCTTTGTGCGCTCTCCCGATTTTTTATCCGTGATCCGCCAGTCCGCGCCTTCGCATTTTTTCAGAATCTCCTGCAATTCCTGCTGATTTCTGATAACTGCCTTTTTATCGCCATGTCCGTGATACCTGGCAGTCAGCGGCTTTTTCTCTCCCTCCACCTGCAGCACCGCATCCAGTGTCCAGTATTCTTCCGGCACAAAAGCATTGATCTCCTCTTCCCGCTCGCAGATAATCCGAAGGGCGGCAGACTGTACTCTCCCCGCAGAGAGCCCCCGTTTTACTTTTGCCCAGAGCACCGGCGAAATACGGTAGCCCACCATCCTGTCCAGCACCCTTCTCACCTGCTGGGCGTCCACCAGATTCATATCAATCTCCCGGGGATTTTTCAGCGCCTCTTTCACCGCGCTCTTTGTAATCTCATTAAAGGTGATGCGGTATACCTTCTTCCCCTCCAGCTTCAGCGCGTAATACAGATGCCAGGAGATCGCTTCGCCCTCCCGGTCCGGATCCGTTGCCAGATAGATCTTCTCGGCTTTTTTTACTTCTTTTCTGAGAGCGGCGAGAATATCGCCCTTTCCCCGGATCGTAATATATTTCAGTTCAAAATCATTTTCCGGCGAAAAGCCAAGCTGACTCTTTGGCAGATCACGAACATGTCCGTTGCTCGCCATCACTTCGTAGTTTGCACCCAGAAATTTTTTGATTGTTTTCACCTTTGCCGGTGATTCTACAATAACTAAATATTTCGCCATAATTATATCCCCTGTTCCTTCTGTCTTTCCGCAAGAGCATCTGTCGCTGACGGATTTCTTCTATATTAATAGACATCCTAATTAACGGATCCGCTGTTACATTGCATAATTCGCCGCTGTCCACGAACCTATATCATTAAGTTACACTGCAGCCTGCTTCAGGAATGATTTTTTTGCTCGGCCCTTCCAAAAATGCCGGCACTTAGATGCCGTATTTCAGTGCCTTAGAGCGTATTTGAAAATTGCTTTCTGGCAATGTGCGTCTGCCGCCCAGCGAAAGAGTGTCCGAA
>OFEY01001514.1_pt1 | contig 14878 bp, 15 predicted proteins | sample 1521251 | NCBI WGS metagenome assembly OFEY01 (sample SAMEA3504100, study PRJEB24116) | mouse gut metagenome | biome: mouse gut; feature: mouse-associated habitat; material: faeces | place: Denmark | collected 2011
GAACCATACTAACCGTTATCGAATCGATATTTTCAAATTTTTGTCATATACTTAGAAGCAAACGTTATTATTACGACAATGAAATTTATAGATTAATAAATGAAAATGAAGCAAGAGAATGTAGATAATTATTCCGCTTACTTCATTTTTTTATTTACATTTTTATCCCTTTCGGATGGTTTTCATCCTTGAATTGAAACCCCGGCCGCCGATGATGACATGATCGGCAATGAAGTTGTTTGACGAACTTTGTTCATTTATCAGGCTACTTTCTTCAATTCTGTTGTTCCCACTTAGCATACATCTTCCTTGAAAGTTCCACAATCTGCCGGCTCAACTTCACAAGGTCGATAGTATGTTTCTCCAACTTGTAGAGCAACGCCATCGCCTTCTTCTCCGAAAAGTGGATGCGCAACTCTTTAACGACCTGATTGTAGTTCGTACCGATGGCACGGAACTGGGCGTGGAAGTCCGACAGTTTGGCGTAGTAGTCCACCAGCGTTTTGTCCACCTTCAGCACCTTGAACTTCTGTCCGAAGAAATGCGCCTTGAGAAAGACGGCTTTCGCATACACCTGCGATTCCTCATACATCGTCAGGAACCTGTTCCATTCCACATCGTCGAAGCGCACCATCACGCAGTGCGTCTTCGGGTTCAATTTGGGATTTCTCCCGTACTTGCTCTTCTTTTTCATTCTTCTTATTCTTTTAATTTTATGGCTTGTCCATTGTTTAATCTTTGATTAAGGAACCCCGAAATTATCCGACTGCGGAGGATAATTCTGCCCACGGCAGTACCGGGATTTTCAGTTACTCGGAAGCATTCGGGTAACTGAAAATATACCTTGCTGTGTCTTTGAGGACACAAAAATCCTCCGTTTGTCGGATTGGGAAAACACCTTTCAAACTCCAAGTCGCTTCATCCGGGTATTCCTCACTGTTCGGGTACAAAGTTACACCTTAACACGGTATCGGACAGTGGTTTGAACCGGACAATGGCTACCTATCGACGCAATGTGCAGCCACTTATCGAAATGCAGGTTCAATCATTTCCTTATTTAGTCAAACAATGATTCAAAAGATGAAAGTTCTGAGTACATGAGAATAGAGAAATTCAAATACTGATCAAAAGGATTTGTTGAATACCTGCCAAAACGAGTATTGAGGAAAATCAAACAATGGTTGTCTGACAATTTGATGATACATTGATTTAATGATTTCATGACGTAATGTTGTCACTCTCCAAACGACCAAAATTTTGTTTCACCACACAACTATATAGAGAACTATTAAATAAGCGGATTGTGAAATAGTCAGCCTTTCTGTTTGAACAGCATTCATGCGAAAAGAACCGTTTCTGTATGATACCCACGGACAATGATTACCGTATCGGTGCAACACGCTGCCACTTTCTGGAAATCCATTGCAAGGTAGTAGATTATATATTCCTTTGTGGCAAAAGAAACAGTAACAATAAAAAGTATGTATATGGAAATCGTATCAATTGAAAGAAAGACCTTTGAGGCGATGGTCGCCAAGTTCGACCGTTTCGTCAGTCGCATGGATGCCATCTGCCGGCGGCACGGAGAGAAGACAATGGGCGGGTGGATGGACAATCAGGACATTTGCCGGATGCTCAACATCAGCCCACGCACATTGCAGACGCTTCGGGACAACGGGACGCTGGCTTACTCGCAGATAAACCACAAGACGTATTACCGTCCCGAAGACGTGCAGCGTATTGTTTCCGTTGTGGAGGACAGGCGCAAAGAAGCAAAGTTCAAGGGCAGGACGATTTAATCACCCGCATATAGTAAACAAAGTAATTACACTAAATCCAAAGTAACATGAATGAACTGATTAACAAGGACAACGAGTGGATAATCCACTTCATGGGCAGTCTCGACCGTCTTTTGGACAGCTTCGAGCATCTGACCGCCTATTACCGCCCGACACTGAACGGAGAGCGTTTCTTCACCGACAAGGAAGTGTCGGCACGGCTGAAAGTGAGCCGCCGGACACTTCAGGACTACCGCAATGAAGGGCGTATCGCCTATATCCAGTTGGGCGGTAAAATCCTCTACCGTGAATCCGACATTGAAAAGATGCTGAATGGCGGCTACCGCTCCGCCTACCGACAAAGGATAACTTGATTTTTCTTGAAGGAGCGCAGTTTGCCGTATGCCCTGTATTGCGGCAGCAATAGACTTCCGACAAAAAGAAAAAAGGAACGGCTTACAGACGAAGCGCAGTATTGACACTTCATCCGTAAGCCGTTCCTTTTCTGCTCTTATAATTACCCATCAGTTGCTTATTTTTCGTTGTCGGAGCCTTTCAAACGTGTGGCAACGGAAACAAGTGGCTGACGGGATGACCTCAACTATACCATCGGTTATTACCTCTGACGCTGGCAACTAATAGTGTAATCGTCGTAGCTTTCTTAATGGTGCTAATTTCATTTATTATAAACCGTCTGAACAAGACACTCTCTTTACTGCATATCCTGAATGCAACGGCTATAACCATTTTAATATCATAAACGTCATAACTGATGCCATCCGGTTGCTTGAGATACTTCATCGTGTCAAATTCGTTCAGTTCCTTGTTCTTGTAAATGGTATGAATCGCCTTGCGGACATCGCATGAGAACATCCCGAAAAGGTCGGCAATCTCAAACTTGGTCATCCATACAGGTGCAGTAGGCATAGTGACTGCACCCGTTTCACTGATTGTTATTATACCTCTGTCCATAATGTACTGAATTGATACTGTTTACTTATTGTTGTCTGGCTTTTCGCCGGTAGATTGTATTTTCCTGCGTTCCATCAGCTTGTCCATGTCCTTTGAGATTTTATCATCGGTTATCCGTGCGTAACCCTGTGTCGTCCGGATATTGGAATGCCCCATCATCTTGGCAATACTTTCGATAGGTATATCCGCCGAAATCAGAAATGTTCCGAAACTGTGCCGACTTTGATGATAGCTCAAATTTTCCTCTTTGCCTATGGTTATTCCCAATTCGTGAACCTCAAACCATAGGGCATCACGGTTGGGAAGAGGAAACACAGGTTTCTCGTCATCGGTCGTGTTGTACAGCGACAATATCTGTTCCGCTATGGGATGTAAGGGTATGAACGCCTCCACCCTTGTCTTTTTTCGGTTGATGCGGATATACCGCCTGCCATCAGCGTTCGTCCCGATATGGTGGGGATGAAGAAGTTTGATGTCCACATACGCCAGTCCTGTCATGGTGGAAAATATGAAAGCCCGTCTTGCCAGTTCCATACGCTTGTCATACATCGGTATGGAAAGTATCTTCTTGAACTCCTCACGGCTGATGTACCTGTGCCTTGCTTCCGGCTTTGTCTCATACTCCAGGTCCTCACAGGGATTTACACGGAGAATCTCCTTGTCTACGGCAAGATACAACAGGCGGTTCAGCCAACGCAGGCAATGGTTGGTCTGGGAAACCCCGAAGTTCTTGCATTTCTTCAAGTGGGCTTTGTAGGACTTGCCGAAATCCTCCGTCACTTCTTCAAGGGGAATGTCCTTTTTACCGATGGACGTAAGAAAATCCGTCAGGTACTTCTGATAATACATTGAACTTCGATAGGAAGAAGTCGAGTCTATTTCTTCGGAATGCTTCTTCAACCGCTCACGTTCCCATTCACCCATCTGTAGAAGAGTGGTCGGATGGATGTTGTTCAAGGATATGTGGTTCTTCAAAATTTCGGCACTGACCACACTTTGTGATTTCAGTTTCTCATTGTAGGCTTCCTCTGTCAGGCGTAAATATTCTTGTAAGCGGTTATTCTCCCTTACGGATTTAATCTCGTTTTTCTTGCTGTTCCATTCTTCCGGTCGGCAATAAATTCCCGTACTGATGGCAGTCTGTTTGCCGTCAATGGTTATACGGCAGAGTATGGCGGTCGTACCGTCAGCCTTTACTTTGCTGCGGTTAATGTAGGGCAAAAGTGAAAATGTGCTTCGCATATCGTTTTCTGTATTAAAGGATTAAAGAACTAATTGAAAATCTTTGGTGGCTTCTATGAACTTGTCCATGTCCTCGAAAAGTTTCTTAGGGCTGACACGGGCATAGACCTGTGTTGTGGAAATATCGGAATGTCCCAGCATCCTGCTGATGGTTTCTATCGGCACACCAGCTTCAAGCGTAATCAGCGAGGCGAAGCTGTGCCTCGCCTGATGGTAGCACAAATCATCCTTGATGCCTGCCAGTGCCGCCAACGCTTTCATGTGTCGTTTCATGTTCGGGTGGTGGATTATCGGAAAAAGCGTCTCCCGGGTTTCATTCCTGTATTTTTCAAGCAGAGCCAACGCTTCGGGAAGCAGTTTCACGCTCGCCCGATGTTCGTTTTTCTTCCGGCGGTATTTCAGCCATAATGCTCCGTTATCATCCGTGTGCAGGTTCTCGTCCGTGATGGAAACCACATCAGCGTATGACACGCCCGTATAACAGGCGAACAGGAAAAGGTCGCGTGCCAGTATGTGCGTCTTTCGGTATGAAGGTATCTCCACGTCACGGATTCTTTCGAACGATTCGCGGCTCAATGCACGTGGTGTCCTTTCTGATTGCCGGGGCAAGGCGAAATGTTGAAAATGGCATTTCTCGGAATACCCTTTCTTGTAGGCAAGGCGGCAGATTTTCTTCAGGATGGCAAGGTGGTGGCGGACGGTATCTATCGCATAGCCTTTATCTTCCGTGACGAAAGCCTGATAGTCGTGGATGAACTGTTCCGTCAATTGTCCGAAAGCCAGATCCTTGACCTTGTACTTGGTTTCGATAAACTCCCCGAGTGTCAGCCGCATATAGTGATAACCGGGATAAGTCCCTTTCGCACGGTCTATGCCGATACGTGCCTTAATGTCGTCACAGATTGCATCTGTCATTTTCATGAGAGTCATCTGCGTTTCCATGCTGCCTTGAAAATAATTCTTCACATCGGTGGCGTCAAAACCGACCTTACGGGATACAAGGCTGTTGAATGCGGCGTTTACCGCCAACAGCAGTTTTTCAATCCTGGCATTGGTTTCCACCGCTTCCTTGCTCTTGCCGTTCAGACGGCTTTCACGGGGATTCCACAGTTCGGGAGTGCAGGACAGCTTACATCCGAACTGTGCCATCGTACGGTTCACGGTGATTCTTCCCATTATCGGGGCTTTACCCGATTTGTCCAGTCCGCTCTTTTTGAGGTAGAGCAACACCTTGAATTTTTCTACTTTCATACGCTTATATTTTTTAGTGCAAAATTACTTGCCGTATAAGCGTTCTTTGATATGCAAAATGCTGTGTATGAGCGCAAACAAAACGGTGAGGGTTTCTTTTCATTGCCTGCCGTTACCTATTCCCGTTTCGGGAACTGCCCGGCTAACGGTTTGGTAACTGAACAACCTCAATATTCCGTTATTATTTGCATTTTCTCCACTTGGCAGAATGCTGAAACAAAGCTCATTTCAAACGGTTTACGTTTTATCTTCACCTGTCCGCTTTTCCTTGCACAGCCTATCACTTTCCACCTTGCCCGCCATACATTCGGAACGCTGGCTCTGACCAAAGGAATGCCGATCGAAAGCGTAAGCCGTGTATTGGGACATACGAACATTGTCACGACCCAGATATACGCGAAGATTACCACGCAGAAACTGAATACCGACCTGACGATGTTCGGCGATAAACTGAGTAAGACATTTAACGGTATAACGGTGTCATGAGTATGGAAATGGAAAGGAGCATCATGACAATAAACGAATACGGCAGCGTCATATTGCCAGAAGACATTTCAGGTATATGGATGAGCGAGCCGGAACTGGTGGAGCTGTTCGGGGTAATCGCCCCGACACTCCGTGCTGCTATCAGAGCGGTATATAAAAGCGGCGTGTTAAACGAATACAAGGTACAAAAGTATATACAGCTGAATAACGGTTGTCATGCAGATGTGTTCAGTTTTCAGATTATAGTCGTGCTTGCATTCCGTATCGACAGCTTCGGTGCGGAGCAGGTGCGCAAACTCCTGTTTGAAAGGCTGTACATGCGAAAAGAGAAAGCAAGCATCTTCTTTTCGCTGGACATGAATGGCATGAAAACGTCTAATTATCAGGCATAAATACATTGATGTGACGACATAAAGTAGTGAAACCTATGCGTATTCCCATTGCCGATAATATATTCATATAAGTATTCGAATAAGCGTATTGCCGATTACGACAAGTCCGAAGAAGAACCCGTCAGAGTGGCACATCTTCGGACTTTATTTGTATGTGTTTGTGCCAAATCCAAGAAAATCATACGTGAGTCACGCGTGAGTTGTCAATCCGTCTTATCCGAATTGCCGAGCTTTGCATTGATTAAAACAAAATGAAGTGCTTATGAAACAAGGTAATATCAGAAAGGAGGAGTTCATACGGGTAGGTACGACCCTCTACAAGTTAGTGAACCAGCCCCGGCTGAACGGAGACTATGTGAGGAAACGCATCGTGTGGAACAACGAGACACTCCGGCAGGATTATGGCAAACACTATCTTGCCAGCGTGCCGAAGTATGATGGCTTCTGCACAGTCCCCGACCATGTGAATTACCGTCCGATAGTGGACAAGTTCCTGAACCTCTATAAACAGATAGACCATCGACCGCAGGAGGGCGACTTCTCGCACATCCAATCTTTGGTGCGGCACATCTTCGGGGAACAATACGAATTAGGTATGGACTATCTGCAACTGCTATACCTGCAACCGATTCAGAAGTTGCCTATCCTGCTGTTGGTATCGGAAGAACGTAATACAGGTAAAAGCACGTTCCTGAATTTTCTGAAAGCCCTGTTTCAGAACAATGTCACATTCAACACCAACGAGGACTTCCGCAGCCAGTTCAATTCCGACTGGGCTGGCAAACTCCTTATCGTGGTGGACGAAGTGTTGTTGAGCCGCAGGGAGGACAGCGAGCGGTTGAAGAACCTCAGCACCACACTTTCCTACAAGGTGGAAGCCAAAGGGAAAGACCGTGACGAAATCGGCTTCTTCGCCAAGTTCGTGCTGTGTTCCAATAACGAGTATCTGCCCGTCATCATAGACGCAGGGGAAACACGCTATTGGGTGCGCAAGATAGACCGCTTGCAGTCCGATGATACCGACTTCCTGCAAAAGCTGAAAGCGGAGATACCCGCCTTTCTCCATTTCCTGCAACACAGAAAACTGTCCACCGAAAAGGAAAGCCGGATGTGGTTCAACCCCACATTGCTGCATACAGAAGCCTTGCAGAAGATTATCCGTAGCAACCGCAATCGGCTGGAGATAGAGATGTCGGAACTGCTGCTTGACATTATGGTTGCAATGGATGTGGATAGCGTTTCATTCTGCCTTAACGACCTTGTCGTACTGCTGGTGCACTCGCAGGTAAAGGCGGAAAAGCACCAAGTGCGTAAGGTGGTGCAGGAGTGCTGGAAACTGACACCTGCACCAAACGGGCTTACCTACACCACCTATCAGGGCAATTACAACAGAAGTTGTCACTATGAGCCGATAAAGAGGGTGGGACGCTTCTACACCGTCACAAGGAAGCAACTCGAATCCCTGTAATACTATCATTTTTCTGTTGAATTGTTGAATATGGGTATAAATACACTGACAATAAACGATATACATTCTCAACAAAATCTCAACAAGCCAAAAGAGAAGTTGAGAGACCACCGACACCCGTTTGTGGATTTCTCTTTTGGCGAGCGGTTTGTTGAGAAGATGTTGAGAGGTTACGAGGCTGTATATAAACATATTACATTGACAATTCATCAAATCAACAAATTTTCATCAACTTCAAAACCGTATGTAATATGACAATCCAAGATGTAAAGCAAATCAAACTGGCAGACTATCTGCAAAGTCTGGGCTATACGCCTGTAAAGCAACAAGGCAGGAATCTGTGGTACAAATCACCGTTACGGGAAGAAACGGACGCATCGTTCAAGGTAAACACCGAGCTTGAAAAATGGTATGACTTCGGCATCGGCAAAGGCGGAAACATCCTCGCATTGGCAGCGGAACTCTACCGTTCGGAAGATGTAGCCTATCTGTTGAGACGCATAGAGGAGCGGACAGCATACATCCGCCCTGCATCGTTCTCTTTTGGCAGACAGCATTCCGACAATCGTACTTATCAGGGATTAAAGGTTGGAGAATTGTCCTCCCCTGCTCTTATAGCCTATCTGCAAGAAAGGGGAATAAACATCGGACTTGCCAAAAGAGAATGCAGGGAGCTTCGGTTTATGAATGCCGACAAACCCTATTTTGCCATCGGCTTTCCGAACATGGCAGGAGGATATGAAGTGCGCAACAGATACTTCAAGGGATGTGTCGCCCCGAAAGATATCACCCATATCCGACAGCAGGGCGGACAACGATGTATGTGTTACCTGTTCGAGGGGTTCATGGATTACCTTTCATTCCTTACCATCCGAGTAGAAAACAATCCGCAACACCCGCGATTGGACACACAGGACTATATCATATTGAACTCCGTTTCCAATCTTGCAAAAGCGGAAAGCATATTGGAGACCTACACCCAAGTCGGCTGTTTCCTTGACAACGACACGGCAGGACGGAACACTTGCAAGAAGCTGAAAGAGAAGTTTGGGGAACGGCTGCTTGACAAGTCAATGTACTATCGTGAGTATAAGGACTTGAACGACTACCTGTGCGGTAAGCCCTTGTCCCAATCGGCAGAGCCGATAAAGGAGAAGAAGCAAGTCCAATCCGCAAGGCGGATGATGCAGCCACCGAAAAAGAAAGGGGGATTTCATCTGTAATGTGCTCGTCTGCTTTCCGAAAGGTATTTAGACAGAAATACCATAGCTCAATAGGGCGTTTTCTTCACGCATTACTCCGTAACGCTAAAAACACCCTATCGAGCCAAAGGGAAATCCCTTTGGAAACCCTGTGCAAACGAGAGCAGAAGCCAAACTCGTTTGGATTATGCCGAGTGCAGCAAGGGTTCATTTGCATAATAAACCCTGTGAGCCGATGCCACAGGCAGAGAGAAGAAACATAACGATAACCGCAAAATAGAAATAAAATGGGATATTTTTCATTGGACATTAAGAAAGCAAAGGGTACATCGGACACCACTCAGTCCGACCATATAGAGAGAAAGATAATACCTAAAAACGCAGACCCGACAAGGACACATCTGAACAGGGTGCTTGTCGAATACCCCGATGGCGTTCACGGCAGGGATGAAGCGATTGCCCACAGACTGAACACGGCAGGCATCAGACGGAAAATCACACACGACCAAGTCCGTGTCGTTCGGGTGGTTTTGTCGGGTACGCACGAGGACATGATGAACATACAGGAAAAAGGAGAACTCGATGAATGGTGCAACGACAGCATCCAATGGCTGCAAGCCACATTCGGCAAAGACAATGTGGTTGCCGCACATCTGCACATGGACGAGAAGACTCCGCACATCCACGCAGCCGTTGTTCCCATCGTGACGGGTGAAAGGCGCAAAGCCAAGAAAGAGCAAACGGACGGTAAGCGCAAGTACCGCAAGAAAACAAATTCCGTCCGCTTGTGTGCCGATGACCTGTTCAACCGCCAGACCTTGGTCGCCTACCACGACAATTACGCAAGGGTGATGGCGAAATACGGATTGCAGCGTGGGGTACGGGGTTCGGAAGCACGGCACACCACCACCATGCAGTATTATAGGGACTTGAAAAAGAAGAATGAAGTCCTCGAAACTGAAACCAGACTGTTGCAGGAGAAGAAAGCCGAGGCGCAGGAGGAACTGAAGCAGGTGAAAGCGGAAATCCGTACCGACAAGCTCAAAAACGCAGCCACCGATACGGCAACCGCCCTTGCAAGCAGTGTGGGCTCTCTTTTCGGAAGTGGAAAGATGAAATCGTTGGAGCGCAGGAACGAGGATTTGCAAGACCGCATCCTTGAACTTGAAAACGAAGCCCGACAACGGGAACGGCAACAAGCCAAGCAGATACAGGAGATAAGAAACGCTTACGAGCAACAGCACCGCAAGCTGTCGGAGTTTGCGGATTTTGTCAGACGCTACTTTCCATATGTGGAGAAGCTGATGCCTATAATAAACTTCCTGCGTGACCGATTGAAGTTCAATGACGGAATAATCAGAAGACTGTGCGAGTTCAAGGAGGTCGGGATAAAAGGCGAACTCTATTCTTCCGAATTTAACCGAAGTTTTGATACCCGACACTCCGTCTGCTCTATCAAACAGGATGAAAACGGTAAATTCGATTTCAAGATAGACGGGGTTTCTCACGTGAACTGGTTCAGAAAGAAGATGAATGAGTTTAGAGAAGCCATCGGAATACCGAAGCCAAGACAGAATAGAAGTATGAAACTGTAAATCAAAAAAATCCGTGATAGTAGAATGGTATATCACGGATTTTTCATACTTTTGTATTGGATTGAGGCTACTCTTTCCAAAACATATTAGAATTAAGAAGAAGCGTTATGCTTATCTTGTACTTGAAAACGTAGGAAATTTTCAATTAGATGCAAGGATAGCATAGTGGTTCTCACGCATATAGCGTGGGCTACTATTGTTACATCTGCATCTATGGTTTCCTACGACCTTCAAGTAAGAGTGTGGCTTTGTAGTTCACGCTTTTTCGTAGGTTGGACTAAAATGTTTATTAAATATAATACAACAAATTATGAAGAAGTTGATTGTATCATTCGCATTTGTTTTAATTGCTTTGACATCGTATGCTCAAAGTAGTTCCGAACACCTTACCTTTAAGGGAATTCCCATTGAGGGAAGTATGACTGAATTTTGTCAGAAGTTAAAAGCTAAAGGATTCACTTCTATTGGCAGTGAAAACAATCTTGCATTGTTTATGGGAGACTTTACAGGTCGTAATGCAACTATAGGTGTAACAGCTACAGATGATGGGAAAAGTGTATTTGCCGTAGCTGTGTTGTTTGACCCAAGTGGTGAATGGAATACGCTTGTTAATACTTATAACTATTATAAAGATTTATACACCCGAAAATATGGCAATCCGACTATTTCAAAAGAGAAGAACCCTGCCCATTCGGATTCCAATACAGCTTTAATGGCAGAAGTTCATCAAGGAACTGTTGTTTGGGGTAGTGCTTGGGAGGTAACAGGAGGAAACATTGAATTATCGATAGAAAAAACTTCTGGTATTTATGAGGGTATGGTAATGATTCGTTATCGTGATTCTCAAAATGTAGAAACTAAAATTCAAAAAGATTTAGAGGATATTTAGTATCCAATGTATGCGACTTATTCAAAATGTATCTGGTACATGAATAAGAAATACAATCCGTTAATTGTCAAATAATAACATAACAGAATTATGAAAAAGCTTTTCGTATTATTCGCTTTAATGGTTATAGCTTTTACATCATATGCTCAAGTCTATAAAATGTATAAGACTCGGAACTATCATAATCAACTTCGCTTAAATACAATGACAGGCGAAGTACAACAAATTCAAGATGATGGTCAGTCTTGGGAAATTTGTAGTGCGAGAGAAATTTTAGGAGATAAAGAAGGACGATTTCGCCTTTATGAAACACAGAATATGTGGACATTCATAATGCTTGATACATATACAGGTAAGAATTGGCAAGTCCAGTTTAGTGTCAAGGGTGAGGATTACATGTTTGCTGCACCAATCAACATATTTTCTCTTGCATATCCTGAGAAGTCGTCAAATTGGACTAATAGATTTCAGATGTTTGCCACTGACAACATGTGGACATTTATATTGTTGGACTCATATAATGGACGACTATGGCAAGTTCAATATAGTACACAAGATTTAGACAACCTATTTTGTATTCCTATAAATAAATACGAATTAGTAGAAAATAACGAAAGGTGTATATTCTCTATTCAGCCACTGACAAGTATGTATCAATACTATCTTATAAACGATAATACAGGTGATATGTGGAAATTTCAGTGGAGTACTAAGGGGGATGATTATAGATGGATTGAAAGATTCAGATAAATATTACTTCCAATATGCAGCCATTGTTCATTTGGGTAATTTGTATAATTGCTATTTCGGTTATTGTAATAGCGATGGTACGAACACGCCTAAAAAACAAATCCAAAGAGCTTGCAGAAAAGCTAAACCATATATCTGCATATAGCGAGAAATCAAATTATGAGCAAGCAAAAGAGAGATTATCGGCTCTTAAGGAGGGGGCGTTTATAGATATTCCCTCAGACTTAAATAATGGCTTTTATGGCAGGGTAATCTCCGCAACGCAAGAAAAAGATTTCATCAATCATTATAAGGTACATTTCCAAGAGGCATATTCACTTCTGAAGAAACTTAAAGCCTTTAACATCACTCCATCAGAAACCATATCCAAATTCATTAACGACTTTGGAAGAATCAACAAACTTGTAAAACAACATAATGATGGTGTTATAACCTTTCTACTTGACACGCACAGGGACTTTTTCGACCATTGCCTAAAATACCCATTAGACAAGCAACAAAGACGCTCAATTGTTTCAGAAGAGGATAATTGTTTAGTAGTCAGCAGTGCAGGTAGTGGTAAAACCTCTTCAATTGTCGGTAAGGTTAAATATCTCACCGAAATCAAGGGTATAGCACCTGAAAGAATTTTACTTATCAGTTATACCAACAAAGCAGCAGCCGAACTAACCGAAAGAATGGCGACCAATGGATTGAAAGGTTACACATTCCATAAGTTAGCCATTGATATTATAGGCAAAACGACAGGTACAAAACCATCTATTTGCGACAATACAGATTCATTGTTTGTAGATATATATCACAAATTGTTAGATAAATCGTCTTTCAAGAAAAGTATAGTGGAATACTTTATTGATTACCAAACGAATGAAGCTGATTGGGAACAACGCAAGAATGAAAGACGGGAGCAATTATCAGGACTAAAGAATGTGCAGCTAAAGGCGATGTTCCCCGATATGGACGGCAGAGCCATATATGTGAGAAGTGAACAAGAACAAAAAATATGTTTTGCTTTGTCCTCGCTGGGAGTGAAATTCAGATATGAAGAACCATACGAACATCAATTAGCAGATGAGATGCACTCACAATATCGTCCCGACTTCTCAATATATTTTAAGCAAGGAGGAGTAACCAAACGCATCTATCTTGAACATTTCGGAGTTGATGAACACGGGCTTGTTCCTGCTTGGTTCGCAAAAGATAAGGGTATAACCTACGAAGAAGCCAATCAGAAATACAATGATGGTATAACTTGGAAGAAAACTGCTCACGAGAAATTTGGCACACAACTTTTAGTAACATCAAGTGCAGATTTCCATTATTCTGATATTAGGGATAAACTCCGTAAACTATTAGCTGAAGCAGGTGTACCAATTCAAGAAAAGACCGATGAGGAGTTATACGATTTAGTACTACCCAAAGGCAGCAAGCAGGAAAAGGCGTTTATACGACTTGTTGTTACTTTCGTTACATTGGTAAAATCAAGTTGTAAATCAGTTAAAGAGGTTTTAAAACAAGCCAAAAATGCAGATGATGAACGAAGTGTGTTTATCATCAAGAATATATTTCAACCTGTATATGAACGCTACATAAATGCGTTAAGCGATAGTAACCAAATTGATTTTACCGATGCTATTCTTCAAGCCACTGAGATATGTCGTACTTCACACCCTGTTGAATATGATTATATCATAGTGGATGAGTTTCAAGATATATCTGTTGACCGTTACAACTTCTTGAAAGTATTGCGAGAGGGTAATCCTCCTGCAAAGTTGTATTGTGTGGGTGATGATTGGCAGTCTATTTATCGTTTTTCGGGAAGTGATATGGCTCTATTCAATCAATTCCCCGAATATTTTGGAGCAACGGAGATAAACAAGATTGAAACTACATACAGGTTTGGAGAGCCTTTGGTTTCTTTATCGTCGAACTTTATACAACGCAATAAAGCCCAAATACAAAAGAATATCCATTCGTTCAGCTCAGAAATGAGAACCGAGTTGGAATTCTATGCTTATGATAGACGAGATTACTGCAATACGATAGGGCAACTTGTGGCTTCTATTCCATCGGATAAATCAATATTCCTATTGGGGCGTTACTCTTTTGATGATTACTACCTCTCTTTTATGTACCAATCAATTAAAGAGGGTAATAGATTCTACTATGTGATAGGAGGACGAAAAATAGAGTTTTTAACCGTACATAAGTCAAAAGGTCTTGAAGCGAATTATGTAATACTCTTACAATGCAATAAAGATACATACGGTTTCCCATCACAGGTGAGTGACGACCCTGTGCTTAACTATGTGCTCACTAAGAGCGACCAATTCCCATACGGAGAAGAAAGAAGATTATTCTATGTTGCAATAACAAGGGCTAAGATAAAAACGCTTGTATTATACGATAAGCGTTTCCCGTCTGTATTTGTGGATGAATTCTTGCACCCCGAAAAGGTGTCAGAAGAAAGCTATGTAAAGCACCCTAACGCCAATAAAAGATGGACAAGAAGTGCAGACCAATTTTTATTGAAACTGCACAATGAAGGTAAGAGTGTCAAATATATTGCAAACAAAATGGGTAGAAGTCAAACTTCGATTGTAATGCGATTAAACAAACTAAAAAAATAGTCGAACTTTTTCTTTGATGTACCTTGTGTACATCGGACTATTCTATTATTTTTGTACACAGAAACGAGTTACTTGAAAGCAATTCAAGGTAGAACGCAGCAGATTGTACCGTTGCCAAGTCATTACCTCAAAAACGGGTAATTATCCCAAAGTCCTTTGTATAAGGTACTAACAGAAGTTTTCCAGAATTAATAAAATTTGTTTATTTATCATATCTTGTGTT
>OFEY01001523.1_pt1 | contig 14837 bp, 15 predicted proteins | sample 1521251 | NCBI WGS metagenome assembly OFEY01 (sample SAMEA3504100, study PRJEB24116) | mouse gut metagenome | biome: mouse gut; feature: mouse-associated habitat; material: faeces | place: Denmark | collected 2011
CAGGCGTTTCCTCGCGCTTCGGGCTGGTCTTCCGCAGAGTGAAAGGGTAAGCCAATCGGAACCGTATGGCGGGTCATTTGTACAAAGGAAATTGTATGGATTTGAAGGACATTCCCGCGCCGCCGGACTGGTCCGACGCGCGCACCTTTTTTTTGGAGCCTGAACAGTGGCGCGAGCCCTATGAACTGGACGTCGCCGAGAGCCATCACCTGACCCGCGTGCTGCGCATCCGGGAAGGCGAGGAAGTGCGGGTGCTCGACGGCAAAGGCCGCGAAGGGCGTTTTCGCGTGGCCCCGTACAAAAAGAACGCGAAGACCGTCCTTCTGGAGTTTGTTGACGAGTGGTCCTATCCCGAACCCGAGTCCAAGGTCATTTTGGCGGCGGGCTGGACCAAGGCCGCGCGGCGGGGCTGGATTCTTGAGAAGGCCGTCGAATTCGAGGCCAGCGGCATCTGGCTGTGGCAGGCCGAGCGCAGCCAGTTCCCCGTCCCTTCCGACATCAAGGAATCGTGGCACGGCCAGCTTGTGGCCGGAGCCAAACAGTGCCGCAATCCGTGGCTGCCTGAACTGCGCACCTTGCCCGGTGGGGTGGAGGAGCTGATTGCGCTGGCCGAGGAAAGCGGGTGCGAGCATCGGCATGTGCTGGTGGAAAGCGGCCACAAGTCGGTGATGGCCCTTACCCCGGAGACGCTCGGCCAGCCCGGGCGCACGCTTTGCGTGGTCGGACCGGAAGGCGGTTTTACCGAGCGGGAAGTCTCCCGCCTTGCCGAGGCCGGGTTCCTGCCCGCTACGCTCGGGGAGCGTGTTTTGCGCTGGGAAACTGCCGCGGTGCTCTGCCTTGGCCTGCACTGGTGGAAACGGCAACTGGACCGGAAACTATGATCCAAGACGGGGGAAACGTTCGCAAGGGCGTTTCCCCCGTTTTTTTCAAGGCGTCGGCGTGCCCCGGGACGCTTCACAACGCAGGGCGCTTTTTTGTGGTGTAGTTTTCCTATCCTATTCCCCTTCCAGCAAATCCACCACGGCGCGCAGGCCGAGCAGGTAGCTGTCCGCCCCGAAACCGGCGATGGAACCCCGGGTCACGCCCGACAGCACGGAGAAGTGACGGAAAGGTTCGCGCGCGTGCACATTGGACATGTGCACCTCGACGGCGGGAATGTGCAGGATGGCCAGCGCGTCCATGATGGCGTAGCTGTAGTGCGTCCACGCCCCGGCGTTGATGATGATGCCGTCGGTTCCGTCGCCGTGCACCTCCTGTATTTTTTCCACGAAGTCGCCTTCATGATTCGACTGGAAAAAGGTAACCTCCACCCCGAGCGTTTCGGCCAACATGCTGATTTTTTTGTTGATGTCCTCAAGCGTTTCCGTGCCGTAATGTTTGGGATCGCGCTTGCCGAACATGTTGAGGTTGACCCCGTGCATGACCAATATGCGTTTCATAAACGTATTCCTTTCCTAGGGTTGTGAAGAGGCGTGCCGTCCCGCGCCTCGGTCCGTACGCTTCTTTTTTTTGAGGAAAAGTTTTCTCCGTGCGCGGCAAGGGTGGCTGCGGCGCGGTTCCCTTTGCGCTACGTTTCCGCCCCCGTAGACGGTAAGCGCCAGCCAGCACATCCCTCTTCGGATTCTCTTCTTTCCGGCTCAGACGCTCAAGAAACAAAGGTGCCGCCCCTGTTCCCGCAGGCGCAGCATAGGCAAAACGGAGACGGAAAACCAGCGCCGGAGGAGAGGGGGCGGGGTCCTTTTTTGCCTCTTGCCAAACGTACGGAATTCAATAAAGTTCAAAAGAAAGCCGTGCCGCCGGTTCAGATGGGACGGCGCAGGAGGAGGCCGATGAAGCACTGTCTTGCGATGCAGCACGTCGCCTTTGAGGACTTGGGAGCCTTCGCGCCCGTGCTGGAGGCGGAGGGTTTTTCCATACGTTACTGTCCGGTAGGGGCCGCGCCTACGGAAGAGGAATGGCTGGATGCTGATCTCGCCGTGGTCCTGGGGGGGCCCATCGGCGTGTACGATCAGGTGCTCTATCCCATACTGGAGCGGGAAAAGGAACTTGTCCGGCTACGGCTCGTTTCCGGCAAGCCGTTGCTCGGCATCTGCCTCGGCGCGCAGCTTATCGCCGCCGTGCTCAACGCCCGCGTCTATCCGGGCAAGGAAAAGGAAATCGGCTGGGGCGCCCTTGAGCTGACCGAGGCGGGCAAGGCTTCGCCTCTGCGTTTTTTTGATGGCTATCTGCCCGTTCTGCACTGGCACGGCGACGTTTTCGACTTGCCCGAAGGGGCCGAACTGCTGGCCTCCACACCCATGACGCCCCATCAGGCCTTCCGTATCGGCAACCGTGTCCTTGCCCTGCAATTCCACCCCGAAGCCGACGTGGATCGGCTGGAAAGCTGGCTCATCGGCCATGCCTGCGAGCTCTCGCACGCGGCCATCGACCCACGGCGCTTGCGGCAGGAAAGCAAGCGTGTGGGCATAAGCGCCCGGGAAGCGGGACAGGCCCTGATCCGGGATTGGGTGACACATTGGTAACATTCCCGTGTCACAAAAAATCGCGCGGTCCGCACTGTTGGACGCGCGATTTTTTATTCAGATTTCCCTCTATTATCAATTATGGTTATATCTGACTTTTCAATAAAAGGAACCTGTTCTCTAATAAGATTCATAATCCCCTCTTTTTGTTGTAATGTTATACTCCAAGATTGATTTTTTAGAGGTAAAAACGTATCATCAATACGATTTTCAGCATTCTTTATATGCCACTCGGGGTCAAACGTTTCTGGCGTCGCCTCCTGCGGCACCTTCACATCCCTTATAGTTACAGTAATGTACGTATCTTTTTCCGTTACAGTATTAAAATGTACTGTAGCTTTCATTTTATAGCTAGCTTGTAATCTTGTTTGAAAAACATACTCCAAATGTGCCGTATTGCCTTTATCCGACATAAGTTCATCGTATGAATGAACGATCAAATTCCAAGTATACGCCTGTCGACCGGACCCCCATCCAGAGGCTAATCCATCAATATAGGTGTAAGCTCCGAATGCAGCGGCTAAGGGCAGAATAAAACCCATTGTTATATAAAGTACAACCTTTTTCATTTACTTTTAGCCTTTCTATGCCGTGAGTTGAAAGGAAAAATAGACTATCCTATTTTTACTGTTAGCAATAAAATGGAAAAAATATATGAAAATTGTAAAAATAGCGGATAACGATAAAACGAAGTACATGGATTTGCTGATTATTGCTGATGAACAGATAAACATGATAGAAAAATATCTGTATCGCGGTGATATGTTTGCCTTGTGTGATGATGACCTTAAAGCCCTATGCGTTGTTACGGAAGAAGAACCCGGCGTTTATGAAATCAAGAATATGGTTACCGTTCCTCAATATCAACGGCAAGGATATGGCAGCAAGCTCATATCTTGTATTGTCGATTCCTATAAGGACAAAGGGAAGGATTTATATGTAGGGACAGGTGATGTCCCCGGCACACTTTATTTTTATGAAACGTGCGGCTTTGAGAGATCGCATATCGTTAAAAACTTCTTTACTGATAATTACGACCATGCCATATATGAAGATGGAAAGCAGCTCGTTGATATGGTCTATCTGAAAAGACGCCTCTAAAGGAACGTTCTTTCGCCCAAAAAGGAAGAAACCGCCTTCCACCCGCAGGGAAAGCGGCCAAGAGGGATTCGATAAGGTCAAAAGTCTTTGAAGGGGATGGGGAGGGCGCGAGCCGCGCTGGCAGGTTTGGAAGGGGAAACGTGGGGGTGCTCCCCCCTTCTTCAGAAAGTTTCTCCTTCCCCTCCCCAATCATCATCTCAATCTTTTACGCGAACATCTGCGAAAGCTTCATGATCTTCAACTGGTGGGTCTCAGCCCACGGGGTGATTGCCCGGGCGAGCGTCATGGGGGAGATGTAGGTCTGGGACCAGTCGGTCACAAGGTAGAGCGTACCGTGCTCGTCCCACTCGATGACCTCGAAAAGGGGACGGATGTCCGCTGTGCGCGGCCCTTTCTTGGTTTCGCGGGTGAAGAGGAAGGATTCCGACGCCGCGAAGCCGTTCCACGCCTCCATAAAGCGCGCCTTGTCCGGCCCCGTGAAGCGGACGGAAAAGGTTTCCTGCACCGCACCCACGGACTTGTCGTTGACAGGGATGGCTTCCAGTCGGTCGAGGCGCATCCCCTTGAGCATCCGGGGGGCAAGGCGCTTCATCACCTCCGTGGTCCCGAGAGGCTCGCGCAGGACAATGGAGAACCACTCCGCCTGACTCTCCACACCCACGGGCAGGGCCCGCCCGAAGGAGATGAGCGGCAGGGGGTGGAAGCCCTGCGAAAAGGCCATGGGCAGACGGGCGCGGCGCATGGCGCGCTCAAGGAGCGATTGCAATTCAAGCTGGCTGATATAGGCAGCTTCGGCCTCCTTGGTGTGCCAGACGCGATAACGCACGGCCTTGACGGCCAGCGCGGCGTTGATGGCCGGGGGCTCGGTGGCCTTGGGCGGCTTGGGAGGCATAAGGAGGCGGCCATTCTCATCCAGAGTGGGTTGATGCTCCTGCTGATCGCGCTGGGGGAAATTCAGGCTGTTATGGTGCGTCCCTTCGTCGAGGCCGGGCGTGCGCGGCAGGAGGGAAGGCCCGGCGGCGGTGTCGCAGGCCCCACAGTGGCGGCAGGCGGCGTAGCGGCAATCCTCGCTTACCTTCCCTTCAAAGGCCCGGCGGCGCTCGCGGAGGAGGAAGTCGCGCGAAACCCCGGCGTTCAGATGATCCCACGGCAGCGGGGCGTCAAGAGAGCGGGCCCCGGTGTATTCCTCGGCGGTCAGCCCGCATTCGGAGAGGGCCTCAAGCCACGGCTCAAGGCTGAAATGCTCCACCCAGCTCGAAAAGACGGCCCCCTTACGGTAGGCTTTCTCGACTACGTCCGCGATACGGCGGTCCGCGCGCGAGAGGATGCCCTCAAGGAAGCTCATTTCCGGCTCGTGCCAGCGCAGTTTCAGGCATTTCTCCTGCTTGAAGGCGTCGCGCAGATAGAAGATGCGTTCCCGCACCTGCTCCAGCGTGATTTGCGGCTCCCACTGGAAAGGAGTGTGCGATTTGGGCACGAAAGGCGAAATGGCCGCGGTCACTTGCAGGCGGGGCATCCCCCGGCCCGCCGCGTCGCGCACCTTGCGGCAGAGGTCCACAATGGCCTCGATGTCCTCTTGCGTTTCGCCGGGCAAACCAATCATGAAATAAAGCTTCACCTGCTGCCAGCCATGCTCGAAGAGCTTGCGCACGTGCAGCATGAGCCCTTCCTCGGTCACGCCCTTGTTGATGATGTCCCGCAGGCGCTGGCTGCCCGCCTCGGGCGCGAGGGTGGCTCCGGTGCGGCGGATACCCGCCAGACGGCGCATGATGTCGTCGTCGATGGAGCCCACGCGCAGGGAAGGCAGGGAGACGGAGATTTGTTCCGCCTCGCAACGGTCCATGGTGCCCAGAAAAAGCGTCTTCAGGGCCGAAAAGTCCCCGGCGCTGAGGGCGAGGAAGGAGACGTCGTCAAAACCCGTATCGTTGAGGCAATTTTCGAGGATTTTTTCCAGATTGGGCAGGCTGCGCTCGCGGGAAGGGCGGTAGAGTACGCCCGCCTGACAGAAGCGGCAGCCGCGCGTGCAGCCGCGCGCGATTTCGAGACTCAGGCGGTTGCACCGCGCCGAAGGGCACGACCTGCCGCTCGGGGTAGGCCGCCGTGTCGAAATCCGCGACGATCCGGCGTCCCGGCGTGGGCAGGCCTTCGCACAACGGCTTGAGCGCGCCCGTGGCATCGTGCGCGTAGAGGGAAGGCGCATAGATGCCCGGAATGGCGACGGCTTCGCGGATAAGGCGTGAGCGGCTCCAGCCTTCGGCGCGGGCCAGGATGATCAGGTCGCAAAGCTCGGGCACCATTTCCTCGCCCTCGCCGAGCAGCAGGAGGTCCATGAACGGCGCGAGCGGTTCGGCGGCAATGCCGCCGCCCGCCACGATGAGCGGCCAGCGGAAAAGATCATCCCCCCGGTCCGCCGCCCGCAGCGGGATGCCCGCCAGATCGAGCATGTACAGGACGTTGGTGAAGCACAGCTCGTGGGTGACGGCAAAGGCGAACATATGCGTAGCCGCAATGTCGGTATCGCTTTCGAGCGTGGCCAGCGGCACGCCGTGCTCGCGCAGCAGCTTGCCGCTTTCGGCGCAGGGCGCAAAGACGCGCTCGGCGAAAACGTCGTCCCGATCATTAAGGATGGTATACAGTATCTTGTGGCCGAGGTAGGACATGCCCACCTCGTAGAGGTCCGGGAAGGCCAGCGCGCAATGCAGGCGCACGGAGGCCGGGTCCTTGTGGACCGAGCCTTCCTCGGTGCCGATGTAGTGGCTGGGCCGGGGCAGCAGGGAGAGGAGTTCTTTCATGAGGGGCGGGGGAGGTTGAGAGGAACGCCGCGCCCCCATCGGTTCCGGCGCGGGCCGGGACGGAATGGGGGCGCTTTGAGGCGGAAAGGGGATGGCCTTACTTGATGAGCGGGGACGCGGGCGCGCCGAGGCCGCCGCTGGACAGGGTGAGGTTGGTGCAGGCTTCCAGATACTTGGTTTCCAGATCGTCGGGAAGGCGCTTGTATTCGTACATGAAGTGCTTGCCGGAAATGGTACCCTTGAATTCCTGCTCGAAGGGGTAGCCGTAGGGAAGCATCATCATCTGAACACCCTGCTGGGTGGGAACGACCTGAATGATCGCCACGTCTTCGAGCACATTGGCCTCTTCGTCGAACTTGCCGAGGACCAGCTCGCCGGTGACGAGTTTGAACAAGCGGATGGGTTTGGACATTATACGCTCCTTGCTGTCGAATGTCCGGTGAAGGTAGGGGCTCTCGCATACGCTGTCAAGGTTTGATTGCCGGGGAGCCCCTTGAGGCGCGCGGCTTTAGCGCGGTTGCCTTGCCCACCGAGGCATGATAGGGACGCCGGAGACATTTGAATTCCCGTATCGAAATAGGGCCATGCCATGACGCTGGACGTGTTGCAGGACAAGATAGGCTATCGGTTTAAGGATGAGTCGTTGCTGCTTTTGGCCGTGACGCACAGCTCGTGGGCCAACGAGCACGCGGCGGGCAACGCGCATAACGAGCGCCTTGAGTTTCTGGGCGACGCGGTGCTTGAGATCGCCGTTTCCGCCCAGCTTTTCCGCCGTTTCCCGGAGGCGCGCGAGGGCGAGCTGACCCGGCTGCGCTCAAGCCTTGTCAACGAGGCGACGTTGGCGGTCATCGCGCGCGGCCTGCATCTCGACGCCTGCCTGCGTCTGGCCAAGGGCGAGGAAAATCAGGGAGGCCGCCAGCGCGATTCCCTGCTCTCGGACGCGATGGAGGCCGTTTTCGGCGGCGTCTTCATCGACGGCGGCATCGACAGTGCCCGGGCCGTTGTCGAACGCCTCTATGCCGAACTGTGGCCCAAGAGCGCGGCCAAGGTGCGGCGCAAGGACTTCAAGACCAAGCTGCAGGAAGCCACGCAGCGCCTGAGCAAGGGCCTTCCCGTGTACACGCTTGAGGACAGCCGGGGGCCGGAGCACGCCAAGATTTTCGCCGTGCGGGTGGACCTCCCGGACGGGCGGCGTTTCCGCGCCAGCGGCCCCGGGCTCAAGCGCGCCGAGCAGGAAGCCGCCCGCGTCGCGCTAGTGGAACTGGGTGAAGTGGACGAAGCAGGTGAGGACGAGGGCAGAGGCGCGAATCCTTAGGCCGTGCCGTCCTTCCTCGCGTCCTGCCGATCTTTATTCAGGAAAGGCATCCCGCTGTTCCTTCCTTCATGCCACCGGACGAAAAGGGGGCTTCCGAGGCGGCCCTTATCCCACAAGGCTACTTGGGGAGCTTTCGCCATCGTGGGTCTGCTGAATACAAAAGTCCGCAACAGCCTTTTTATTCATACAATCAAGCAGCTTCCATAGAGAGACGCTGCCGCCTGTGGGGAGTTTCCTCCGAGACGGGGAGCGCCTCCCCTCCGGGGCTGAGTCTTGCGGATGTCGCGCGCGATCCCCGTTGCAAACGGCGGCACTGTTCGCCCGGAGAATACCTTGCCGCTGTCGCGCACCCCGCTCACGTCGCCCTTATCGGGCGGCTTTTTCCTTGTTATTCCGCGGCAAAGTCGTACTGCGCGAACTTGTCCAGCACGGCGCACATGGTAATGGCCATCATGCCTGAAAGGAAAGCGACCCGCTCGGCGGGCAGGGATTCGAGCGATTCCGTCCCAAGCAGGCGCTGATAGAAGAGGGCGGGGCAGAGCTTCTGCTTGTTCTGGGCCATGAGGCGGATATAGCCGGAGAAGGTTTCGTCGATGAAGGATTCGATGGCTTCCGGGGAATAGCCCGCCGTCTGTTTCAGCAGAGTGCGGGTGCTGCGCAGGTATTCGGCCATGACAAGGTTGGGGGCCTGCGCCATGAGGCCGTAGACTACGGCGGCGTGGACGAAACCGTACCACTCGCGCACAAGGGCCTCGCGCGCCGGGGCGTCGGCATGGGGAATGCCCGCGCGGTCGGCCATTTCAAGGATGTCCTGCTCGCGGGTGTTCAGCTCGAAGAGAAGGCAGGCGGCCTGCACCGCCTGTTCGGGATGCAATATTTTTTTCTCGGATTCTTGAGGCATGGCGGGGTTTTCTCCCGGCGGGGGGGGGGGAAAACCCGCTTCGCCTTATTCGCTTTCGGTTGGAGGGGTATCCTCAAGGCGGAAGGCATCGGAGGCGACCTTTTCCCGGAACATGGCTTCGAGATAGGAGAGGGCGTTATCGCTCCCGGACTGCTTCATGCCGATGGCGCCATAGGAAAAATTGACGTGGAACTGCTTTACGCCGTCCGTTCCATAGCCGATTTCAAGGAAACATTCCACCAGCGACAGCGGCTTGACGCTGAGGGGGATGTGGACGAAGGCGCTTTTGTCTTCCGTGTACACGCAGGCGGCGGCGATCAGCTTGTGATCCACGAAGCGGAAGGGTGCGGTCTGGTCAGGGAGAGGAAGGCCGTCCTCGTCGATACGCAGCGGAACGACACGCTCCTTGGTTTCGCAGCCGATATAGAACTCGAACAGCTCGACGAAGGTCAGGAGCTGGGTGTAGGCGGCGGTGGAGTATTCCTCTTCCATTTTTTGCCGGGCTTCGAACAGGGAACAGATTTCAGCGTAAGCGGACATGGCTTCTCCTCGGTTCAAATGCTGATCGTCTGGGCGCGGCCCCGCCTTCCCATTCCGCCTTGCGGCGGCTTTGCCCGGGCGGAAGGGCTGTGCGCAGCGAGTTCAGCATGCAAGAAAACGAGGTGATAATCAAGATGCCGGGACGGGAAGGCGGGGCGGATGCGCCCTTTAATCGCGTCAATCCTGCCAGTGCGACCATAAAAAAGCCCCGCAGGGCGACGAGTGGCCATCCGCGCCCGGGGCTCGACCAAGAAGAAAGGCAGAGGGCTGCGCTCAGGCCCGCCTTTTTCAAGAACGCCCGAACAGACCCGGGGGCCTGCGCGCCGTGAAGCTGTGGCCGCCCTGCCTTGGTGTTTATCTCCGTTTTTTCGTGACCGGGACGCTGTTGAAAGGGGGTAAAAGGCGCCGCCCCCCTGCGGGAACGTGGCCCCGGCGTCGGAGAGCGGCGCAAATGCAGGCGCGGAGGGTATATTCCCGTGCTGACGGCGCACGGCGGAAAAGCGGTCCTCAGACGCACAAGGCTCTAAGAAAACTCAGGAAACATATAATGGAGCTTTCCAGTGGTTCACGGCACCTTGGGGCCAAGGCACATTACGAACCAGGAGGTTTTCCATGCGTAAACTGATTGCCGTGACGTATGACAACGAATACAAGGCCGAAGAAGTCCGCCTTGCCTTTCTGAAGATGCAGAAGACGTACCTTGTTTCCCTTGAGGACGCGGTCGTCGTCGAGAAGAAGCAGAACGGCAAAATCAAGCTGCACCAGATGTACAATCTTACCGCCAGCGGAGCGGTGGGCGGCGGTTTCTGGGGCGTGCTCATCGGGCTCATCTTCCTCAACCCGCTGCTGGGCCTCGTGGTCGGTGCCGGGGCCGGTGCGGTGGCCGGGGCTTTGAGCGACGTGGGCATCAATGACGATTTTATGAAGCAGCTGGCCGAAAACCTGACGCCGGGCACGTCCGCCCTGTTCGTGCTGGTCGATTCCGACCTCACCGACAAGGTCCTCGACGCCCTGCGCGGCACGGGCGGCACCGTCCTCCAGTCTTCCCTCTCCCATGAGGATGAGGCCAAGTTGCAGGCCGCCCTTGCCAACGCCCGCGAAGAGCAGGCCCATGTCCATGAAACGCAGGCTACCGGCGGTCCCGCCGAACCCGGCGACTCGCAGGGCCTCGGCGCCGTGCGCGCCGTGGATAATGCGAAGGATGACTCGATGGACGGCCATATGGGTCAAATGACTCACTAGGTCGGAAAAACTCCAGAAAAGGCAGCGGCGGGCCACTTTCCAAAAGAGGAAAGCGGCCCGTTTCGTGCGTATGGGGTCCGGGGTAAAGGCCAAGTGCAGAGTTGCGGGGCATTGAGGCCGAAGGAACGGGCCGCGCTACTTCTTCTTTCTTGGTGCGAGGTGGTTTCCCTGACGGCAAGAGCACGTCTCTACGACGGTAAGAGCACCTCTCCGCCAAGGGAGATGAAGACGGCGGACGCCTCAGGGAGAGGAGGACGGCTCTGCGCCGAGGACCTGTTCAGATTGTCCTCTGTATCCTCACTCCGCATAGGGGCTTCGCAGAAAGCCGCCTCCTCGCGGGAGGCGAAGCATTCCACTGAAAAAGCGATTTTTCCCTGACGGGTGTAAAGAAACCCTAGAGCGTCTCCAATTGCCCCAGATGCTCGACCACCAGTGTGGGCTGGCGCTCAAGGCCGGGGAGATCGCTGGCCTTGGCCTCGCCGCTGAGGACGAGGATAAAGTCGATGCCCGCGTTTTCAGCGAGTTTCTTGTCTGTGCTCAGGCGGTCGCCGATCATGACCATGTCCTTGCGGTCATAGGTTTGCAGGAGCGCGCCGAGGACGGCGGGATCGGGCTTGCCGAAAATGTGTTCGGGGCGGCGGCCCGTAGCCGTTTCAAAAAGAGACATGAAGCTGCCCGCATCGGGCAGGGGGCCTTGCGGGGAAGGGCAGACGAGATCGGGGTGAGTGGCGAGATAGGCGACCTCGGGCCTTTGTAGCAACAGTGCGGCGTGGCTCAGCTTTTCGTAGGTCAGTTCGGTGTCGTAGGCCAGCACCACGGCTTCCGCCCCTTCGGACGTATCGTAGGGGAGCACGTTCAGTTCCGGCATCCGCTCGCGCAGGCAGGCCACAAAATCACGGTTGCCGACGGGATAGACCGTGCGGATGCCCGCCTCCCGCAGGTGGGCGACGAGCGGCGTGACGGGCGAGAGGATGTGATCGAGCGTGGCCGGAATGCCCATCCGTTCCAGCTTGCGTATATAGGTGGCCGGGGCCTTGGACGTGTTGTTGCTGAGGAAATAGAAATCAATGGCGTCGCGGTGTCGGAGGATGAAGTCCACCGTCCCGGGGATGGGGATGTCGCCGAGATAGACCGTGCCGTCGAGGTCGAGAACAAAGCATTTTTTGTCGAGCATGGCATCTTCCTTCAATCGTGGATGGCCGATGAACATACGGCGAGACGGCCCGGCTGTCCAGACGCCTCGCGGGGGACGTTTACGCGGGATAGCAGACGACGCGACGCCGGAACTGAGCCTGTTTATGGGGCCCGACCGCGAGAGGCCGCCCCGGTCATGACGATGAAGGCAGCCGCAGGGAGGCGGCGTCACCGTTGCAGGCGGGCTTCCGCGCTCGGCAAAAGGCCTTTTGCGGCACCCCGTTGAATCAAATGGCGAAACAGGATACAAGCGGCGGTGAAGAAAGGGGGAACCATGAGCAAAACTTCCGCGCGCCATCAAGCCCTGCAGGAATTCCTGTCCGCCCGCGGCTACGCCACCATCGAGGAACTGGCCCGTACCTTTGAAGTGACGCCGCAGACCGTGCGCAAGGACATCAACGCGCTGGCCGTTGAAGGCAAGGTACAGCGGTTCCACGGCGGCGCGGGCATGGTTTCCGGCTCGGAGAATATCGTCTACGACGAGCGCAAGGGCATACGCCTTGACGAAAAGCGGCGTATCGGCTCGCTTCTTGCCGCGCACATCCCGGACGGCGTCTCCGTGTGCATCAACATCGGGACCACAACGGAAGAAGCCGCGCGTTCCCTTCTTGAGCACGCCAACCTGCGCGTCGTGACCAACAGCCTCAACGTGGCATCCATTTGCGCGCGCAACGCCACCTTTGACGTCATCGTAGCCTGCGGCACGGTGCGCCACCGCGACAACGGCATCGTGGGGGCCAGCGCGGAGCGTTTCATCCGGGAGTTCCGCGTGGATTACGGGATCATCGGCATTTCGGGGATTGATGAGGAAGGGAACCTGCTGGACTACGATTATCGTGAAGTGGCCGTGGCCCGGACCATCATCGAGTGCTCCCGCCGCGTTTTTCTGGTCACGGACAGCTCCAAATTCGGCCGCCCCGCGATGGTGCGGGTGGCCCACCTTTCCGACATCAACGCCCTGTTCACCAACGGCCCTCTTGCCCCGCACTGGGAAAACCTGCTCCACGAGGCCGGTGTGGAGCTTTTCATCGCCTGAGGTTGTGTTTCCGCTCGTCTGGTTCTCTCACTTTTATAACGGGAACTTTTCCGCTCCAAGCCGTGTTTCCGTCTCGACCCACCAGCCCCAGCCGGGCGTTTCGCATCGAGGAGATGCTGGTGCTCCCTGTCCGGAAACCATCGAAACGCTGGCATTCCCGTTCTGCTTAACCCATTTCCCTTTTCACCGCATACTCAACGAAGAAAAGAAGCATACGGCAGGAGACGTTTCTACCCTCTCATAATGGGGCATGTTGTGAAACGGTCAGGATGTAACGCCGTCATTCCCATCATCCTTTTTGGATGGCCTCAAGCGGAGAGGAGAAGGGACGTTTTATGACTGAACGGTTGTGGATGAGGAATGCCCACAGGGGGACAGCGATTCCCGCCCGTCTTCCGTGAGAAGGGACAGGGCCTCGGCCAGCAGGGCTTCCTGTGTGGCCGCGGCGTCGAGCACGTGGGTGGCCGCGTCCTGATACAGGACTTCGCGAACGGCCAGCACCTCGCTGATTTCTTCGATGATGGATTTTCCCGTGAGCGAGGGCCGCTGGGCCGCGTTGGGGCTGGCGGAAAGCCGGGCCGCGAGCACGGAGGCGGGAGCGCGCAGGTAGAGGACGATGCCGTGGTCGCGCATGAAGCGGCGGTTTTCGGGATCGAGGACCATGCCCCCCCCTGTGGCGACGACGGTATCTGGTGCCGTGGTTTCGCGCAGGGCTGCGCTTTCGCGGCGTCGGAAGCCTTCCCAGCCTTCGCGAGCTACGATGTCCGCCACGCTTTCGCCCGTCGTTTCGTTGAGATGGACGTCCGTATCCACGTAGGCGCGGCCAAGCCGTCGGGCAAGGGCTCTGCCGAACGTCGTTTTTCCGGCGGCGCGCGGTCCGACCAGATAGATGGTCTGTTGCATGATTCCGTCCTTGGATAGAAAAGGCCCGGCGTCCTTCCCGGCGTATCGGAGCCTTGCAGGGAAGCCGCGCCGAAGCCCCTATGGATGAAGGCGGGCTGCCGCCTTCCCGGGTCTTGGAGGGGAGCCAGCTTAGAGGAAGGGGAGGCGGCTGGCAAGCCCGGCAAGCCGTGGCCTGACAGAGAGAAACCTCATCCCCGGCAGGCCGCTTGCCGGGGATGAGGCTTTTCTCTGGCGGAGCTGAGGGCGGCCATTGCCGTAAGCGTCATGTTTCGGCCTCAGGAACGCGGGCGGAATGAAAAACGGGAAGAGGAGCCTTTTGCCGGAAAGACGCGCCCATGGGTTACATTTTCCGTAAAAAAAGGATAGCATCAGCTTTCTTTGGCTGAGAATGCAGCCGCCCCGCAAGGCGTGCGGCCCGGTCCCTTCGACTCTTTTGGAGGAAACATGTTCCGTATTGTGTGCGTATCCCTGCTGTCCCTGCTTTTGTGCGCGTCGGTCGCGCTGGCTGGAAAACCGCTTGTCGTGGCTTCCGACCCGACCTTCCCGCCCAATGAAATGCTGAACAAGGACAAGGAAATCGTCGGCTTTTCCATCGACTACATCAAGGCCGTGGGACAGGAAGCCGGTTTTGACGTGCAGGTCAAGAATATCGCCTGGGACGGCATTTTCGCCGCCCTCGCCTCGAATCAGGTGGACGTCATCGCCGCTTCCGTGAGCATCACGGACAAGCGCAAGAAGGCCATGCTCTTCACCGATCCTTATTATGAACTGCATCAGGCCGTGGTCCTGCCGCTCGGCAAGGAGATCAAGAGCCTCGATGAACTGGCCGGAAAGAAGGTCGGCGGGCAGATCGGCACGTCCGCCATCGTGCAGACCATTCCCAAGTCGGGCGTAAAGATGGTCGTCAAGACCTACGACGAGGTCGGGCTGGCCTTCGAGGACCTTGCCAAAGGCAACCTTGACGCCGTGATGTGCGATGATCCCGTCGCCAAGTATTACGCCAACACCAAGGAAGAATACCGCGACAAGTTCCACATCGGCCTCGTCACCGGGGAAGCGGAATTCTACGGTTTCGCCCTGCGCAAGGGCGACAAGGAACTGGCCGAAAAGCTCAATGCGGGCATCAAGGCCGTCCGCGAGAAGGGCATCGAACGGCAGATCAACGAGAAGTGGTTCGGCAAATAGGCCCTTCGGCCCGCATGTTCAAAGGCCCGTCTTTGGCAGACGGGCCTTTTTTGTATGGAAGAAAACCTCCCGCTAGGCGGGAGGTTCTTAAAAGCTTAAAGCTTTG
>OFEY01001527.1_pt1 | contig 14793 bp, 8 predicted proteins | sample 1521251 | NCBI WGS metagenome assembly OFEY01 (sample SAMEA3504100, study PRJEB24116) | mouse gut metagenome | biome: mouse gut; feature: mouse-associated habitat; material: faeces | place: Denmark | collected 2011
GCCGTGCCCGCATGGAAGGCAAGAATGCCTGCTGGGTGCCGGGAACCGACCATGCATCCATTGCTACCGAGGCCAAGGTGGTGAACAAACTTGCCGCACAAGGCATCAAGAAGACAGACCTTACCCGCGACGAGTTCTTGAAGCATGCCTGGGAATGGACTGACGAACATGGCGGCATCATCTTGAAGCAGCTCCGCAAGCTGGGTGCTTCTTGCGATTGGGATCGTACAGCTTTTACTATGGATGAGAAACGCAGTGAAAGCGTGCTCAAGGTTTTTGTTGACTTGTATAACAAAGGTCTGATTTATCGTGGTGTCCGCATGGTGAACTGGGACCCTAAGGCACTGACCGCACTTAGTGACGAGGAAGTAATCTACAAAGAAGAGCACAGCAAGCTGTACTATCTGAAGTATATGGTAGAAGGTGACCCCGAAGGACGTTATGCAGTGGTTGCTACCACCCGCCCTGAAACCATCATGGGAGATACAGCCATGTGCATCAATCCGAATGACCCCAAGAATACCTGGTTGAAGGGTAAGAAGGTGATTGTTCCGTTGGTAGGACGTGTTATTCCGGTTATCGAGGACGATTACGTAGATATAGAGTTCGGTACCGGTTGTCTGAAGGTAACTCCTGCCCACGATGTGAACGACTACATGCTGGGTGAGAAGTACAATCTGCCGAGCATCGACATCTTCAATGATAACGGAACGCTTAGTGAAGCTGCCGGCCTGTATATCGGTATGGACCGTTTCGATGTGCGCGAGCAGATTGAGAAGGACCTGGCTGCTGCCGGTCTGTTGGAGAAAGTGGAAGCCTATACCAACAAGGTAGGTTTCTCCGAACGTACCAACGTGCCCATCGAACCGAAACTTTCCATGCAGTGGTTCTTGAAGATGCAGCACTTTGCCGACATGGCTTTGCCGCCGGTGATGAATGATGAGTTGAAGTTCTATCCTGCCAAATATAAGAATACGTACAAGAACTGGTTGGAAAATATCAAGGACTGGTGTATTAGCCGCCAGTTATGGTGGGGGCATCGCATTCCTGCTTATTTTTTGCCGGAAGGTGGTTATGTAGTGGCTGCCACTCCCGAAGAAGCCTTGGCATTGGCAAAAGAGAAAACGGGTAATGCAGACCTTAAACTGGAAGACCTTCGTCAGGATGAGGACTGCCTGGATACTTGGTTCTCCTCCTGGTTGTGGCCCATCTCTTTGTTTGACGGTATCAACAATCCGGGTAACGAGGAGATAAACTACTATTATCCTACCAGCGACTTGGTGACCGGTCCGGACATTATCTTCTTCTGGGTAGCCCGTATGATTATGGCAGGCTATGAATATGAAGGTAAGATGCCGTTCCAGAATGTTTATTTTACGGGTATTGTCCGTGACAAGCTGGGACGTAAGATGTCCAAGTCGTTGGGTAATTCTCCCGACCCGCTGGATTTGATTGAGAAATACGGTGCCGATGGTGTACGTATGGGCATGATGCTTTCAGCTCCTGCTGGCAATGACATCCTCTTTGACGATGCACTGTGTGAGCAAGGACGTAACTTCAATAATAAGATATGGAACGCTTTCCGTCTGATTAAAGGTTGGGAAGTCAGTGCGGAAGTTCCGGTACCGGAAGCTTCAGAACTGGCAATACGCTGGTTTGAGGCCAAGCAGAATGAAGTGGCTGCCGAAGTGGCTGATTTGTTCAGCAAGTACCGTTTGAGTGAAGCGCTGATGGCTGTTTACAAACTGTTCTGGGACGAATTCTCTTCCTGGTATCTGGAAATGATTAAACCGGCATACGGCCAGCCCATCAACCGGAAAGTGTATGAAGCAACTATCGGTTTCTTTGATAACTTGTTGCATCTGCTCCATCCGTTCATGCCATTTATTACAGAGGAGTTGTGGCAGCATCTTTGCGACCGTACAGACGGTGAGAGCTTGATGGTAAGCCCGTTGTCAATGTCGGCATTGGTAGATGAGGATATCATCCGGGAGTTTGAAGTGGTGAAAGAGGTTATCAGCAATATCCGTTCCATCCGTTTGCAGAAGAACATCGCCCAAAAAGAGACACTTGAGTTGCAGGTTATCGGTGAGAATCCGGTTGTGGCATTCAACGCGGTTATCATGAAAATGTGTAACCTTTCCTCCATCAATATAGTGGAGAACAAGGCCGACGGTGCTGCTTCCTTCATGGTAGGTACTACGGAATATGCCGTACCTTTGGGTAATATGATTGACGTGGAAGCCGAGATAGCCCGTATGGAGGCCGAACTGAAGCATAAGGAAGGATTCTTGCAGGGTGTGCTGAAGAAACTGGGTAACGAGAAGTTTGTGAATAATGCTCCTGCCGCCGTTCTTGAGATGGAACGCAAGAAGCAGGCAGATGCTGAAAGTATCATCAAATCTCTCAAGGAAAGTATTGCAGCATTGAAAAAGGCATAACTGTCCATCACATAAAACAGAGAAAAAGCTCCGGAACCTTCAACTCCGGAGCTTTTTTTAGCGGTATAATGAACTGTTTATTTGAACAGTTCTGCTACGCACCACATCAGGCGTGCGGTAGTGTGTGTCCAGATTTCCTTGTAGGTACAATTATTCTGCATCGGGAAGTAAGGCTCGTCCTCATTTTCGAATGTTTCGATTCCTACGGGTACAGCTCCCACCACATCTCCGGCGTATGCCCCGTAAAGCGGCGGATAGTCATATCCGTCTCCATAAACGGTACTCATGGCAAACGGGTTGTAGCCTAATATGTATTCTACCTGGCGGGTTGCAATATCCCTTAACGCTTTGTCGTTGAATAGGCGTGCAAGAATAAAGGCAGCTTTGGCTTTGCCCATGACAACAGCGTGGAATCCCCTGAACTGATAGGCGACGGGGAAACGGCGCAGATAGAAATCCTTCGAGAGAGGGATGCCGTTGCGCACTTGTGCATTGTATTCTTCCAGGCTGGGAAGCCCTACCTGCTCACCTTCGTGGTACAGATTTTTATAATCGGTATTATTCACTTCATATACGGCGCTTGGCAGTATGCCGTACGGCTCAATCAGTTGTGAAATCCCGCGTAGATAGTCGGCATAGGCTTCACAAGATACCTTCCACAACGGGGCGTCCGGATGGGTAGGGGCATCTGTCAGTAGCATCGAGAGTCCTTCAGCCATCAAGTGCTCTTGGCTTTGGTGATAATAGGCCAGAATACGTTTTTTCCGGGAAGATTCATAGAAGAAACCTCGTAGGGGGATTTTCCAGTCGGTACGCTTTTCCAACTGTTGGCCCGCCATGACGGTACGTGCCAGCCGGGTTGCCCAGTCCAGATAGTAAACATCTTGTGTAAGGCGGTACAAACGCATGGCTGTGACGGTGGCAAGGGCATAAAGTTCTGTTTCGTTCTGTTCCGTCCTTTGTGTATCCAGCAGGTCGATGGCGAATTGGAAGTCCTCAATGGCACTGTTCCGGCACCACCGTGCAAACACTGGGTCTTTCTTTTCAAAATGAGGGGCGGCGAGTGCGCAACTGGAAGCGGCTTTCAGATTGTCCGTAGGCGTATTTCGTGCTTCTGTCTGCATGTCGTCTTTGTCACCACGGATATTCTTTGTCCAAATGCCGATAATCAGTCCACCCAGTCGGTAGCCGTCACCGAAGCGGGTACGCAGAATCCAGTTCACTCCCCAGCGTGCCTCTTCCAGCAGGCGTTCGTAGAAGATACTGTCTTTGCCTTGTACGGCACCGGCCATTTCGAGGAGGGCGATGCACGATTCGGCTGTATTTCCCGTTCCTTGAGTCAGGTCGGCTGCATCGTGCCATCCTCCGGCAATGCTCATGCTCCGTCCGTCGGGATGATAGGCGAATACATCCTGATGGCATTCCTGATGAATGCCGGGCTGGTCGAAACCGCAACGTTCGGAAAAGAAGAAGTTCAGCGTGTGCCAGGCGGTAGACAGGTAGGCATCATTTCCGATGGGGAAAGGCTTTGATTGTACATCACCGATGGAGAGGAAGTATTGTCCGGGCGTATTGAAACTGCTGAAGTCCAGTACAAGAAATCCTTTGTCCAGCTTCTTGTCCTGATTCAGAGGACTGGCCGTACCTTGATAAACGGTTTGTCCCGTGGCGGCATCGTGCAGGCTGAAAGCCCTTTCCGGCATGTGCTGCACCAAAGCCTGCTTGCGTGCTCCCGGCTTGTATCCGCTGTGGCAGTAGGCCATTGCATCTTTTCGCAGGTCGAATCCCCGGCTGTTTTCCGCTTCTACCTTTTCGATGCGCATGTCGTCTATGTATAGGCTCATGTGTTCGCTGGCTCCTGCAGGAGCACCTGCCAGCATGATGTTTACCGAAAAGCCGGTGACACAATCACGGTATAGGTCCGGTATTTCCCATATGATGTGCTGCCATTTGTTGGGATAGACAGTCTCGAAGTGTTGTCCTTCAAAGCGTCCGGGAGTCGGCATGATTTTCTCCCCTTCATTGTATAGGGTGAATCCGGCAAAGGTCAGATAAACGCCCGGTGCATCCACATATACCCAAACGGAAAAGCGGTTGTATTCCCGCAAGTCTTCCCGGTCGAGGGGACGGATAATCTCCGGGGTGGCGTAATTCCGGTTTGTTGGATTCTTCTTGCCCAAGGAGGCAGGAGTGTCCAGACGGACACTTCCTTTGCCTGAGACAGTGACTTTACGGTCTACATGTATGGTTCCGGGTCCGGTATGGCGCAGAGCACCGAAATCTTCGGCCAGAGGGAGTACCCTGCTTTTCAATACCTCTTTCTTTTCCCACCGCGTCAGTCCGGCGTGTGCGGGATTAGCTTTCATTATGCGGTGCACATGATTGCTTTGCTGTAATTGTTTCTTCAGTTCCGTATCGGGTTTCCACGGAGCTTGTGCTTGTGCCTGCATGCAGCAGCATGCCAGCAGTAGTGTTCGGATGATGTATTTCATGGTATTCAGTGTTTGGTTTTAGGGTAAGCATGAAAAGGAGCCTTGAACTCCGGACGTAATGTATAAGTATCCTTCAGTGGGAAATCTGCGGGAACTTCTTGGGTGACGGCGCCGGTGGCAGCCCATTCGCATCCCCGGAGTAAAGTCACCTGGAAACCGGTGCAGCGCATGGAGTAAGTCATGTTCGGGTCGTTGCCGCAGTGCCCCAGGAGGTCGACGAATATGCGCCCTTTCCCGTAGCTTACTGTCCACATCAACGGTTCATGCCGTCCGCGTTCGTAGGCGGTTGCCAATATTTCCATGTTTCTTACCGGACCGCGTAGGCGGGTATATATCTCGTCCTTGAAGTGTTTCCATTGAGGAGGCAATCCTTGCAGGATAGGATGATGGGGGGCGCGGTGTTCTATGACGGTTTCGTGCTGCAAGCCGTGGTAGCCGGCATACCCCGGAGAGTAGTCGTAGACGTATTGTCCGTCTTTCCAGTACAGATACGGACCGTCCTTTTCGTTGCGTCCGTCCCAGGCCCCCATGCCTATTATCTCGTTGTATTCTTTCCAGTCGGCCATCGGGACGACGGAAGAATGTATCACTACCACACCGCCTCCATCGGCAACGTATTTCTCGAAATTCTTGCGTACGGGCTCTGTCCATGTAGCTCCGCCGTAGTTGATGACGATTAAATCATATTGGTGGAAATCGGGTTTGAAGGTAGCGATGTCTCCACCAAAGTCGGGTGTAAAGGCGAAGTCCACTTTGAACATTCCGCTGTTTTCCAATATCTGCTTCATGGCTTCGCAGGCGCCTTGCCAGTAATGGCTGCCGTCCTGCCCGGCTATCATCATGGTTTTGATTACTTTCTTTTGCTGTGCGTGTGTGTGCGAGGCAGCTCCTATATAAATAAGGAGTACCAGGATAAGTGTCAGTCTTGTTTTCATTTTCCGGAAGATTTAAAGTTTTTGCCAGTAGGGTTCCATTCTATACGGTCGTAGCAGCGTGTGGTGCGCAGATTGTAACCTTGTTCGTCTACGCTGAACTTTCCGTCTTTGAAGTAGGATATGTAGAGCTCGGAGATGCCGTCCTTGTTGCGGTCTTCTACAAGGAGATTGTACTTGTCGGTGACATAAATCTCGTCGGAAATGTATTGTATTTCTTTGGTATAGTTGTCTACGATTGCATAGTAGGCCTTGAAAAGGTCGAAAGTGGGGTAGTGCCCGTTGTCACGTCCGAAAAGCATTACTTCTTCAAGGGCATCGTCCCCGTCCATATTGGCAAGTACGGATTGCTGAAAGGAAAATCCCGGTTTTTGTACTTGTGGAGGGATATTGTCCCATCCTTCCTGATGGGCTGTCACTGAAAATTGCGCTTGTGCATGGATGACGTACACCAGCGCCGACAATAGGATAATCAGTTTTCTCATTGCGTGCATTTTGAGGTTATGATAATAATAGGGTTACTTCTTGCTTATATGACCGGTGGCCCGGAGTTTTCCCTAACTTTTTTTAGAATAATTAATGAATACGGGATGTATAGGGACTTAGTGCCTCTCCCATCAGGACTGAACCGGTCTGACCCGTATACTGAGAGGTCATAACATCCGCATCCTTTCCATTAAAACACCCGGATGTTTTTGGGTAATACACCCGGATGTTTTTGGGTAATACATCCGGGTGTTTTGGGTGAAAACATCCCCATGTATTGGGGTAAAACATTCGGATGTTTTGACCTCTCAGTCCTATACTCTTTAGGGCTAAGTCCCGGTGTGTAGCCGGCACGGTATAGGGGACGTTCTGCTTGTGTATGGTCTTAATGCGAGGTGAGCAGGTGCATCAATATCAGTGGCAGATAATCTTTCAGCTTGACCCTTAATATCTTCAAAGCCTGCTGAATGCGGTAGTCTACCGTTTTGGGGGAAACGTTGAGTAGTTCGGCAGCTTCCTTGTAACTCAGATTCTGGAAACGATGCATGATGAAAGCTTCCCTATAAGTAGGCGGCAGTTCGTTGATGGCCCTTTGTATATGCTTGCTTAATTCGTTGATTTGATAGATATCCACCTCCTGCAGCATGGTGAACATTCGTTCATAGTAAGCGGTGTCTGCCCGTTGCTTCACTTCATTTTGGGCAATCCGGGTCATGCAACGATGGTAGACAGCCTTGAACAGATATTGCTTGAGCGAATATTCGATAATGGGTCTTTCGCGGTTTTCCCAAAGCCATAGCATGACGTCCTGAACAATCTCTTCTGCATCTTCCAACCGGACAAAACGATAGCAGTAGGTGCAGAGCACAGAATAGTACTTTTGAAATAACACATCAAAAGCACTTCTATCTCCTTTTTGTATGGCGGATAATAAGGATGTATCTTCTAATGGTCTGTTTCTCATAGGGTGGGGGTTCATTATTGTTGGGCAAAAATAGCTTTTTTTCCCATTATAATCTAAGTATATAAAATATTTTTAGCTTTTTGTTTAGGAGTTCTTTTCACCCGTTTGTCTTTAGATTAAAGCTAGCAATAAAAATTATGGTAAAAAGAGAGGGAATGGAGAACCTGCTTCTCAGCTATTATGAAGGAGAGACAACGGAGGATGAAACTGCTCTGGTAGAGGAGTGGCTGGAAGCATCGGAAGAGAACCGCAGGACAGCCCGCCAGGTTCAGACACTCGGTCTGGCGGCGGACATGGCGCAGATTTCATCCAGGCTGGATGTAAAGAAGGCCTTGGAGGATGTACATCGTAAGATGAAACAGAAAAAGGTCAATAGGTATCAGGTATTATTTAGAGGGATGCAACGGGCGGCCGCCATTTTATTCATCCCTTTGATGGTATCGTGGTCTATCCTTTATTGGGACAAGGATAAAGAAGAGATACATATGATGGAAGTCAGGACAAATCCGGGAATGACTACTTCTGTCGAATTGCCGGATGGAACGGAAGTCGTTCTGAACTCGTCGTCGTCGTTGCGCTATCCTTCCCGATTTGCCGATGATAAAAGGGAAGTGAAGTTGGTGGGTGAAGCATTCTTTTCTGTCGCAAAAGATGAAAAGAAGTTCATTGTCGGCACGCTGAACAATTCCAAGATAGTGGTACATGGAACGGAGTTCAACGTAGAGGCTTACAAAGGGAGCAGGACGGTACAGACCACTTTGGTTTCGGGTAAAGTCAGTTTCTCCTATGTGAATAACGGCAGGAGAAATAATGTAATGATGATACCGGGGCAAAAGGTTATTTATGATATAGTGCGGGAAAAGGTCGTTGTGAAAGAAGTCAATGTAGACGTGGAAACATGTTGGAAGGACGGACGTTTGATTTTCAGGAACACTCCGTTTGAAGATATATTGAAGAGTTTGAGCAAAAGATATAATGTGGAATTCATTCTGAAAAAGGCTTCATTGAAGCAGAATTCCTTTACGGCTACATTTACCAAACAACGTTTGGAGCGAATATTGGAGCACTTCCGAATATCCTCGAATATTCATTTCAAGTTTGTTGAAGATGGTGATGTGGATGCCGAGAGACAGGTAATAGAAGTTTATTAACCCTTTAAAAAGTAGTATGATGAAACACAAGTCCGTTTAGAAAAACATGCAGGAAAATGTTGGCGCATTTTCCTGCATGAAACACAGTAACTTTTAAATATCTGTTTGGCGACAGATAAAGTAACTTTATTTTTTCACTAGAAATCAATACAAAATTATGAAAAAACACTATTGTATCCAATCATTTAGGGAAAAAAGTGTCCTGATGAGATGCATGAAAAAAATTCCTCTTGCTATGAGATGCACATTATTTATGTTGTTTTGTTTGGTTGGTATGACTTTTGCCAATGAAGGTTATGCTCAAAAGACAATGGTAAACATTGCTCTTGAGAACAAGACTGTTGATGAAGTACTGACGGAGCTGGAACAAGGTACCGAATTTGTTTTCTTCTACAACAACAAGCAGATTGACGTTAAGCGCCGTGTATCGGTCCGGGCAAATAACAAAACCATATTCAAGGTTCTGAACGATGTATTCAAAGGAACCAATATAGGCTATAAGATATTGGACCGTAATATAATCCTTTATGATAAAGCTGTAGGAGCTGATGGGGTACAGATGGCTTTGCAGGCTGCGACGGTGAAAGGGTCTGTGGTCGATGCAACCGGTGAACCGGTGATTGGTGCCAGTATCTTGGTGCAGGGAACTACCAACGGTGTCATAACAGACATTGACGGTAATTTCATTCTGACCAATGTGGGCTCTGATGCTACTCTTATAATAAGCTATGTAGGTTATAAGACACAAAACATAAAGGTTGCAGGCCGAAATTCGTTCAAGATAGTTTTGGTAGAAGATGCTGAGATATTGGATGAAGTGGTTGTTGTAGGATATGGTGTACAGAAGAAAGAATCACTGACCGGTGCCATTGCAGCCATTGGTGCTGATGAAATAGCTACGACCAAGACCGAGAATCTGATTAGCAATATTCAAGGTAAGATGCCGGGACTATTGATTCGCCAGAAAACCGGAGAGCCGGGAACTTTCGACAATATGGTGAGCATTCGCGGTTATGGTGACCCGTTGGTGGTAATTGATGGTATCACGCGTGAAGGTACTGAAGAACTTGCACAGCTGAATTCTGAGGATATAGAAAGTATCTCTATTTTGAAAGATGCTTCTGCCGCTATTTATGGTATGAATGCGGCTAATGGCGTAATCATTGTTACTACCAAAAAAGGTGTGGCCGAAAAGACCAGAGTATCTTACTCGGCATTGTTCGGTATGAAGAATGCCACGGGTATGGAAGAAACGGTAGATGCTTATACTTATCGCATGTTGGCCAATGAAAGGGCACGTAATGACCAGGCTGCCCCTGAATACACTGACGATATTCTGGAACTGTATAGAACCGGGGCTAAGGGTTATACAGACAATAACTGGATTGACATGTTTATGAATAAACTGGCGTTCCAGCAATCGCATACTGTTTCTGTGAGAGGCGGAACGGATAAGGTGAAGTATTATGTGAGCTTCGGCTATAATGGCGATAATGGTTTGCTGAAGAGTGGTATCCAATACTATCATAGATATAATCTGAGAAGTAACCTGACTGCAGAGCTTACGAAAGGGCTGAAACTGAATGTGAATCTGTCCGGACGTTGGGATGAAACCCAAAGGCCGAGAGAGGATTTTATGTGGACTTTTAAGACTTTGATGGTTAATGACCGTGGTATCGGTACTCATACGATTGACAATCCCAATCATTTGTCTGCAATCGGTCCTGAAAACAAGAATCCTTTTGCGTTGGTTGATCCGGATATAGACGGTTATCGCAAGAACAGAGGCCTGACGTATTCTGCCGATGTGGAATTGAATTGGCAAGTTCCTTTTGTAAAAGGGATGTCATTGAGTCTTTTGGGGTCATTTGACGGTAACAATCGTAACAACTCTTCTTTAAACCGTTCTTATCCGTTGTATGATTATTATACAGATGCGCCTGCCGGTACGGGAGGTAGTACTGACGCTTATTCCAATACGATGAGAATATATCAGAAGATTTATGGTAGGGTGCAGGCTCAATATATGCGTTCTTTCAATCAGCACAATTTGAATGTGACAGCTGTGGCAGAGTTGAGCAGTACACGACGCGATGAATTATCCGGTTCCCGGCAATATTCAGAGTTGTTTACTAATGATATTTTGAATCAGGCAAGTCCGGGTACAGCTACCAATTCAGGGTATCGTAGTTTTGGCCGTTTGGCAGCCTATCTGATGCGTGCGAACTATGATTATGCCGGTAAATACTTGTTGGAGGTAGTAGGACGTTATGATGGTTCTTATCGTTATGCTCCTTCTAAGCGTTGGACGTTCTTCCCGTCGGTAAGTGCCGGATGGCGGCTTTCGGAAGAAAGTTTCATCAAGGACAATTTGCCGTTCATTACTAATTTGAAAATCAGGGGTTCTTTTGGGCAAAGTGGATATGATGCCGGTGATCCTTTCCAATATGTATCTGCTTATAATTCGGCTTCCAATGGTTATGTTTTTGATGGTACCAGCCAGATTATGGGTATGGTAGCTCCTGGTGTAGTGACCGACCGGCTTTCTTGGGTTACATCTTCTATTTCCAATGTAGGTCTGGATTTTGACTTATGGAACGGTAAGTTGAGTGGTACTATCGAGTGGTTCAATCGTAAGAATGAAGGCATTTTGGCCGACCGTGCACAATCTGCTCCTGATACATTTGGTGCAAGTTTCCCGAAGGAAAATCTGAATTCTAACCGGAACCGGGGTTTTGAGATTGAATTGGGACACAGAGGACAAATCGGTAAGGACTTCTCATATTCAGTAAGTGCTAATTTTACGTATGCCCGTGAAAGAAGTCTGCATGTGGAACATGCAGAATATACCAGTTCTATGGATAGATGGCTGAATGGAAAGGAAAACCGTAACAGTAATGTGATGTGGTTGTATAAATACGATGGCCAATATACTTCTTTGGAACAGTATGAAACGGCTCCTTTGATTGGTGGAAACTTGGGTAACTCTAAGATGCTTCCGGGTAGTTACAGATTGCTTGACCTGAATGGTGATGGCAGGATTAACAGCAGTGACCGTGTTCCGGAGTTTTGGGCAACCGGTGCAAATCCTCCTATCCAGTATGGGTTGACTTTGGCGGCTTCTTATAAGAATTTTGATCTCAATATGCTGTTTCAAGGAGCTTCCGGTTACTCCATCGGATATGCCAATGATGATGTTTGGGGATATGGTGGCAAGACAAATAAATCTTATTTAATTGCGAAGTATGTAGATCGTTGGCATCCTGCAAATATAACAGATGATCCGTATAATCCTGCCACACAATGGGTAGCCGGTTATTATCCGGCATTACGCCACAATTTCTCCAATACTTCGGATAATGGTAGCAGATGGAATTATGGTATTTCCGTTTGGCTTCCGCAAGCTACTTATCTCCGTTTGAAGAGTATGGAGATCGGTTACAATCTGCCAAAATCATTTATGAAAAGAATCGGGTTGAACAGTGCCCGTATCTTTGTCAATGGTTCAAACCTGCTTACGTTCTGTAACAAGGCTTTGAAGGATGCTGACCCCGAACGTGAGGAAAGGGATTGGGGAGCCAACCTGGCATATCCGTTGATGAGAACTTATAACTTTGGGTTAAACATAAACTTTTAATTCTGAAATACCATGAAAAAAAATATTTTATCGATATTCTCATTATGTGCATTGATGGGATTGTCCGGTTGTAATGCCTTCTTGGAACTTGAACCGCTGGATAAAGTGTCTCCCGAGCAGTTATTGGAGACAGAAGGTGGTGTAAAGGCACTATTGGCAAACATATACCATGATTCCTATGGAAGATTTTAATTATCGTCCGAACGCTGGTTTTAATCAACGCGGTTATGATGGTGTGAATGAAACTACTAATTTGGCATTTCTCACCGACGAAGCTACCCGTAGTGACGGAGGAGTGGGTATAGGTTACGAAGGATTCAATTATTGGCCCTATGGAGATATTCGTCAGGTGAATATTTTTATGCAGAATGTAGAGAAAGCCAAAGAAGCCGGAACAATTTCTGTTGCAGATGCGGATCGTATGACTGGTGAAGCCCATTTTGCACGTGCTTATATGTATTATGGGCTTGTAAAAAGATATGGCGGCGTTCCTCTGATTGACAAAGTGCAGGACGATGATTATGCCAATGGTGGACCGGGTGCTGTGGCAGTTCCTCGCAGTACAGAGTTGGATACTTGGAAATTTGTATTGAATGAGTGTACCCTTGCTGCTGCTACTTTGCCCGATGCGACTTCTGGTTCGGATTTGTATCGCGTAACCAAGTGGGCAGCTTATGCGTTGAAGTCAAGAGTTGCACTTCATGCAGCTTCTGTAGCCAAGTATTGGAATCTGGCACCTTTGGCTGGTGAGGCTGTCACTCAGAAACTGGTGGGTGGAATGACTTCTGCCGATGCCGATGCATTCTATAAAGAATGTATTGAAGCATCTAAGTTCCTTATAGAGAATTCCGGTAAATCTCTTTATAAGCCTGCTCCGGCTACTGTTAAGGAGGCTGCATCAAACTTCCAGGCCTTGTTCCTGAATGACCAGAATGAAGAGGTCATTTTCAGTAAAGCGTATCTTAATGGAACAACCAATACTAATCAGGGACATAGCTATGCCCAGTTTAATATCCTTCCTCAAGTCAATCCGGGCGCTCTGAAATATGGACGTTTCAATCCGATGTTGGAAATCGTTGATTTGTTTGAAGATTATACGGATGACGGCACGGGAAAAAGTGCAAAGATTGTAACTCGTACGGATGGGAATGAAGATGCTTATATCGCTAATTTCCATAATATGAATAATGCTTCTGTAGTGAACACCTTGATGTCGGTACCTTTTGTTAAATATAACGATTTGTATGAACCGTTTGCCAACAAGGATGCACGTCTGTTGGCAAGTGTGGTTGTGCCGGGTTCATCTTATGCCGGCACTGAGATTATTATCCAGGGCGGATTTATTAAGGACAATAATAGCTATGTGGCTTATTCAAACGAGTCTACTCAGAAAAATGGAACAACATATTATGCTTTAGGAGCCGAAGGTGAAACCATGTTCTCCGGATTTAATAATGTGAACAGTGGTGAGGATGCCAATTGGACTGCTACAGGTTTTGGAGTCCGTAAGTATATGCCCGAGGGCGAGAGCATGTCTCCCGACCGTCTTTCGTCCACTACCTCTTATATTGATATGCGTTTGGCAGAAGTCTACCTGAATTATGCTGAGGCTGTTGTGGAAAATGGTAGTGGATTGGGCGATAAGGAATTGGCTGGGAACTGTTTGAATGCTTTGCGACGTAGAGCCGGACACACCGACCGGATATCTTTGACATTGGAGAATGTCCTGAAGGAACGTCGTGTGGAGATGGCGTTTGAAGGAAAGCGTTTTTGGGATATGAATCGTCGTAGGGAATTCCATACTGAGTTCAGCAATAATAGAATTCGTAAAGCTTTGGTGCCGATGCTTGACTTGCGTGGTGCAGAGCCTAAATATGTCTTTGCAAGGGTGAACTACTTTGGTGACGAAACAAGAGGAGGGCGTACTTTCCAGAACATCAATTACTATAGGGGCATACCTAATATTGCCACGAATGGTTTAGTTCAGAATCCAGGTCATTAATTTGAATAATATTAAGTAGAAAGTTATGAAAAAGATATTGTTATTTGTGTCATGCTTCTTATTCGCATTGACATCTTGTGAAATTGATAATTATGAGGGACCGGATGCTTCCATACATGGTTCTATCCTTGACGAACAGACTGGTGAACTTGTAGGTTCTGATATGGAAAACGGTAATGCAATTAAAGTGAGGGAGCATGGATTTACTAATGCTACGGATCAAACCTGGTACATCACAAATACTGGAGAATATCGTAACAATATGGTTTTTGCTGCCACTTATGATGTCCGTTTTGAAAATGGGAATTTTTATCCATTTGAAGTGAAGGATTTTGTTGTTAAGTCAGGGGATAATGTGTATGATTTCAAGGTTATTCCTTATATTCGCGTTAAAAGTCCAAAAGTAGAAAAGAATGGCAATGTAATTACTGCTACATTCTCGTTGGAAGCTGGTAAACAAGAAGTGAAATTGAAAGAGATTCAGCTGTTTGCTTTTTCAGATATGTGGGTAGGTAACAATGTGAAATTGACGTTGAATGGAGGGACTGATAAGCAAGTGTTTAGTCCGAGTACTGCTATAAATAGCGCTGATATTTATACATTGTCCATCGATCTGGGACAAAATGCTGATGTCTTGAAATACAGCAAGAATTATTATTTCCGTATTGGCGCTCTGGCTGATGTTTCG
>OFEY01001532.1_pt1 | contig 14760 bp, 19 predicted proteins | sample 1521251 | NCBI WGS metagenome assembly OFEY01 (sample SAMEA3504100, study PRJEB24116) | mouse gut metagenome | biome: mouse gut; feature: mouse-associated habitat; material: faeces | place: Denmark | collected 2011
CGGCGCGGCGGGCACCGGCCCGGCTGGACAGGAAAACCCCCGGAAAACCGCTTAAAAACGGCAATCCGGGGGCTTTTCTCGATGGCGGGGACGGGCAGGACATTATGGGGGCCGCTCGGCCACGCCCCGGAAGTCACAGCAGCAGACCAAGAAGGCGGGGCGTCGCGGCCCTTGATGATAGTATAGCAGGGCGGCGAGGGAAATGCAAGGGGGCCCAGCGTAATAACGCACCGTTAGAACGTTAGAATTTAGGCCCAAATCGGGCGAACCGGCGCAGATCGGGCTGCTGGCGGCGTTACTTGACCGTTACTCCCCGAGGTGGCTGGTGAAGGCATCGGCGGGCCGTGGGGGTCGTTTCAATTCTGCAAAACCACAAAACCGCTGAAGAAATGCAGAATTGCCCTATTTGCAACGGCTGGCGGGGCATGGCGGCGGCTCAAAACCCGGTCACCATGTCACATTGTTGAATTTCAGGCGTTTTGTGGGCTCTGCAACCAAGCGAGGGCCCATTTTTCAATGTGACACAAAAACGGATAATTATTTAACCAAAACAGGCCAAAAAAATTTAGGCGATCACGCTCTGGCTACCTTCGCCGGAAGCGGAGGTGGGTTTTGCTTTTTCTCTCTCGGCGGCATACGTCCAGTAGATAGACTCCATCTTTTTCTCAACGTGCTTTTTGTATTTGAAGTAAACCAAATCAAAGAGGTCTTCCCGCTCGTAGGACGGCAGGAGCCGGAACATGGCAATCAGATCAGCCTCCTCAGCTTCAAGGGGGCTACCGTCGCATGAGAGCCCTTGCTCCAATTTAATGCGCTCCAGATCGTCGCTCGTTTTTGCGGGCGGCGTTTCTAACTCCAGGAGGTAATCTGCCGACACCTCGAAAATGCGGGCGAGCGCAGCCAGCGCATTATACCCAGGCTTGCTCTTCCCCGATTCCCAGTCACCTACATTTCCAGGAGAAACCCCCGCAGCCTTTGCAAGCTGGCCCTGAGTCATCCCATGCTGGGAGCGCAATTCTTTCAATAATACGTTAAACATAGCGACCTCCTCGAATTTGCGAAAATTACTCGCAAAACTATTGACTTCTACGAAAATGCGAGTATAATAATAGACAGGTTAAGAAATTAACCGACGCCCCCAGCATATCACAAAAAACCGAAGCGCACAACAGGAAAGGAACAGCAGACATGAAAAACGAGAAAGCCCTGGACGCATATATCGCCACGATCACCGAGATCAATGCCAAACTCGCCGCCCTGACCGAGCAGACCGAGAACCACCTGGGATACAGCCCCGAGGAAATCAACTGGGGCCACGTCGGAACCGCCAAGCACATCCTGGAACAGCTCGCCGAGATCACGGAGTTCCTAGGCTGCGACAAATAAGCCGAAACGTCCGGGAGGGCGTCGCCGGGGGGAGCCCTACCCGGCCTGACGATGGCAGGGCAACGGAAAGGAGCAGCAGCATGAACAGTTACAAAGTTACCTACCTCCTCAACGGGGAAGAGCACTACGATCACATCACCGAGCGCACCGAGAAGGCCGCTCAGAAGCGGCTCAAGGGCATCTACAAGGACGCCGAGATCACCGACACCGAGCTCACCAGTACCGACGTCAATGCCACGAAGGAGCAGGAGCGGGAGACCCTGGAGAAGATCAAGGCGATGGTCGCCGAGCTGGGCCCCCAGTCCTACCTCAAGACGGCCTTCGAGGGCGTCTACGAGGTCGCCGAGATGAACATCGACGAGGACGCAGCCTACAGCTTCCCGGGGCGGGTCAACATCCTCGAAGAGCAGCTCCGGGAGATGGGCAGCAAGTACAACGTGGCCCGCTCCGACGTGGAGGTCTTGAGGAGCCAACTCGACCACGCCCAGGAACAGGCCGACGCCCTCAAGAAGCAGCAGCTCCCCGTATGGCTTCACAGCGCCGTCTATGGGCTGGCAAGTGAGGAGCTCGCCACCTCCAAGGCGCGGATGGAACAAGCAGCCGAGACTATGGCCTACTACGCCGAAGCGCCCCAGGACATCGCCTTCGCCGAGGCCGTCAAGGGCTACCGGGCCGCAAAGGAGCGCCGGGAGGTATGCGAGCAGATCGTCAAGGGCCTGGAAGCCCTCACCGAAGAATAAGCCGAAACGCCCGCGAGGGCGTCGCCGGGGGGAGCCCTACCCGGCCTGACGATGGCAGGGCACATAGAAAGGAAGGACAAGCAGAATGAGAAAACTGAAGAAAATCAACGGCTATCTGGTCGTCCGGTTCAACGACCGGGAGAAGCGCGAGTACGAGGGCACCGGCCTGGGCAACTTCGGCGTGATCGACGCCGAGCTCTACACCGGCATCCTGGACGTCGACCGGAGCGTCATGGAGTACGACGACGCCGAGACCCTGGAGATCGCGCTGGAACAGGCCCGGGGCCTGGAGTCCGAGCTGGACGTGGCGGAGCCGGAGGTGAAGATCACGGTCATCATCGAGGGCGAGACCGAGGTCAGCGAGGAGGACGTGGAGCCTGAGAGCTTGTTCAAGGGGCAGCGGGCCACGCTGGAGGCCCAGCTCAAGCATGGGCCGCACCTTGACCTCGACCCCCTCACCGCAGCCCATGAGCTCCACGGTTACGCCAGGGCCCTGGAAGACCTGGGCATGATCGACGGCCACGACGAGCGGTTCCTGGTTGAGCACAATACCTTCGGCGAGGTGTGCAACCTCTACACCGACGAAGGGCACCGGGTCAACGTGGCCCTCCCGAGCCGGGCGGGGCTGGCCATTGTGAGCCCCCACGACTTCGAGGAGGGGGAGACCTTCACCGGCTGTACCGTTCAGACGCTCAAGTGTCGCCGCTGCGGGATGGAGAGCTTCGCCTGGAGCAAGGAACCGGCCCCGGGGCAGGAGGAGACCCTGGCGTACATCTGCGACGAGGTGTGCAAGTACCGGGAGGGCCGCACCCAGGAGGAGCTGGACGCAATCTGCGCGAAGTGCAAGGTGGACAGGTGGGCCGGGGCCCCGCCTACGCTGACGCCCCGGGATGTGCGTAACCCCCAGGGGCTGCTGAAGGAGGTGGACGACTACGTCAACGGCAGGGACAGCACCTTATCCCCGGGAGAACCGGGGGCCGAGCGAGACACCTTCATCCACGCGCACCCGGACATCCAGCGAGACCGCATGACCCGGAAGGTCTACGCCCTGGGGCTTGCACTCGCCGAGGAGCGCCCGGAGAACGACTGCAAGGTCTACCTCAACATCTTCAACATGGCCAGGGAGCTCGACAAAGCCCTGGACGGGGCCACAGGGTACCCGGCAACGGTGTTGCGGGGAGCCCTCCATGACCGGCTCCGGGAGCTGGCAGAAATGTATACCTCCAACTACGCCGTCCAGCAGTTCAAGGAGGGGATGCAGAAATGACCGGCCTGGAGATCATCAGAGCCCCCGGCACCACAGCGGAGCAGATCGCAGACATCATCGCGGAACACTGCCCGCCCGTCACCCCCGAACACTGCGACAAGCTCTCCTGCAGGGAGTGCTGGCTGGCATGGCTGACCACCGGCGAGCCCCCGAAGGAAAAGGGGCCGTCCGACAAACAGACGGCCCCGGACGAGGAAGGGCTGCACCCCAACCTCGTCGAGCATTTTCGCCGACAGCGACGAGTCACGGAGATGTTTCTCAAGGGTCTTGCGACTCGGTTCTCTCCCTCATGAGGATGTTCGACATCGTAACCATTGACTTGCATTTCTGATTCAGGCAGTCATAAAACTCTTCGCGGTCAAGGACACCTTTGTGCTCCAGATACGCAACAAGGGCCCAAAACTCTGGAAGCTGAGAAAGCCTGTGTTCGGTTGAAATATCGGCGTAAGCATCCCCTGTGTCAATATGGACAATATCGTTGAGGAAATTCATAAGACTTCACCTCCTCCCTGGGCTGGAGCCCACCTCTATTGTACCAGCCCGGGGAGGAAAAGGAAAGGAGCGCAGCATGGAAAAGACCCAGAAACTTGAGGCGGCATGGTGGTGGGCGCGGAACGCCCGGCTCGCCGCCCTCCGGCAGAAGCGGGAGGAGCATGGTGACCCGCACAACCCCCTCCGGGCCCTCCCGGGCCACGAGGCGGAGTTTGAAGCTGCCACCGAGCTCGCCCAGAGCATGGGCGTCATCCTCGGAGCCCTGGAGCGGGAGATCGCCAGGGCGCGGGGGGAGGCGGTGAAGCGCAAGGCCCTCCGGCTCCGCGATATGGCCCTGATCTTCGGGCTGGCGTCGCTGGCCACGCTGGGCATCGCCGCCGTGTTTATCACGGTGGGAGCCCCAGACCCCATCACCCAGGCGTCGGCGGTCATCGGCACCAGCCTCTCGCTGGGCTGGGCACTCAAAATCGCCTGGAAGTAGTTCTAAGACCCACATCGCAGAAAGGAGGACGGCGATGAAGAGCAGCAACACCCTCACCCCCTTCGGCAAGCTGGTGGTCAAGGCCCTGGTTGACCAGGACATGACCAAGACGGAGCTGGCCGGTCAGATCGGCACATCGCCGCAGCACCTGAGCCGTATCCTACACGGGACGCGCCCCGGGGGAAAGCACATCCCGGCGATCGTCGCCGCCCTCGCCCTCGACCCCCGGAAGGTGGAGAAGGCGATGGCCGCATAACAGCAGAAGGGAGGGACGGCAGTGCAGGACACATATATCACGCTGGAGGAGGCCGCAGCCTTCGAGGGCATCACCTACAAGGGGCTGACCTCAAGGATTGCCCGCAACCCCAAGCAGTACGACACCAAGACCCAGGCCCGCGAGGGCGGCGGCAAAGATCAGGTATTGATCTCCGTCGCCTCCCTGACGGCTAAGGCGCGGAAGGCGTGGCGGGCCACCCAGAAAGTAGACGGGAGGGATGTAATCATAGACCGCAGAGCAACGGAGGCGGCTCCCTGGTATGTGACCGCCGACCTCAATCACTACATAGACGGCCACAAGAAGGCGTACTACGAGGCCGTCGAAGCGGCCCGGGTGGTGCAGGAGTTCATTGACTACGCCGGGCCGGAGAAGCGCACCGACCTCGCCGCCCGGCTTGCCGTGGGGCTGGGCGTCAGCCCGCAGAGCTTCTACCGCTACCAGACACAGGTGCTGGAGGCCAACGCCTGGGCCCTGAAGCTGGAACGGGAGGACGGGCAGTGCCGGGACTACTTCCGGGCCCTGGCACTCTGCCGGAAGCCGAAGGAGGCGGACACCTTCCCCAGCCTGACCCCGGAGCAGCGGGCGATCATTGAGAATATCTGGTTCGACAAGCAGTTCGCCTCCAACCTGGGCACACGGGAGATGCTCTACGAGAAGTTCGAGGAGATCGCCCGGGAGCGCGGCTGGCAGGACTACCCCTCCACCAAGACCGTGGGACGGTATATCAACTACCTCATGAGTACCAGGGGCGCAGCCTCGGCCCATTTCCTCGCAGCCAACGGGACGCGAGAGTGGCGGAACAAGATGATGCTCAAGGGCAAGCGGGACGCCACCACCCTGGAGGTCATGGAGCTCCTGGTGGGCGACGAGCACACCTTCGACCTCTGGGTACAGTACACCGCCCCCAATGGCAAGGTCAAGGCCGTCCGCCCGGTATTGGTGGCCTGGATGGATATGCGGAGCCGGGACATCCTGGGCGACGTGATCTGCGTGAAGGCCAACGGCGACACCCTGAAGGAGTCCCTGGTGAAAACGATCTACACGGCGGGCGTCCCGAAGCGGCTGCTCATCGACAACGGCAAGGACTACACCAAGCAGGAGCTCACCGGCCAGAGCCGGAAGAAGCGGAACATCGACTTCGACTTCGACGCCGAGACCGTGGGCTTCTATCAGAGCATCGGCATCCTGGGCGTCGACCGGGCCCTCCCTTATCAGGCATGGGTCAAGGCAGTGGAGCGGTTATTCGGAACGGTCTGCTCCCGGTTCTCCAAGTGGTTCGCCTCATACACCGGTACCCTCACCGGCTCCAAGACCGACGCCAAGCGGCACAAGGACGTGGAGGGTATGCTGGAGCGCGGGGAGCTGCTGACCATGGAGGAGTTCTATGAGGTCTGGACGGAGTGGAAGGAGCTGCACTACCGCACCCGGAAGCACCGGGGCCTGACGGACGCCAAGGAGAAGTGGGTCACCCCGGGCGAGCTGTTCGCCCACGGCCCCCGCTATGAAAAGGCGGCACCGCCCAGGGAGTATGCGGCGATGCTGCTCATGAAGGCGGACACGGCCCGTGTGACCAACCAGGGCATCACCAAGTTCGGAGTCCTCTACACTGACTACGAGCTCTGCTTCTGGAAGGACAAGAAGGTCAAGATCAAGTGGGACATCGACGACGTTTCCAAGCTCTACGTCTACGACTTGGAGGGCCACAAGATATGCGAGGCGGTCTCCGCCGAGGTGCTGGGCTTCGGCGAAAAGTGCTCCCAGGCAGCACTGGAGAAGCTCATGCGCGACCAGAAGCGGCAGTACCGGGAGAGCGTGGAGGCCCTGGAGGACTTCACCACACCTTACGAGGTACGCATCGAACAGGGCCGACCCTCCGACGCCGTGGGCAAGCTCGACCTGATGATCGGCCACGCGCCCAGCAGCAAGATTATCTCCCTCCCGACAGACAAGGAGTATCGCGGCGAGGTCGCCGCCCAGAGCAGGAAGAAACGCAGCGGGGCCGGGGACGAGTTCCTGGCGTCGAAGGCCGGGGACGCCCTTGCCAGACTGAGGGCCATAAACGAATAGGAGGAACATCATGGAAGTCACAGCAGCAGAGCGCACCACCACCTACACCGGGGCCCAGAGCCTCGCCGCGAAGATCAACGGCTACATCGTGGCCCAGCGCACCAGCATCGCCGCGATCGCCAAGGAGATCGGTTACAGCCGGGTCACCGTTTCCCGGTATCTGGCTGGCAAGTACGACAGCGACCCCACGGGCATCGAGGCCAAGCTCGCCGCATTCCTGGCGGGCCAGACCGGGGAGGAGGTGGAGCTCCCGCCGCCCCCGGAGCCGGGACAGAAGGGCGGGCAGAAGCCCCGCTTCTACGAGAGCCGGGACGCCAAGGCCGTCCTGGGCGTGTGCCAGAGCAGCCAGGAGTATATCGGGCTGGGCATCGTGGTGGCCCGCAGCGGCTACGGCAAGACCTACGCCCTCCGGGAGTACGCCAAGCTCCCCCGGGTCGCCTACATCGAGTGCGACGACACCATGAGCAGCCGGGACTTGGTGGAGGCGATCGAGCGGAGCATCGGGCTCCCCAACGGCTACGGCACGATCTGGCGCAGGGTCAACGGCATCCGGGAGTTCTTCAACACCAACCGGGGCTACCTCCTCGTCATCGACGAGGCGGACAAGCTGGTGAGCAAGTACACCCAGAAGAAGATGGAGATACTTCGGGCGATCTTCGACCAGAGCGACGTGGGGCTGGTGATCGCGGGCGAGCCGAAGCTGGAGGCCCAGATCAAGACCTACCTCGCACGAATGGCGAACCGGGTCGACTTCTACGCCTCGCTCCGGGGGCTGGCTCCCTCCGAGGTGGAGGGCTACCTGGAGGACTTCAACATCACCCCGGACGCCCTGCTGGAGCTGAAGGAGCGGGCGTGTAATATGCGGACGGGCTGTTTCCGCCTCCTCGACCGCACCCTTTCCAACGTGGGGCGCATCCTGGCCGAGCGGGGTGAGGACACGGTCACCGTGAAGATCATCGAGCAAGCGTCCTCCATGATGATGCTCTGACGACAGGGGGCCGGGACAATGAAAATGAGAAAGCAGCGGCACATGGGCGCGGCCCTGGTGGTTCTTTCCTGGCTCATCCTGCTTCTGGCCGCGACCGGGGCGACCCCCATTGACCAGGACGCCACCGCCGCAGTGCTGCTCCTCCCCCTGGGGCTCTACATGATCTTCACGGAGCAGTATATTTTGTACCCCTGACGCCGACCGGCGCGGGCATATAACCGAAAGGAGCTTAGACATGGCAAGAAAGCGAGTCATTGAGGAGCCGACCCTCAAATCCTGGGAGGACGTGAACGACGCCCTCCGTCAGATCGCGGAGGCCCAGATCGCGCTGGGCGACATCGAGAGCGATAGAGGACGCGGACAAGAAGAACGCCGCCGACATCCAGGCGGAGGCCCGGAAGCGGGAGCAGGAGCTGAAGGAGCTGATCGGCCAGTTCAACGACCTGAAGAGCGATATGCCTCTGGTCTACACCTTGCGGGAGGACTTCATCCGCAGCATGAACAGCGTCGACCACAATATCAGCGGGCTCGACCAGAAGCTCGATCAAGTTCTCCGGCTTATGACATCCTTCGGAAAGGAGGGGTAAATTATGGCCTTTATGGACGAGACCACCGAGCTGGAGGTGGAGAAGAACAAAGCAATCCGGGGCTATATCGTGCGGGCCCTGGCCCGGGGCAACAACGGGGCCCTGCTGGTTCGACAGATCGTCAACGCGCTCATGGCGGACAACCTCATTATGACCCCGGACATCGGCAAGTATCTCAAGTACCTGGAGGACGGCGGCTACATCGAGTTCACCAGCCGCTCCGTCAACGCCTACAACGCCTACCGGAAGGACGCCGTGGTGCAGCTCACCAAGAAGGGCATCGACTTGGTGGAGGACACCATCCAGGATGGTGGGGTCAATGTCTGAAAAGAAACGCCGAAGAGGTCGTGTACACTCCACCATAGACGACCTCCCGGAGCCCCTCAAGTCGCAGTTCGAGGTAAAGCTGGCAAACCCGGCGAACACCTACAACGAGCTCTCCGAGTGGCTGAAGGGCGAGGGCTACTCCATCAGCAAGTCGGCGATTGGCCGGTACGCAGTACGGACGAGGGAGGCCGCGCAGCGCGTGGCCGAAACCCTCCAGCGCACCCAGGCGATCGCCCAGGCCGTGGAAGCGCACCCCGATCTGGACTACACCAAGGCGGCGGAGCTGGTGCTTATGGACGGCCTCATGCAGCGGGTCAGCACCGCCGAGGAGGAATTTGACGAAATGCCGCTGGATAAGGCCGGGCGGCTGATTGCATCCCTGGCCCGAAACGCCACCTACGAAAAGCGCGTCCGGGCCGATCTGAAGAAGAAGGCGGAGCTGGCCTTTGAACAGATGGAGGCGGAGCTCATGGCGGCGATCAAGCAGCACCCGGAGCTGGCGGGTGAGCTGCACGACGTCCTGGCCCGGGCGCGGGAGAAGGTGTTGACGGATGGGGAAGATTGACCTGAAGGAATACCTGGAGCGACTGGAGGAGCCGGAAGACCGGGAAGCAGTCGCCAACCGTGACTACCAGCGGGAGCTCTTTCTCGAATATGTTGTCCGCGACAGCAATTTCCCTAAGCGTCGGGCGGAGCTTCTCCGGGACTTCAAGGCCGGGCAGGAGCTGACCGGGCCGAAGGGACTGCGCCGGAAGCTGGGGGCGATCGACCTGGAGTATTTTGGGCGGGCCTACCTCGCCCACTACTTTGTCCGAAAATCCCCCGCGTTCCACGGCGAGCTCGACCGCATCTGGCGGGAGGGCGTCCTGAAGGGGCTCGACCCCACCGTCGCCGCGAAGGAGATCAGCCGGGCGGACGGATGCAGGAGGGCGATCGAAGCCCCCCGTGGCCACGCCAAGAGCACGACCTTTACCTTCAAGGACTCCATCCACGCGGCGGTCTATGCCTACAAGCACTACGAGATCATCCTCTCCGACAGCTCCGAACAGGCCGAGGGCTTCCTGGCGGACATCAAGACCGAGTTTGAGGAGAACGCAGCTCTCCGGGAGGACTTCGGGGAGCTGGAGGGGAAGGTCTGGAAGTCGTCGGTCATCCTGACCGCCAACGGGGTCAAGATCGAGGCGATCGGTTCCGGCAAGAAAATCCGTGGTCGCCGCCACAAGCAGTGGAGGCCCGACCTCATCGTCTGCGACGATCTGGAGAACGACGAGAACGTCAACACGCCGGAGCAGCGCAAGAAGCTCCGGGACTGGTTTTATAAGGCGGTCTCCAAGGCTGGCGACACCTACACGGACATCGTCTACATCGGGACGCTGCTGCACTTTGACGCGCTGCTGGCCAACGTCGCCAAAAACCCCAGCTACAAGGCGGTCAAGTACCGGGGCGTCATCAGCTTCGCCGCCAACAGCGAGCTCTGGGACACCTGGGAGAGCATCTTCACCGACCTCGCCAACGAGAACCGGCAGGATGAAGCCCGGGCTTTCTATGAGGCGAACCGGGAGGCAATGCTGGAGGGCACCGCCGTCCTCTGGGAAGAAAAGCTGTCCTATTACGACCTCATGGTTATCCGTATCTCCGAGGGCGAGGCCAGTTTTAACAGCGAAATCCAGAACGACCCCATTGACCCGGAAAACTGCACCTTCCAGGAGGAGTGGTTTGACTTCTGGGACGACGACGGGAAGCAGCAGCCGGACTTCTCTGACCCCCGCTTCCTGTTCATCGGGGCCAACGACCCCTCCCTGGGCAAGAACAAGAAGTCGGACACCAGCTCCATTTTCGCGCTGGCCAAGGATACCGTCACCGGCTATATCTACGTCGTGATCGCGGACGTGGCCCGGCGAAAGCCCGACCAGATTATCGAGGACGCGCTGGAGGCGAGCCGCCGCCTGAAGCGGGACTTCAAACGGCCCTACTACAAATTCGGCGTGGAGACGGTGCAGTTCCAGTATTACTTCGCGGAGATCATGCGGCAGCGGGCGGCGGAGGCTGGCGAATACCTTCCCATTGAGGAGATCAACAGCACCCAGAATAAAGACGCCCGCATCCAGTCGCTGCAGCCCTTCGTCAAGAACGGCTACGTCAAGTTCAGCAAGAAGCACAAGACCCTCCTGAAGCAAATGACTGAGTACCCTATGGGCAAGAACGACGACGCCCCGGACGGGCTCCAGATGGCCGTGAAGCTGGCCCTGGACATCAAGGTCGGTCGGAGGGTCGAATACAAAAGCGTCGTCGCCCGCGCCCTGGACTTCCGGCGCGGAGCCTACTAAGGAGGCGAGAGCTATTATCCAAGAGAACACCATCATCCACGGCGACAGCCTCACAGTGCTCCGGGAAATGGAGGCCGGGAGCGTGGACGCGATCATCACCGACCCGCCCTATGGTATCAATTACGTTTCCCAGACCGGGGCCAAAATCAAGAACGACAAGTCGCCCTTTATCTGGTTCCTCTATGACGCCTTCCGGGTTCTCAAATCCGGGGAGTCGGGCCGGGGTTCCCTGGTCTGCTTTACCCGCTGGGATGTGCAGCAGACCTTCATCGACGCGATGAAGCTGGCGGGCTTCCAGGTCAAGAGCGAAGTGATCTGGGACAAGGTGTTTCACGGCATGGGCGACACCAAGGCGGCGTTCGCCCCCTCCCATGAGAACATCATCTTTGCGGTCAAGGGAAAGTTCAGCTTCCCCGGGCACCGCCCGAAAGACCTTGTCACCTTCCAGAAAATCAACAGCTCCCAGATGGTACACCCGACCGAGAAGCCCGTGGGCCTCCTGGCCAACCTCATCACCAGCGTTACCAAACCCGGCGACCTCATCCTCGACCCCTTCGCCGGGAGCGGCTCTACCCTGGTCGCCGCCAAGAAGACCGGACGGCGGTTCATCGGCGTGGAGCTGGACGACGACTTCTATCAGATCGCGCAGCGGCGCATTGAGGAGGCTGTGGAATGAGCAGAAGAAAGCGGCAGCGGCAGAACGCTCAGGCACCGCCCGCGCCCCCGCGCCGTCCCGATACCCAGGAGATTGCCGTTGCCCATGTGACGGACAAATACAGCGAATACCCCAGCAACGGCCTCACCCCCGTCAAGCTGGCTGAGATACTCAAGGAGGCCGACGCAGGTGACGTGCTGCGGCAGATGGAGCTGTTCGAGGAGATGGAGGAAAAAGACCCCCACCTGTTCAGCCAGCTCCAGACCCGGAAGAACGCCGTCACCGGCCTGGACTTCGAGATCATCCCGTTCAGCGACGACCCCCGGGACAAGGAGATCGCCGCCTTCATTGAGGAGCAGCTCGGCGGCATGGAGGGCTTCGAGGACGTGGAGAACGATCTGCTGGACGCGATCGGAAAGGGCTTCGCCGTCTCGGAGATCATGTGGGGCTATGACGAGGGGCACGTCGTCGTCACCCAGATCAAGTCCCGGCACCAGAAGCGGTTCTTCTGGGACAGCCTGGACGACTCATTCAAGGTACGCACCCAGGAGCACTCCGAGGGGCTGCTGCTCCCGGCGAACAAGTTCATCGTCCACAGGTACAAGGCCCGCAGCGGGCACACCTCCCGGGCGGGTATCCTCCGGGTCGTGGCCTGGATGTACCTGTTCAAGAATTACGACCTGAAGGACTGGGTCAGCTTCGCCGAGGTCTACGGCCTCCCGCTCCGGCTGGGCAAGTATGCGCCCGGGGCGAGCGAGGCAGACAAGGTGGCCCTCATGCAAGCCCTCATCCAGATCGGTGCGGACGCGGCGGGCATCATCCCGGACGGCACCACCATCGACTTCATCACCACGGAAAAAACCAGCTCCACCGACCTCTATGAGCGGCTGGCCCGTTACTGCGACGAGCAGATCAGCAAGGCTATCCTGGGCCAGACCCTCACTTCGGACAGCGGCGGCGGCAGCTACGCCCAGAGCAAGACCCACAACGACGTCCGGCACGACCTGACCGTGGCTGACTGCAAGGCCCTGGCCTCCACCCTCCGGCGTGACCTCATCCGGCCCCTGTGCATCTTCAACTTCGGTGAGGACAAGCGCATCCCCAAGATACAGTTTGACTGCGAGGAAGGGGAAGACCTGGAGCAGACCGCCAACATCCTGGACGTGCTCATCGGGAAGATCGGGCTGCGGGTACCCACCAGTTACATCTACAAGAAGTTCAGCATCCCGGAGCCGGAGGCCGACGAGGAGGTCGCCGCACCCCGGGCCGCAGCGGGGCCGAGCGTCCTCCCGTTCAAACAGGAACCGCCCGCGCCGACCATTGCGTTGAAGGCCGGGGCCGACGCAGGGCCCGGCACCCAGGCGCATATCGACCGGCTGGCCGACGCCGCCGTCAGGCGCGGAGCTGGCAGCTTCAAGAAAGCCTTCGCCCCAATTCTCAAAATAATTGAGAATGCGGGGAGCCTGGAGGAGCTCCGGGACATGATGGAGGACGAGAAGGCTGTCGCCGAGCTCTATAAGGCGATGGACGTCACCCAGGCGGAGGAGCTGCTCCAGAAGGTCATGGTGTACGCCAACCTGGAGGGGAGGGCCCTGGAAGATGGACGGCATTGACACGATCTTCAGCCGGGAGGACATGACCTTCCAGGAGGCTGTGGACTACTTCAAGGAGCGCGTCCCGGTTACGGCGGAGATCTTTTATCAGATCGCCGAGGAATACCGGGCCCTGGCCTTCACCGTCAGCGGCTACACCAAGGCCCAAATCCTCAAGAAGTTTTACGACGAGCTGCTCTCCGCGCTGGAGGAGGGCAGCACCCTCCAGGAGTTCCAGGCCAATATGAACGACTTCCTGGAGTCGGAAGGCTACGAAGGGCTTACCGTCAACGACGCGGACGGCGACACCCTCACCGTGACGGAGCAGCTCAACGATGAGACCATCCGCACGATCAACAACGCCCCCAAGGGCGAGCCCCTTGGCGTGGCGATCACCTCTGAGAAGCTCTACACCCTCGACCTCAACTCCGTCAACACCATCACCATCATGGTCACGGACGGCAAGGGTGGCACCAGCTACCGGAGGCTCACCTTCAAACGCACCAACAGCGCACCGGCAATCTCCGGCCAGGATATGGCCCTGGGCCACAAGACAGGCAGCTTCGCCGAGAAGTACACCGTCACCGATATCGAGGGCGACAACGTGGTCGTCACCGAGTTCGTGGACGACGTGCAGATCAGGAGCTATCAGGCTACCCTGGGGCAAGAGGAGACCATCGAGCTCACTCGGGAGAGGTGGCTCATGCTTACCAATGGCAACCACCAGCTCCGGGTGGAGGCCGTGGACGGCAACTTCGCCACCTCGGTGCGGGTCTGGACATTCTCCAAGAAGGAGAGCGTCATCTGTTTCCAGCTCAATGAGCCGGAGGAGACGGACGAGGCCGCATCCAAGGTGCTGGTCACCCCGACATGGCATATCGAGGGCGCGACGGCTCTGGTGGAGGCTTGTAACAACGCCTTCGACGCCGAGCCCACCTGGGAGGACATCACCCCCATGGTGGCGATCAACCGGGTCTATAACTTCACCAACAAGACCAAGACGGCGGACAAGTGGGGCGTCAACATCCGCTTCACCATCACTAAGAATGAGGGCTATGAGGGCGAAGTTTCTATTTCTGGCTTTGGAGGTGCCTACGAATGAGCAACGTGCAGTATCTGACCCCGAAGCGGTCTATCGGGGAATTGAACCGGGCGGCTCGCCGGAGCAGCTCCGCCCAGGCCGTCGCGGAGATCATGTTCGTCAAGATGGCCCAGGAGCAGCAGCTCGACGAGACAACGATCTCCGAGTACCCCGACCTCTTCACCCCGTGGGATGAAAACTGGCGGGGCAAGGCGGGCGACATCGTCCAGGACGAGGGCCAGCTCTATCGCTCCATCCACGACGTCAAGGACGCTGGCCAGAATACCAAGCCCTCGGCCACGCCCTCCATGTGGACGCGCATCGGCAACCCCCTGGAGGAGTTCCCGGAGTGGATTCAGCCTATCGGGGCGCATGACGCCTACGACCAGGGGGCGAAGGTGACCCACAACGGCAAGAGGTGGGTCTCCAGCGCAGCCTCCAACGTCTGGGAGCCGGGCGAATCAGGATAATTGCCGGTTTTTGTCCTATACCA
>OFEY01001534.1_pt1 | contig 14755 bp, 12 predicted proteins | sample 1521251 | NCBI WGS metagenome assembly OFEY01 (sample SAMEA3504100, study PRJEB24116) | mouse gut metagenome | biome: mouse gut; feature: mouse-associated habitat; material: faeces | place: Denmark | collected 2011
ATGTTTTAACAGGGCCTGCACCTCCTGGGGGCTGGTGGGGAATTTCAGCGTTTCCGCCTGACAGCCTTGTCAGTTCTGCGGAGATTTTCTCATATCTCTGCCGCTTATCTGCATCCATTCCGGTACTCCTCCTCCATTCCTGTACGGTCTTATATCTTCTCTTCAAACAGGTTATTGTCTGTCGTCCGTCCATGCCGGTCCGCTTTCCCATTAACCTCCGGGAACCTCTGCGCAGGTTTATTTTAAATGCCCCTTGTATTTCCTATTATAACCGTCTACAATGGAAAATATATGGAGAAATGTTGCTTCACCATTCAAATATGTAGCGAATCCGTTCCGGGGAATGCAAAGCCCCTGTGATACTCGCCCCGCCACTCACCTCAAAAGGAGCCCGAACATGCAGGACTATATTTTTTCCAACGACTTTACCAGAAATATCGACGCCATGATCTACACTTGTGGCTATGAAAACTGCTCCCCCGGACACAGCTACGGCCCGGTGATGCGAAACGGCTATCTTGTCCATTATATCCTGGAAGGCTCCGGTATCTATAAGGCAAGGGGAAAGATTTTCCGCCTGAAAAAAGAAGATGCCTTCCTGATCTGCCCGGGAGAACTGATCTATTACAGGGCAGACGAAAAAACACCCTGGAGCTATACCTGGATCGGTATGCAGGGTGTAAAGGTAAAAAGCTATCTGGAGCGCACATCACTTCCGGAGAATCTTGTATTTCACTACGACCGGGACGATCGGATGCGCCTGTGCCATGAAAAAATGTTTGAGGCGGATAAACTCCCCAAAAACAGGGATCTGATGATGAACAGTATCATGTACGAATATCTGTTTCTTCTCACGCAAAGATTCCCGGGCAGGTCCGCCGCCTTTCCGGAAAAGAAAAATTCCTATGTGGAGGAAGCATTAAGCTATATCGAAAGTTCTTACTGCGATCCGATCACTGTGCAGGATATTGCGGATCATCTGATGCTGAACCGCTCTTACCTCCACAGGATCTTCAAAGCCGCCACCGGTATGTCCCTGCAGGGCTATCTGCTGGATTACCGTCTCAGGCAGGCATGCATCCTGCTGCGTACCACGGATCTTTCCGTCCGCGCTGTCGCTCATTCCGTCAGTTTTACGGATCCTCTGTATTTTTCCCGGCTCTTCCACCAGAAAAAAGGAATGAGCCCGAGCCGGTACCGTAAAACAGAAACTTCTACGCCCTCTTCTCCTCCTTCCTCTCCCCCACCATATCTTCCAGTTTTCTTCTGACATGGACATAAGCGGGAATCAAAAAGGCATCCGCAAAAATCCAGGCAAGAGGGCTGGCAAGGCAGGCACCGGTGTAGCCCAGCCAGGGCACCAGAAGAAGCCCGGCGAGGGCCCTTGCCACCATCTCGCATACGCCGGCAAGTACCGCAAAGGCGCTGAACCCCATACCCTGTATCATAAAACGAATGATATTGACAAAGGCCAGCGGAACATAGAAAGCGCTCATCGTAAGAAGCATCTGTCTTGCCCCTTCCATGATCTCGGCGCCGCCGTCATTTACAAACAGCGCGATAAAATAGTTGCCGAAGAAAAACAGGACCACAAAAGAAACCAGCGCATATCCTATCCCAAGCAGGCTGCAGGCGCGCAGTCCCTGTCCGAGTCTGTCCAGTTTTTTTGCTCCCACATTCTGTCCGCCGTAGGTTGCCATGGTGGAGCCCATCGCGTCAAAGGGAGAGCTGAAAAACAGGCTGACTCTGCTCGCCGCCGTAACGGACGCAACCGCCACGGAACCCAGAGAATTTACCGAGGTCTGCAGGATCACACCGCCGATCGCCGTGATGGAATACTGCAGCCCCATGGGTACACCCATGCTGCACAGAACCTTCATATGGCTAAAGTTCACCTTCCACTCCTCTTTTGAAATCTCCAGAATCTCAAATTTCTTTTTCATATAAAACAGGCACAAAACACCGGAAATTAACTGCGACACCACCGTCGCAATCGCTGCTCCTGCAATTCCCATGTTAAATACCAGGATACACAGAAGGTCCAGTCCGATATTCAGCACGGATGACAGCAGCAGAAACATAAGGGGCGTTCTCGAATCTCCCATGGAACGGATGATGCCAGACAACAGGTTATACAGATAAGAAGCCGGAATCCCCCAGAAAATAATCACAATATAAACAAAGGCATACTCAAAAATATCCTCCGGCGTATTCATCCAGGTCAGAATATTTCTGCAAAGCAGCACCACCGCCGCTGTCATAACGATAGAAAATATACCGGATAACCACATGCTGTTCGCGATAAACTGCCGCATGCTGGAATAATCCCTGGCTCCGAATTTATGTGCCACCGGTATCGCAAATCCGTTGCACACTCCCATGCAGAATCCTATGATCATAAAATTGACAGAGCCCGTAGAGCCTACGCCCGCAAGCGCCTCCAGCCCCAGAAACTGCCCCACGATAATCGTATCCACCACACTGTAAAACTGCTGGAACAGAAAACCGAACAAAAGGGGTGTCGCAAATCCCAGAATCAGCTTCATGGGAGAACCCGTCGTCATATCCTTTGTCAATACCGTACTCATCGAAAACGCCTCCGCCTTTTAACGAAATATTCTTCAGATTGTTTCACATATTAAAAAAGTATGTTACATTTACAACCTGAAATCAAATAAGAGTATAAACACATTCTCAGAAAAAGAACAGTACCATTTCTCACAAAAAAAGCAGGAACTGATCCCGCTTTCTTGTTATTTGTATCCAGTTTTGATCCGCCCGAAAATCTTTCCCTTATGAAAAGCATTTCATAAGCCGCTCCACTTCCTCCCGGGTTGCCAGATTCTCCGAAAAAGCGCTGGCGCTCCCCGCGCAAAGCCCCATCCGAAAGGCATAATCGTAGTCCTTTTTCTCCATCCAGCCAGCCAGAAAACCAGCCACCATGGAATCCCCTGCCCCCACTGCATTTACCAGGTTTCCCTTAGGAGGCGCAAGCATATGGACCGCGCCGTCTGCGTCCGCAAGCACCGCTCCCTGCGAAGCCATCGATACCAGCACGTTCCGGGCGCCTTCCTCCCGCAGCTTCTCCGCATAGGGGACCACTTCCTCCCTTGTTTTAAGCGCCACGCCGAAGAGCGCCCCCAACTCATGGATGTTGGGTTTGACCAGGAAGGGCTTATAACAAAGAACATTTTTCAACAGATCACCCGCGGCATCCACCACGGACAGCACCCCTCTTCCCGCCAGCCCCTTCAGCATATCGCCGTAGACGGAATCCGGCAGACATTTCGGAATACTGCCTGCAAGAACAAGCACATCCCCCGCCCCAAGCTGCTCCAGCTTTTTGCAGAGTTTCTCCAGAGAAGACGCATCGATATCCGGCCCTCTGCCGTTGATCTCCGTGCCGTCATAGTCCTTTAATTTCACATTGATGCGGGAGAGCCCTTTATCCAGCCTTACAAAATCCGCATAAAGCCCCTTATCCCGCACCTCTTTTTCGATCTGTACCCCTGTGAACCCTGCGGTAAAGCCGAGCGCCCTGCTCTCTATTCCCAGATTATGCAACACCATGGAAACATTAATTCCCTTACCGCCCGGAAAAATCCGCTCCGCACCGGTGCGGTTTGTCTTTCCCATCTCAAAACAACCATCCATCGAAACAATATAGTCCAGAGAAGGATTCAGCGTCACCGTACAAACCATATTCTTACTCACCACCTACAATTGCGACTTCGGAGTCGCCCTTCTGCGCCTGCTCAACCGCCGCACTCACCAGCTTGTAAAAGTTATTGCCGGAATGCGTTGCTCCGGTGACGGCATCCACCGCCTCAATATCCTGCGTTTCCAGCAGGCGGGTTCCGTACAGACGGGTATACTCATTGGGATAAGTTCCCGATACAGGTTTCATATTTTCCATATAAGCGTTATCCCACGCCTTAATAAAGCCGCTGGGATCTTTCGCATTGAACTCAATGGAAATAATCCTGTCATTTTTTACAAAGATACAGACATATTCCTTCCATCCGTGTTCATAGCCTTCCATCTCCGCCGTATAGTAACCGTTTTTCATCTCTTTTTTATTGCCGCAGCCCGCCAGACAAAGACACAAAAGCAGCGCGGACCATAATATGATCTTTTTCTTCCACATCTTCCGTCATCCTCCTTACGCATTCCTGATCCTTACATGAGATACCAGTTCCGTCAGCATCTGCGCCTGCTTTGTAAAGTCTTCACAGGCAGCGTTCGTCTGCCTTGCCGTATCCGCATTGTTCTCCGCAATCTGATCTACGGCCTCCAAATCCGATTTCACATCCTCCGCAGCCGCTTTCTGTTCCACGATAACCTGCTCCAGATTATCGGTGATCTCGGAAAACCGGGAAGTATTTTCAGCAATTTCAAGGAGGGATGCCTCCATGGCTCTTACCGCTTCCACACCCTTTTGTATCGTATCGGACGTATTTTTGATGATCTGCGTTGTCTGTGCGGAAGCGTTTGCGGACTGTACCGCCAGATCTCTCACTTCCTCCGCCACCACGGCAAAGCCTTTTCCATGCTCTCCGGCTCTCGCCGCTTCAATCGAAGCATTCAGGGACAACAGGTTTGTCTGCGCCGCGATTCCTTCGATCATGCCGCTGATCTGTTTGATCTGCTCCATGTTGGCGCTGATCTCATCCATATTGGCAATCAGCCCTGTCATCTCCTCATTACCCTGCGTCACTTTCGCGCTGGTCGCATCGGAGCATTCCTTCACCCGGTTTGCGCTGTCGATGATCGTCTCGATATTGGATACGATCCTGTTTGTACTTTCATTCAGACGGGTTACGGCTTCCATCTGATCGCCGGAATCCTGCTGCATCTGCCTTGTGTGGTCCGAAACCACATCCGTATTCCTGGCCACCTCGCTGGCGGTATCCCGCATCGCCTCCATATTGTGGTTCAGGGAGTCCGTGATCACCTCAAGCGCCTCCTTCAGCGCCGCGAAATCACCATTGTATTCCCCTGTTGTCTGCACCGTGTAATCGCCGCCGGAAAGTTCGCCCAGCACATATCTGATATTGGAAATATAACTGTTAAGCTGCTCCACGGTCTTTGCAAGAGCGGTGGTTAGCACCTCTATCTCATCCCCGGTCCCCGCTTTATTTACGGCGGATGCCAGATCACCCTCCGACAGGGCTTCGATTCGTCCCGTCGCCGCCCTCAAATGGTCCGTTAGTCCCGATACCATACGCGTGATCAGCGCCTGCCCGATCAAAAGGACAACCACCGCAAGCAAAACGCCGATCAGCGCCGCAGTGATGCCTCTTGCCTTAAATTCCTTCACCGGAACATCAATCACAAGAGACCACAGTGTCCCCGGTATGGGGGAATATGCCGCATAGTGGGGCATATTATGTAACGTGATCTTCTGCGTTCCCGTCTGCCCGCCGATCACCTTCTCATACATATCCCTGGTCTTTGCGTCCGGATACATCTCATAGACATTCATCTTCTTCGCAATATTCTCCATATCTTTATCGCCGACGATCTGCCCCTCCTCATTCACAATGTAGGCGGCGCCTGTCTCGCCAAGATTCATATTGCTGAGGACATCGTTCAGGATATCATACTTGTAGCTTCCCACCAGATAATATGCCGTCTCCTCCTCCGTTTTCAGAGGGATTCCCACCGCAAGCTGAATGATATTATCCTGCATCGCCGGTTCCCCGATCACAATATTTCCGGTCTCCTGCAAGAATTTATAATATTTCCGGTCTGACACATCGGCAGGGGCATTTCCATACCCCATATATTTACTGCCATCCGTATGGTAAATGCCGATCCATACAAATTCTACTTTATTAGCTTCTCCCGCCAGAAACGTCTCTATCTCCGAACCGTCCCCACCGGAGGACAGCATCTGTTTTATTTCCGTACTCTCGGAAAGCTGATAGATCCTCTCTGTCAGTAAATGGAGATTGGAACTTACATTCTGTGACGCGATCTTTACCATAGGCTCCATCGTATTGAGCATCGTATGGTCTGTGGTGTCAAAGCTGGCAGCCACCATAAAAGAAGTGATCAGACATACGATCACAATGGAAACCGCCATAACATAGCGTATGATTTTAGTCTTTATGCTTCCTTCCCTCATAAGTATTCAACCTTTCTGAACATAGATTTTCTCCTGCTTCAAAACAAACGCAGCATATTTATTTTATCATCTGAAAGACTGTTTTTCAATCCCGAAATTGCCCTTCTTGATGCATCGCAGAGCGTACCGCAATCACAAAAAATCAGACGGATCTTTCAGCCAAAAAGCCGGCAATCGTTAACTAAATGACATTGGCTGAGCAATTCTCCGTTTTTCCCGACTAAGAAACAGGACAACCGTAACTTCTTGTGTTCACGGCTGTCCTGTTTCTCATAGTATGGAGCATCCTGTCTATTTGTCTGTTTTATATGAAATCAAATTCCTCTGCCTGCACTTAAAATTTTCTTATGGAGTGGGCGATGGCTATGCCTCCCATTCCCAGCACGCCGACGCCTAAAATGGCGGCCAGTACCAGCCAGAAGCCTCTGTCCTCGCCTTCCTGGGCATTCTCATAGGTACCGGTGGTTTCCTTCCCCTCCAATTCCTTCATGGGTTGGGATGCCGAATCACTTCCCGCTTCCGGCATATCCTCTCCGCCGATTTCATCAGCAGATGCCATCGCGTCATATTCTCCGGTTCCCTCTCCCGGCTCCTGCTGCATCAAACTTTCGTTTTTGCTGCCATTGCCGGACGGCGTTACGGTCTCCTGATTTTTCTGAGATGCCGCGGGAGTCTTGGGTGTCTGTGCCGCAGCCGGAGGCGTTGTCACCTGCCCGGGAGCCGGCGTCGTGGGCGCTGCGGGAGTCTGATTATTCTCCTGCTTTTTATCGGAAGATTTGGACGAACCGCCTGAACTTCCCGAAGAGCTGCCGCCCGAACTTCCGGAAGAGCTGCCGCCCGATCCCTGTGAAGAGGAGGAACCCTGTGTCTCCTGCTTCTTCTCCGCCGCAAACATTACTTCCATAATATTTTCATCGTAGGACAGTCCCTCATAGGTGAGTTTCACATCCATGGTTTTTTTGTCCGTCACGGATAATTTCTTCCCTGAGAGGTTGATGCTGCTGATATAGTAACCGTCCTTCGCTTTTAATGTCACCTTCTGCGGCTCGTCCTCTTTCACCTTACAGATCGCGTCCCCTTTGATCTCACCGCCCTCGGAATTCAGCATCAGGACCTTTTTGACGTCCACAGGTTCATCCGTCTCCACCGCCGCCACGGCATAGGGACTGAAGGATTTACAGGCTATCACAAGACCGAACTGCGTCACGACACAGTCGATCTCCTCCACGCCTGTGATCTTCCCATCCTTTTTAATAAAATGGTACGCCTTATAAGTCACGCCCTCGGAATCCGCCTCGTACCCTTCCGGAAATCCTACCAGCATCTTGATGCTGCTGCCTGTACTGACGATGCTCTGATTACACATTTTCAGATCGATATTAAAAGTGGCGCTTTTTATCACCTCATCTCCTGCGCCTTCTATTTTATCCACCATCTCCTCCGTCTCCGCCTTGTCCGGCGTACTCACTTCCAGCACCGGCTTCGACGCCACGATGGTCACATTGGTCACTGCCTCCTCCAGTTTTTTGCCGGAATCCAGTATCCAGTCCTTACAGGAGATGTCCCCCGGTTCTAAGAGTTCCGCCTTGGCATAGGCGGCAAAATAATACCCCTCGGGCCTGAACGCGCAGATCGCTAATCTCTTCTTTACATCATAGGTAAAAGCATCCGGAGCCTTCCAGCTTCCCTTTCCCCTGAGCCCCGTAACCTGGAACTCATAACTGGCATAATTGTCAGCCCACATCTCACTGGGCGTAAAATCGAAGGTTACCGTACTCTTGCCGTCCCACTTAAAGTTTTCGACTTTAGCGTATTTGATTGCGCTGCTGCCATCCTTTACAGAAAGCTCATACCCTGCCTTCTTCCCGTCATATTCTTCCAGTTCTTCATTGAACACGGCTGTCACCTGATAGGTATTTCCTATCATCAGAAAACCCGTGGCACTGGGCGTCAGTTTTTTTGCCCAGGGCGACGGTACAAAATTTCCTCTGGGATTTTCCAGTTTTCCCGTAGATACGATAAAATCCTTTTCCGTTCCCTGGAAATTCCAGTTCTTCTCCAAATCCTCCGCCGTCAGGCCATCCCCATACAGAGGTCCCTTCGGCGCCACTTTTGTCACCGCAAATTCAATATAACGGCTGTTGCCGTTTGCCAGCACCAGGGCATCCTTCAGCTGGGGCATCATAAAGGGCTTGGGATCGGAATATCCCCACCTTCCCTGCTCATCCTTTCCGGTTCCCGGCATATACTGATAAAAACGGGAAAGAATATATACGCCTTCTTTCTCCACCGCTTCCGCATATCCCATACCCTTATAACTCACCTTGAAGATACCGACTTCCTGCCCGTCTTCCGTTCCGTCTTTATATCCCACGCGCAGCCCGTCTTTATCAAAGACCAACTTATATCCTTCGCTGTCCGTTGTTCCAAGATCCTGGGAACTGTCACTGCCCCCTTCCAGAGTCGGATAAGTAAACCGAACCCCCCCAGGCGACATAATGCCGTCGGCTTTATGATGTTCTTTCATCACCGGACTTTCCGCCAACAGATATGTATCTGCATCAGAACTGCCGCTCATGCCGTCGTTCGCCGTAGCGTCAATGGCATACCATTTCCCGTCCAGCTTCACATAATTCCACATATGCGGGTTTTTGCTGCCGTCCGTTTCCACATAATTGCCCTGTACCAGAACACTCTCCACCCCCAGGGAATCCAGCACGCTCTTAACCGCTCTGGCATACCCCTCACAGAGGCTCTCTCCTTTGACGAGAGCCCCGTAGGAAGTTCTGATATGTCCTTTATTTCCCGCACTGCAATTATCCTCCAGTTTGTAAACCGTCCCTTTTATAACGGCATTATGTGCCGCGATCACCTGCTCTCTGACAGTTTTGGCTTTTTTTGCCTCACTGACAATGCTGCCTGCCTTTGCCTCATGGCTGTCGATGGCTTTTTCCACCTGCTGCTTCTCCGTAAAACCTTCCGTGAAATAGCTGCTAACCCCATCCTTTGGTCCCAGGTAAGCCTTATAGTCCGTCCCCCCTTTTTCCTCTACCGTAATGGCTACGGCAGAAAAATCCACATAAAAGATATCCGGGTAATCCGCATAAAAAGCATCCCGCGCCGCGCCGAAGGACTTTAACAGATCGTCATATTTTCCCCCATAGGACGCAAGCTTTTCCTTTGTCAGATGCTCGTTTGTTATCAGGTCGTAACTTTCCGTTCCTGTCTTAAAAATTCCCTGTTTATACATTTCGTACATGGCATCATAAATCGGCTTTGCATCCCCGGAAAGCTGGTTATAAAAATACCTTACATCCTTCGTATTTGCCGCCCTTACGCTGCCGCCGATACCGGCCAGGCAAAGAGACGCCGCAAAAAGCATCATCAGAAAAATTACCGCTTTTTTCTTTTGTTTCATACCTTTTTCCCCTCTTCGTATTATTTGGTCAGTATTTTAAATAATAACAGGGAAATTTATGGTATGTCAAGCCGCAGATTTTCTTTATACTTCCGGTTTTATACTTCCGGAATTTCCTTTGCCAGCACCCGGAAAAATGCCACATGTCTGAGTTCATAATCCTTTTCCATAAAATCAGGATCAGCGCTGGTTTTCACAATAATAACCCGTTCTGCCGGATTCACATAAATCCAATTTCAAAATTTTTTCAGGTCATTAAAAAAGCATCCGCCGTAATACCCGAACCGCTTCCCAAAATCGTAAGCCTGTTCAACTATTACAGCAGATGCCTGTTTCACTGCCGCCTTTTTCTTCTGCGTTTACAGATATGACTCCCGCCGGCAGGAGAGGTATCACCTCATTTTCGGACGGTATTACTCCTCTTTTTCCCTAACCACCGAGATAAATTTCATCATCAGGGAAATATAAGTCACCGCAAAAACAAATGCCGCAATAATACCCGCGCGCCCCCTTCTTCTTTCCGGTATACTGATGCCCGCAAGTATCCCCATGGAAAAGAGGCAGAACTTGATCAGCGCCAGATCCTTCCAACTGCTCTTTTGGATATACTGATTCGCATAATAAAACAGTTTTTTCATTGTAACCCTCCTTTTATTTTTTCATCCTCCATCCCGTACTTTCCAAAATATGCTTTTACTCTATCTATCGACATTTCTTTATCCTTTCGCTTCTTTCAATACTATTGCCTGCCAGGAACACCCGTCCGCCTTCCGAACATCTCAAGAAATCCCTCAGCCTCCTTAAGCGATATCCGTAACTTCTGCTGCAGCCTGATCAGTATCTCTTCCTCCGTCAGCCCGAATTCATAACCGGTTTCCACGATTTCCTCCGCTCTTCCCTCAAGTTTTCCTTCTATCTTTCCTTCTATCTTTCCTTCTTCTCGTCCCTCTTCCTTCATATCTTCAAACGCCTTGCACATGCTGAATTCTCCTCTCTCCAGTTCCCGCTCTCCTACACCCGGTATCTTTTTTATATTCGTCAGCCTTAAAAGCAGTATTTTCGCCTGGCTGCTCAAGCCTTCATACCGCTCCTGGTGCTCCGCCAGCTTTTTCTTCATCTGTTCCTTCTCTTCCGAATACCTCAGAAACTCAAACACGGTCTGCAATTCCGAATGAAACTGCCCAAATTCCTCATGCTCATGATAGTCAAATAAATTCAGCCGGTAATTCGATATAAACGGAAGAACCCTCTCCTCGTTCCCCTCCACATCCAGCAGTTCATGCAGTTCCCTGGCTCCATCCCAGGACTTTCCCTTTCCATAATAGACAACAATTGTAATAACCGGAATAAATTTATCTTCCCTCCGCATCCTCCGGATAGTCGCTCTCCCGGACATCCGTCTTTCCCATGCCTTCTTCCTCCCTTTATCCTATTTTTTTCATATAAGGGAGCCTTTGTCTCACGAATGTGATAAGAAGATCAAGAAATCTCAGAAGTTCCCGGATATGTATTTATATACTACTACAAATGGTTGCATTTTGCAACATCTATTTCCGTTTTTACAAAATTAATGCAAAATTATTTCCGCATCATCTTTCAACGGAAATAACTTATGTGACTTTGTCACTGAAACATTTCCCCATCCTCCCCTATACTGATAAAAAAACAAGAAGGAGTCTCATCATGCCCAAAAGAAAAGCTCTCGTCGATACGAAACATTGTGTTGCCTGCGGATGCTGCATGAAAGTCTGCCCCAGAGGCGCGATCACCATCCCCAAAGGCATCTGTGCCGAAATCAACAAAGAACAATGTGTCGGATGCGGCATATGTGCCAAAGAATGTCCGGCAAGCATTATTACACTGGAGGTGGCTGACGCATGAAAAGAAAAAAGAACTGGTATGACTATCTCTGGATCGTTTCCCTGACTTATCTGATCCTCGGATTTTTAAACATCCTTTTTGCCTGGCTGGGGCTTCTGTGCTTTTTTATTCCGCTGCTCATCGCGATCATAAAAGGCAATAAAGCCTACTGCAATAAATACTGCGGCAGAGGGCAGTTATTCTCTCTTGTGGGCGGCAGATTCGGCCTCTCCCGCAAAAAGGATATCCCGAAATGGATGAAGTCCGCTTATTTCAGATACGGCTTTCTGCTCTTCTTTTTTGCCATGTTCTTCCTTATGCTGTGGAATACATATCTGGTATTTGCCGGCGCCAAAAACTTAAGCACGGTGGTAACGCTGCTGTGGACCTTTAAACTGCCATGGCACTGGGCTTACCGCGGCACACTGTTTTCCGACGGCGTGGCGCAGTTTGCCTTCGGCTTTTACAGTGTGATGCTCACCTCCACCGTGCTTGGGTTTCTTACCATGATTCTCTTTAAGCCCCGCTCCTGGTGCGTTTACTGCCCCATGGGGACTATGACACAATTGATTTGCAGGATCAAAAAATAAATTATTGCAATACGGCGGTTCGACTCTCAAACACTTTACGATACGGGGGCTCAGTATTGATACCTCTTTTTGTATTTCAAAAACAGCGCTGTGGATAATATAAGCGCCATCCCTTCCGCTGCGGGCGTTGCCAGCCAGATGCCGTTCACACCCAGCAGCAGGGGCAGGACAATCATAGTTATCAGCATAAATACAAAGGATCTCGAGAACGCCAGCACTGCCGAGACGATTCCGTTGGACAGTGCGGTAAACATCCCGCTGGCAAAAATATTAAAACCGATAAAAAGCAGCGCTATCGTACAGATCCTGTTCCCTGTTACCGCCAGATCATACACCGGATTATCCGCTCTGGCAAAGACCGACACAAGCGGCCTTGTCAGAAGGAAAGAAGCCCCCACCGTGACAAGGGAAATCCCTGCGATCACCTGCAGGCTGAGCGTCACCAGCTTTTTCAGCTTTCCGTGATTCTGCTCTCCATAGTAGAAACTGAGCATGGGCGCGACTCCGTAGGAGTATCCCGTATACAGAGAACTTGCAAACATCAGCACATACATGATAATCGTCACCGCTGCAACGCCGTCCTCCCCCGCATAACGCAGCATGGTCCAATTAAACATCATTGTGATAATCCCGGTGACAAGCGCCGTTGCCATCTCCGAACAGCCGTTTGTCGCCGCATTCCAAAGAACTCTGAACCGGAAAACGGGCTTTGCAAAATGCAGCAGACTCTTTTTCCGGCTAAAGACAACCAGTCCCACAGCGGCCGTTACCGAATACCCCAGCCCCGTGGCGATTGCCGCGCCTCCTATTCCCATGCCAAAGCCGGCGATAAACACATAATCAAGCACCATATTCAATACGCCGCCCGTCACCGAACAGATCAAAGACAATGTCGCCTTCTCACTGGCGATCATATAGAGCGTAAAATTATTCATCAGAAGAATGGGTACGGTAAATACCAGATAACGGCTCAGATATTCCACACAATATCCTTCCACCTCCGCCGAAAGATGCATCCCGGCAAAAATATCTTCCATCAGCACATACCCAAGGACGCACATCATCATTCCCACAAGGACGTTCACCAGAATCAGAAAGGTAAAATCCTCCTTCGCTTCATCCCCCTTCTTCTCTCCCATCTTTTTCATAATCACCGCGCTTCCCCCCGTGGCAAGCATGGTGGATACGGCCGTCACAAGCTGGATGATGGGCGCCGTCAGATTGATCGCCGAGAGCGCGTTCGTACCGATCAGATTCGATACAAACAACCCGTCCACCATGGTATAAAAAGACATAAACACCGTCATCGCAATAGTGGGCACGGCAAATTTTAAAATATTTTTTAAAGTTATTGGTTTTAAATACACATTCTGGTTTTCCATAAAATCACCTGTTCCTCTCCATTTATAAAGTGCGTCTGTTTTTCGTGATTCTCTTGTATTTTCCCTTTGTATCTGATAGTATAAACCGTACAGTAACAGTATGGTCAACCCAAAAATATCAGAATATAAAAATTAAAAGCTCCGGTTTCAGGGAGCATGATCAGGAGAAAACAACATGAACAAAAACAGCAAACTACTTACTATCGGCGAATTTGCCTCCCTCCACGGCATCAATAAAAAAACACTGATGTGGTATGACGAGATCGGCCTCTTCCATCCCGCCTGCATAAACCCGGATAACGGGTACCGCTGCTATAATTACTACCAGAGCCCCATACTCGAAACCATTTTGCTGCTGCGGGAATTAGACGTCTCCATACCGGAAATACAGGATTTCATGAAAAACCGCTCCGCCGAATATATGAAAACTCTTCTAGCGGAAAAACTTTCTGATCTGGATCGGCAGATCAGACACCTGCAGGCAGTCAGAAAAACCCTGCACAACCATTATCAGGACATGGAAACCCTGCTGACAATAGACCTGACTAAAATCAGCATCGTGGAAAAAGAGGAATGCTGCCTTGTGACGGTGGATATTGACAGGGATACCGCCTTTGAAAAAGAAGTGGAACTGATTACGGCTGAAACCGCCAGATACGGGCTCGGCCGCCTCCATGACGCCTCCTACGGCTCCATGATCCCCGTTTCCAGCCTCCAAAGCGGCAATTTTGATGATTACACGAAACTGTTTATAGAGATTCCCTTTCTGAAGCGGAAAAAAGGACTTCATGCACAGCCCCCGGGGACATACCTCCGCGCCTTTCACAAAGGGACATGGGATCAAATGCCCCTGCGCTATCAGGACATTCTGGACTATGCCCGCAGAGAGGGGCTGACGCTTTCCGGTTTTTCCTATGAAAAAGGGATCAATGAGACCGTGATCGACCGGATTGAAGATTATATCGTACAGATAGAAATCCCATGTCATCCGGCTAAACCATCCGCCCGGCCGGGAGAGAACCAAAAGCCCCGGTAACTCCCGCCTCCGACAATCTTACCTTGCTTTTTTTCCGCCGCTGGACTATACTCATGGAAAACAAGGCAGAGCATCCGGCAGGGATACGTCCGGCATCCCCACAGATAACCTTCACAAACCGGCTATGCCCAAACCTGTATACCCAAAGTATTCTCACAAAAGAAAGGCTGACTGACATGAAAGAATTTATGAAACGCAAGAACATTATTTTCTCTTTAAAAAGATATGGTGTGGATTGTCTCGGCGCCATGGCGCAGGGATTGTTCTGCTCTCTTCTGATCGGCACGATCATCAAAACACTGGGACAGCAGACGGGGCTGGAATATTTCGTAACCGTCG
>OFEY01001537.1_pt1 | contig 14740 bp, 16 predicted proteins | sample 1521251 | NCBI WGS metagenome assembly OFEY01 (sample SAMEA3504100, study PRJEB24116) | mouse gut metagenome | biome: mouse gut; feature: mouse-associated habitat; material: faeces | place: Denmark | collected 2011
AAACGGGAATGTTCTTGCTTACAATAAACTGGCTTATACAGTAACAATTGAAGATAATGGCTCGTATTCAAATGAAAAAGAGCGCAATCAGGTTTTAAATGATACTATCCTCAAAGTTATTCAGATGGTAGAAAAAAATGGTGATACTGTCGTCAATGATTTTGGTATAGTAATAAATGCAAATGATACCTATGAATTTACAGCGGCGGAAGGAACTTCCAGGCTTCGTTTTCTTGCAGATGTCTATGGATATCCTAAAATCGATGAACTTTCAGAAAAAGAGCGTACTTCTTCTCCAGATGATGTCATTGATTTTTTGTGCAATGGAAGCAAAAAAAAGGGAGTTGCAGGGTACGGAATCAATCAAGAGGATTATGACCGGCAGACAATCTTAAAACTGGTGAATATCCGCTATGCAATCGGACTGAACTCTTACCAGAAATATATTCCGGTTGTGATCGCTTCTGATGTCAACGAAAATACAGTAGCTGAAATCATGGAACACATGGATACACTGCAAGGAGTGAATATTTCCGAAGATTCCATCCGGTATTACAATGACAGCAAATATTTTGCATCTTTAATTGGTTACACCGGAAAGATTTCTACAGAGGAATATGATAGATTGACAGCAGACGAAAAGAATAAAAAGAAGTATTCCAAAACAGATACCATTGGAAAAGCCGGGTTAGAGCAGTCTATGGATGCTGTCTTAAAAGGTACCAAAGGAGAAGATACTATCTATGTAGACAGTGTTGGAAAAATACTCGAAACAGTGAAAGGAACAGAGGCAAAAGCAGGTAATAATCTTTATTTGAGTATTGATAAAAATCTTCAGATTGCTGCTTATAAACTGATTGAAGAGAAAATTGCAGGTATTTTGCTGGCAAAAATGCAAAATGTAATGGAATATACACCAGATCCGGAAGGTAATACAAAAAATATCATTATTCCAATTGGAGATGTCTATTGTGCATTATTGGAAAACGAAGTGTTGGATTTGGATCATCTCAAACTGGAATCAGCAAAAGAGAATGAAAAGACAATCTATGCAAGTTTCTCATCAAACCTTGGTACAGTGATCGAAAAAGTTATGGCTCAGCTTTCCAATCCGGAAGCCGCTGCTTACAAAGAGCTTGATAAGGAGATGCAAAACTATCTGAATTATCTTGATATCACTATATTAAGACGCAATACGGGGATTTTAAACACAGGCGCCATTGACACCAATGATGAGACCTATAAAGCATGGACAGAAGATGAGACAATCAGTTTTTATGACTATTTGAATTATGCAATCTCCAAAAACTGGATTGATACTTCCAAGCTACAGAAATATCTTCCGGAAAAAAGTAATTATTCTGATGTGACAGAAACTTATCAGGCACTTTTGGCCTTTTTAAAAGAATATATACAAACCGACAGCGGTTTTGAAAAGTTAGTTTACCGTTATCTTGTACGCAATGGCACTATCAGCGGCACCAAGCTTTGTCTTGCATTATATGAACAAGGGGTGCTCAATTATGACGAAACTTCTTTTCAGTCACTTGCATCCGGCAGTATAACGGCGTATGATTTTATGCGTTCGAAAATCCAAAATCTGGAGATTACGCCTGGACAGCTTGCTTTAGAGCCATGTACCGGTTCTATGGTCGTAACAGATGTCAAGACCGGCAAAGTGTTAGCTTGCGTATCTTATCCGGGATATGACAATAACCGTCTGGCAAACAGTATGGATTCTTCTTATTTCGCAAAATTGAATACAGATATGTCAAGACCTCTGTATAATAGCGCTACTCAGGAAAAAACGGCTCCTGGATCTACTTATAAAATGCTTACAACGGTAGCCGGAATCGGGGAAGGGGTTATCGATAATGGCAGCTACTTAGGCTGTTCCGGTGAATATACCAAAATCAAGCCGAGCCCGAAATGTTGGATCTATCCGGGAGGAGCTCATGGAACATTGGGAATTACGGAAGCATTAGATGTATCCTGTAACAGTTTTTATTATGAAGTCGGTTATCGCCTTGGCGTTACGGATGAGAATTATTCCAGTGAAACCGGTACCCAGGCGCTTGCAAAATATGCAGATGCGTTTGGACTTAGCAGTACATCAGGACTTGAGATTCCGGAATCCGAGCCACAGGTTTCCGATTCTGATTCCGTTCGTTCTGCAATCGGACAGGGTACGAATAACTATACCGTGAGTCAGCTTGCGAGATATGTAACTGCAGTTGCAAACAGAGGAAATGTATTTGATTTAAGTCTCTTAAGTCATGTAGAAGATACAAAAGGAAAAACAATCGAAACTTATGAACCAAAGCTAAAAAATACGATGGATGATGTAAGCTCTGCAACATGGGATTCCGTACAAAACGGAATGGTTTCTATGGTTTCGCATTCATCCACATTCGTGCCTATACGAAACAGTGATTTTTCCATGGCAGGAAAAACAGGTACTGCACAGCAAAGTAAGGTACATCCCGATCATGCATTGTTTGTCGGATATGCTCCGGCAGAGGAACCCCAAATTGCCGTCGCAACCCGTATTGCCAATGGATACAGCTCTTCTTATGCAGCAGAGCTTGGAAGGGATATCGTACGATATAAATACGAACTGGCAGAAGAGACAGAATTAATCAAGGGCACTGCAGGTGAAATCGGCGAAGCGATTGCAGGTGACTAACCTTAGGAGGATGATGGTCATGAAGTATGCTGTTATGATCAAGAGCAGCAAATACGGTCTTCGAATATTCCTGGATGCAAAGGCACCATATGAGGAAGTAAAAGAACAGTTGAGAGAGCGATTTGTCGCACTTCGCAAATTCTTAAAACATGCGACCATGGCAGTTACATTTGAAGGACGTGTTTTGACATGTACACAAGAGCAAGAGTTGGTCGAATTGATGTGTGAGGCTGGAGAGATTACCATCACATGCATCGTAGATCAGAGTGAAAATACCGCGATACATTACCGAAAGATACTCGATAAGTGTAAAGAAGAAACGCCCAAACAGGATGGTCAGTTTTATAAAGGTACCTTAAAAAGACATCAGATTTTAGAATCCGATACAAGTATTGTGATCCTTGGCGATGTAGAAGCAGGAGCAACGGTTGCCGCAAAAGGGAATATTGTTGTGCTTGGCAATATTCGGGGAAATGTTCATGCAGGTGTTTCCGGAAGGAAAAGTGCAGTGATCGTAGGTCTTTCTTTCTATCCAAATCGAGTGAGAATTGCAGATATGGAAGCAAAACAGCTCCCATACAGTGAAGAGGAAGATACTTCAATCAATCCTAAGATTGCCGGTATCCGAAATGCACATCTCTATATCAGAGCACTGGCGCGATAGAATATTTCAGAACATTTTGGAGGAATTTTTCATGGGTGAAATCATTGTAGTAACATCAGGAAAGGGCGGTGTGGGCAAGACAACAACAACTGCTAATCTTGGTGTAGGACTTGCACGTTTAGATAAAAAAGTAATTGTAATTGATACGGATTTAGGATTACGTAATCTTGATGTAGTAATGGGCCTTGAAAATCGTATTGTATACAATCTGATCGATGTGATTGAAGGAAATTGCCGATTAAAACAGGCCCTGATCAAAGACAGGCGATGTGAGACATTATACTTACTTCCATCTGCACAGACGAGAGATAAAAATGCAATTTCTCCGGAACAAATGCAAAAACTGACCGGAGAATTAAAGGAAGAGTTTGATTACGTGCTTCTGGATTGTCCGGCGGGTATTGAACAAGGGTTTAAAAATGCAGTTGCAGGGGCCACTCGCGCAATTGTAGTGACGACTCCTGAGGTATCTGCTATCCGTGATGCAGACCGCATCATTGGGCTGTTAGAAGCTGAACATATGAAAAAAATCGATCTGGTCATTAACCGCATTCGTATGGATATGGTAAAGAGGGGCGATATGATGTCTGTTGCTGATGTAACGGAGATTCTTTCTATTCCTCTGATCGGCGCGATTCCAGACGATGAGCAGGTTGTGATCAGCAGCAATCAAGGGGAACCTGTTGTTGGTCCGGATTCTTTAGCCGGACAGGCATATTCCAATATTTGCCGGAGGATTACCGGTGAAGAGATTCCGTTTTTAGATCTGGATTCCGGGTCTGGATTTTTTACACGGATCGGAAAATTATTCAAGAAAAAATAGGAGGTAAATGATATGGGGGTGTTTGAGCCGTCAAACCGACAGCCTTCCGTCACCATCGCAAAAGACCGTCTGAAAACATTATTGATCCAAGATCGTGTACCTTGTTGTGCACCAGACAAATTTGATCAATTAAAAATTGAATTATACCGGACGATATCAAAGTACATTGAAGTTACTCAGGAGAATTTTGAAGTTCAGGTAACTCGTTCTGAGATTAATATCTTACTTACAGGAGAAAAACATTGAAATTTCTAAAACGTTATCATTTAAAACATTATAAATTCAGCCTTATCATGCTTGTGCTGGCAATCTCTGCGGTTGGAGTAGTTGCCGTGGGAAGTGCGCGAAAAGATTTACAGATGCGACAGTTAGAAGGCGTGATATTAGGGCTTTTGGTAATGATTGTGATTTCCTTTATTGATTACAAATGGCTGTTAAAGTTTTACTGGCTGATGTATGCAGGTAATCTTGCACTTCTTACAAGTGTTCTTCTTTTTGGAAAAACAGTGAATAACGCAAAACGATGGTTGTATATTGGCTCTTTTGGATTCCAGCCATCGGATCTTACAAAAATTTTACTGATTCTTTTTTTTGCCAGATTCTTATCCAAACATAGGGAAGATATGCATACGAAAAAATGGTTTATACCAGAATGTATCGGTCTGATTTTACCAACACTGATTCTGATCTATAAACAGCCGAATTTATCCAATACACTTTGTATTGCCGCACTTTTCTGTATGCTGATGTTCCTTGGAGGACTTAGCTATAAGTTTATCGGCAGGTGCTTAATGGTTTTTATTCCACTGGCCGCCATATTCCTTGTCATCGTTTTACAGCCCAATCAGCCATTTATCAAGGAGTATCAGCAAGAGCGTATCCTTTCATGGCTTGAACCGGAAAAACATGCGACAGATGGTGCATACCAGCAGCAGAATTCTATTATGGCAATCGGCGCAGGACAGTTAAGCGGTAACCGCAATTCTGTAACGTCTGTAAAAAACGGAAATTTTATTCTGGAACCCCAGACAGACTTTATTTTTGCGGTAATTGGTGAAGATTTTGGTTTTGTGGGTTGTTGTACTGTTATTATTTTGTTATTATTAATTATAATAGAATGTATTTTGACAGGCCTTCGGGCAACTGATCTGGCAGGGCAGCTTATTTGCGGGGGTGTAGCCTCACTGATAGGAATTCAGACCTTTATCAATATCAGTGTGGCGACAGGAATTTTCCCGAACACCGGTTTGTCTTTGCCATTCGTAAGTTCGGGTCTGACCTCCATTGTTTGTATGTACATGGGAATTGGATTTGTACTAAACGTAGGGTTGCAGCCTAATAAATATGATAAGGAGATGATAGCATGAACATTGGATTGATCGCACATGATGCAAAAAAGACGTTGATACAGAATTTTTGTATTGCTTACAGGGGAATCTTGAGCAAACATTCCTTGTATGCAACAGGAACTACAGGAAGGCTGATTGAAGAGGTTACGAATCTGCCTGTTCATAAATATCTTGCAGGACCCCTCGGAGGCATGCAGCAGTTAGGAGCGCAGATTGCAGAAAATGATATTGATGCATTGATTTTTCTGCGTGATCCGGATAATCCAAAACCAAATGAACCGAATGTAAATGATGTTGTACGTCTTTGTGATGTTCATAATATACCGATGGCAACTAATGTTGCTACCGCAGAGTTGATCATTCATGCAATAGACAGAGGAGATTTAGACTGGCGTGAGATATATAAATAAAACATATATCAGAAAAGTATTAAAAACAGGAGTTCTTTTCGCATCTGTTTTTCTTTTCGTAAGTGGCTGTACAGACAAAAAGAATGCAGAAAAAGACATGATTGCGGAATATGAGACTTCTGTTTATGACGCTTCTTTATATGAAGGAGCACTTTTTTCAGAAGCATTGTGTGTGTCATCAAAAGATGTTCTAAGAGAAGACTGTAAAGTCGATGAAGGACTTCATGCTGCGGCATTGTTTGATCTGGAAAAGAAAGATGTGTTGTATTCCACACGTATTCATGAGCATCTTGCTCCGGCAAGTACAACAAAGATTCTCACTGCTTATGTAGCGCTTAATTATGGAAATTTGGACGATAAGGTGATTGTAAGCGAGAAAGCTTTGGATTTAGAAGCAGGATCTTCTGTATGCAATTTAAAAGTCGGTGATACACTGACGCTTAAAGATTTGCTTTATGGTCTTATGCTGCGTTCAGGCAATGACAGTGCTGTTGCGATCGCAGAACATATAGGAGGCAGTATCGATGCTTTTGTAGATATGATGAATGAAGAAGCCTGGAAGCTTGGCGCTACAAATTCACATTTTATGAATCCACATGGTCTTCATCATGAAGAACACTATACAACTGCATATGATTTGTATCTCATGTTTAACCAATGTTTGAAGAATGAAACATTTGTGGAGATTATAAACACGCCATCTTATCAAGCGGATATCATGCAGGCAGATGGTTCTGTTCGTTCTGACACATGGAAAACTTCCAATGCATATCTTTCTGAGGATGTGCCGATGCCTGAGCATGTAACAGTCATTGGAGGGAAAACCGGAACAACAGATCAAGCCGGACGCTGCCTTATTCTTTACAATCAAAATGACAGCAAAAAGCCTTTTATTTCAATTGTTATGGGCGCTCCCGATAAAACGGTTTTATATCAGGACATGACTGCATTAATGGCTTCCATACCACAATAATTTGTTCATGCTATGTAAGGAAGGGACATCTCACATAAGAGGCCCTTTCTTTTTTGCGGTATTAAAGAATTGTTTTGTTATGCGTTCATCGACTGCATTCTTCCATAAAGACTGATAAGATACAATCCACAAAGACCGACTATCATATAGACAATCCGGGATATCCATGTAAGATTCCCAAAGATAAATGCAACAAGATCAAAACGGAAAATACCAACTAGAAACCAATTGACAGCGCCTACAATGACAAGTGTCAATGCGATATTATCAAACCATTTCATAACCATAGCCTCCTTTTTTAGATACGGTTATTATATACATTCAAAATAAATTTATACATAATCAGGTGAAAAAATGAAATTATATAACAAATATTCCGATTTTTTACATGAAAAATATCATGGAAAAGTATATAAACTTCCCGTTAATCTTCCGGTTACCTGCCCAAATCGTCTGAATGGTAAAAAGGGATGTGCCTTTTGTGCTGAAGCAGGAACTGGTTTTGAAGCGATGCCCTCATCGGTATCGGTAAAAGAGCAATTAGAAAATACAAAAACGCATATTCAGAAAAAATACAAAGCTACTAAATTCATTGCTTATTTCCAAAACTATACGAATACATTTCTGCATCCACAGAAATTTTATCAATATCTTGAAGAAGCAGCTGTGGTGGATGATATTGTAGAGATTGCCGTTTCTACCAGACCAGATTGTATCAAAAAAGAATATTTAGAAATATTAAAGAAAATCAGCAAAACCTACGATTTACAGATTACAATTGAACTTGGACTCCAGACTGCGAATTATCATACGCTGGAAGATATTGAACGAGGACATGGACTCGCTGAATTTATAGATGCGGTTCTAAAGATTCACAGTTATGGATTTGAAATCTGTACGCATGTGATTTTAAATCTGCCAGGAGATGACAGAAGAGATGTGATTGAAACCGCTAAAATTCTTTCTGCATTAAACATAACTGCCGTCAAATTACATTCTCTCTATATTTCAAAAAACACATTGTTGTGTGAACGCTATGAAAATGGTACAATAGCAATGTGTTCCAAAGAAGAATACTTGCAGCGTGTACAATTATTCTTGGAATATTTATCCCCGGATATTGTGGTGGAACGTCTGTTTAGCAGGATTCCAAAGAAAGATGCTGTATTTTCTAATTGGAATACCAGCTGGTGGAAGTTACAGGATGAATTATTAGAACAGATGGAATTCACAAATTCCTTTCAGGGAAAACATTTTGATTATTTAGATGGTGCAGCATTAAAATTGCTGTCTTAGGAGGCTTAACATTGCTTGAAAATAAACAGGATATTGGAAACATCCGGTTATTTCGTAAGAAATATCCGATTAATATAGGAGTGATCCTTTTTGGTGCGATTTTTATCTATTTGCTTGTGGCAATTTTAATGTATTTGACTACGTCACGAGTTACTTCTTACGAAGTGCGGGAAGGTTCTATTTTTAAAGACAATGCTTATACAGGCATTGCCCTGAGAAAGGAGCTTATCGTAAATTCCGAAGGAAGCGGTTATATTAATTATTATACTACTGCCCGAAGCAAAGTGGGTATCGGCAATAATGTATATTCCGTTTCCCCCGAGAAAATTGAACCGATAGAGCTAGGAGAAACAAATACTTCAGAGGAGCAGAAAAACAGTCTTTCTAATGATGAATATAATACGATCTTGGTTAATATTCAAAACTTCAGTGAGAACTTTAAAGAAGAAGACTTTGATTCTGTCTATCAAATGAATGAACAGATTGCTTCTGTTATTCAGAATGCTGCAAACGAAGATAAAACAGCCTTGGTAACGCAGCTGGTGAACGAAGGGAAAATTACCGGATTAAGCTTGTATCAGGCACCGGATGATGGAATTATAGAGTATTATATCGATGGATATGAAAGCAGAACGGCAGACACCATCACAGAACAGGATTTCGATAAGACAAATTATAAAAAGCAAGAGTTTGGTAATAACAAAGAAGCTGTCGTTGGAGAGCCGGCTTATAAAATCATTACGGATGAGACCTGGCATGTTGTCATAAACTTAAATCCTGGTACAGCTGAGAGTATTTTGGCAAAACAGGCTGAAAAGGAGCGAGACTTTACAAATATACAGGTACGTTTTTTGAAGGATGGAGAGACTGTTTGGGGAAGTCTTACCATTGAAAAGAAAAATGATTTTTATATCGGTACGATTGAGTTTAGTAATTCATTGGTGCGTTATGCATCTGAACGCTATCTGGATATTGAATTGATCTTGGAGAACAAAACCGGATTGAAAATTCCAAAATCATCGAAAGTAAAAAAAGATTTTTTTATTGCTCCCAAAGAATATGTGACTGCCGGAGGCAATAGCAGCAGCAATGGGGTTTTAGTCCGTTCCGAACGCGACGGAGAAACAATCACAGAATTTAAGCACGCCGAAATCTATTATGAAGATATTGAAAACGGTATTGTCTATTTAGATCCGAATGTATTTGAAGAGAATATGGTTCTCGTTAAACCAGAGTCAAATGAGACATTCCGGCTCAGTACGATGCGAAGCTTAGAAGGCGTCTATAATATCAATAAGGGCTATGCTATTTTTAAACAGATAGAGATTTTAAGTGAAAGCGATGAATATTACATTGTAAAGACAGGAAACAGTTATAGTCTGTCCAATTATGACCATATCGCATTAGAAGGCAGTAAACTTAAAGAAAATGATGTAGTCGTACAATAAGGAGAATATTGGTATGTCGTTAAAAGAGAAATTAAATGTTGTGGAAGAGAATATCTGCCGCGCCTGTCAAAGGGCCGGAAGAGACCGAAAAGATGTTACGTTAATTGCAGTCAGCAAGACAAAACCAGTTTGGATGCTAAAAGAAGTATATGATCTTGGAATATGTCAATTCGGTGAAAATAAGGTTCAGGAATTAATGGACAAGTACAGTGTGCTGCCGCCGGATATCAACTGGCATATGATTGGACATCTGCAGCGCAACAAAGTAAAATACATAATTGACAAAGCTGCCTTGATTCATTCGGTAGATTCTTTGCGTCTGGCAGATATGATTGAGGCAGAAGCAGCCAAACGCCAGATAACGGTCAATGTACTTTTAGAAGTAAATATTGCAAGAGAAGAAACAAAATATGGTTTGATGCCGGAAGAGGTAATAAGAACGGCAGAATCTTTTGCAAATTATAAAAATATATGTGTTCAGGGACTCATGACAATAGCCCCATTTGTGGAAAATCCAGAAGAAAACAGAGTACATTTTGCAAATTTACATAAATTATCTGTTGACATTGCGAAGAAAAACATTGATAATGTTTATATGAGCGTTCTCTCGATGGGAATGACAAATGATTATGAAGTAGCCATAGAAGAAGGGGCAACTCATGTTAGAGTAGGTACCGGAATCTTTGGTGAAAGAGTGTATAAGAGTATATAATTAGAACATAAGATAGGAGTGTAAATAATGGGTGTATTAGACAAGTTTCTTGATATCATGAAATTGAACGATGAAGAAGATTATGATGATGATGAGTTCTTTGATGATGATGAATTAGAAGAAGACTACGAAGAAAGACCAGCCAGAAAGAATCTCTTTAAAAAAGAAAAGACTTATGAGGAAGACTATGAAGATTCTCCTGTAAACAATACGCGTAATTCAAAACCGGCAGCACGTATGGATAACAAGGTGACTTTTATGCGTCAGCCAGTAAAAAAAGCAACTGGTATGGAGGTTTGTGTAATCAAACCTACTGCTGTAGATGATTCCAGAGAGATTACAGAAACTTTGCTTAGCAATCGTACTGTAATTTTAAATCTGGAGGGCATCGATTTAGACATTGCACAGAGAATCATTGATTTTACTTCTGGTGCAACGTTTGCCATTGATGGTAATTTGCAGAAAATTTCAAATTATATTTTCCTCGTAACACCAAGAAATGTAGATATTTCCGGAGATCTTCAGGATCTTTTGAATTCTTCTTTTGATGTGCCTTCTATCAAAAACAGATATTAATAAAAGGTACAAGCAGATTAGGATATAAATTATGCAAAAAGATGAAGTGTTATTACAAAAAAGGCTTATTGAGCTTTCAAGAACTGCATATCAGCGGGGGATTGTAACATTTTCGGATTTTCTTAATTTGAACGAACAGCATATTTTACATAGCATACCAAAGAAAGAGCTGCACTTAAGATATGAACTATTTGGTGGTTATGAATTCTCAGAGCGTCAGATGGTTGCATTTCTACCTGATGCTCTTTGTTATGAGTATGAATATCCGATTTCTACCATACGAATTTCTCCGCTCTCTCAAAAATTTTCGGAGACTTTAAGCCATAGAGATTATCTGGGGGCACTTTTAAATCTTGGAATTATACGTCCGGTACTTGGAGATATTCTTGTCGGTAAAGAAGAGACCGTCCTCTTTGCTCAGAAAAAAATTGCTGCATATATTATTGAAAATCTTACAAAAGTCAAGCATACTCCTGTTTTGGCAAGAGCAACAGATATACAGACATTTTCCTATACACCGTCTTATGAGGTAGTAAAAGGCAGTATTGCGACCGTCAGGTTGGATGCTTTATTGGCGCTTGCTTTTTCCTCTTCAAGAAGCAAAATGGTTCCGCTTATTGAAGCCGGAAAGGTATTTGTGAATGGAAAGATGATTACTTCTAATGGCTGCCAGATAAAAGAGCGGGATTTGATTTCCGTACGAGGCTTCGGAAGATTTACTTATATCGGACAGCTTAGCCGTACCAAAAAGGACCGCTGTTATATAGAGCTCCACAAATATATATAAACTAAAAAGGATATATTAACATATGAAATCTATAAAAACATATATGGCAGGCATCATTACTTTAATAGCTGCCATTCTTCTGGATCAGTTCACCAAGTATCTTGCTGCTGTTTATTTGAAAGATCAATCCCCGTTCATTTTGCTGGATGGTATATTTGAACTTACTTATTTGGAAAATAGAGGAGCAGCTTTTGGCATGATGCAGGGCCGACAGGTTTTTTTCCTGATCATGACAATTTTCCTGCTTGGTTTCTTGTTCTTTTGTTATCGAAGAATTGCTGGTCAACGTCACTACTTTCCGATTGAGCTTTGTATCATTTTTGTTGTTGCAGGCGCTATTGGCAATATGATCGATCGTATTCGCCTTGGATATGTGGTAGACTTTTTTTATTTTTCACTCATTGACTTTCCAGTGTTTAACGTAGCCGATATTTATGTAACTGTTGCTGCGTTTCTTGGATTTATATTGTTAATGTTTTATTATAAGGAAGAAGATTTTTTGATCTTTTCATGGAAACGGAAGATATAATATATGAGAAAAGAATGTTTTATCATTGAACTTGAGAGCGGGGAGCGTATCGACAAATATTTAAGCCAGGAGCTTCCTGATCTTTCACGTTCTTATATACAAAAATTGATCAAAGAAAATCAAGTATTTGTGAACCAACATACTGTAAAAGCTAATTACAGATTAGAAGAGGAAGATGAAATTCTTGTTGTTATTCCGGATGCAAAAGAACCCGATATCCTTCCGGAAGAAATTGTTTTAGATATTCTTTATGAAGATGAAGATATTCTAATTGTAAACAAGCCTAAGGGCATGGTAGTACATCCTTCTGCAGGACATTACAGCGGTACTTTAGTGAATGCGCTTTTGTATCATTGTAAAGATTCTTTATCCGGCATTAATGGCGTGCTGCGCCCTGGTATCGTACATCGTATTGATAAAGACACGACAGGGTCGCTCTTGGTATGTAAGAATGATATTGCCCATCAGTTTTTGGCAGAACAGTTTAAAGTACATTCGATGAAGCGGGTTTACCATGCAATTGTTCATGGTATTTTGAAAGAAGACAGCGGAACAATTGAAGGTCCCATCGGCCGCCATCCGCAAGACCGAAAAAAAATGTGTATCAATCCGAAGAATGGAAAAGAAGCTGTGACTCATTATAAGGTACTCCAGCGTTTTTCAAATTACACATACATCACCTGCGAATTGGAGACTGGACGTACCCATCAGATTCGTGTACATATGGCCAGCATACATCATCCCTTACTTGGTGATGAAGTATACGGACCGGCGAAATGTCCTATAAAACATCTGGAAGGTCAGACTTTGCATGCAATGACGCTTGGGATCATACATCCGAAAACCAAAGAATATATAGAATTTAATGCACCTTTACCAAATTATTTTCAAAAACTATTGTTGAAATTGTAAGATTGTTATATAATATTTTATATGCAAAGGAGCGTGAATATTATGGCAGAGAACAACACGATTATTACAATAGGAAGACAATTTGGCAGTGCAGGCCGGGAGATCGGAAAGAAACTTGCCTCTTGGCTTGACGTAAAACTATATGACAAAGAAATGCTTGACCGAGCTGCAAAAGAAAGCGGTATTTGCCAGGAATTATTTGAAACACATGATGAAAAGCCTACAAATAGTTTTTTATACTCTTTAGTAATGGATACATATTCTTTAGGGTATACGTCTTCTGGTTTTGTGGATATGCCTATTAATCATAAAGTTTTTTTGGCACAGTTTGATGCGATTAAAAAACTGGCACATCAAGAATCTTGTATTATTGTGGGAAGATGCGCGGATTATGCTTTAGAAGAATATGAAAATGCGATTAGTGTTTTCATTCATGCGAAATTAGACAGCCGTATCAAAAGAATACAAAGATTATATCAGATGACAGAAGATAAAGCGAAAGATGTCATTAATAAGACAGATAAAAAGAGAGCAAGTTATTATAATTATTATTCCAGTAAAAAATGGGGAGATGCAAAAAGCTATGACTTATGTATTGACAGCAGCATTGCAGGTATTGATGGAACAAAAGAGATGATTAAACAATTTATTAAAATAAAAGAACAGAAAAACGAATTTAAGTAAAAGATACACTTTATAAATATTAGCAGTTTGAAAAAAGTGTCCTTGTCCTTCTTGATGGGACACTTTTTTGTTGTATATTATATAGGGTAGAAGGATTAAATTTTATTCTACAGATGGAATAGAATATGAATATTTTTTTGTAAAAGGCTGTATTTATACGGTTTGCAGAGTTTGGCAATTAACTAATATAGATATAAATACAAGAAAGGAAAAAAATGATTTTGTATCGCGAGTTATGTTTGGAAGAAGTAAATCGACCATTATTTTTTTATTTTCAAAGAAGGCAGAATGTTACGAAATGTTGGCGAAAAGTGAATGGAGAGTGGATGATAAAGGATATTGCTTTTATAGATGATTGGACAGAACAAGAATATAATGAATTGATTACATATTTGAAATATATCATTCAGATAGAAGGGGTTGTAATTGGTGCATTTTTGGAAGAACAGCTAAAAGGGTTTGCTTCTGTAGAACCACAGTTATTTGGAAGTCATACTCAATATATGGATTTATCTCATATCTATGTTTCTGAGGATATGAGAAGAAAAGGGATTGGAAAAGGCTTATTTCAAAAAGTAACAGATTATGCAAGAATACATGGAGCAAGAAAATTATATATATCAGCACATTCTGCGGTGGAAAGTCAAGCATTTTATCGTTCAATGGGATGTATGGAAGCGGAAGAATATAATCTTTTACATGTGGAAAAAGAACCTTGTGATTGTCAGCTTGAATATAGATTATGAGAATAAAATGTACCCTGTTGGAAAGTGATTGAAAAAGGCGGATATATCCTATAGGTATTATTACATTTCTAAAAAATCTTCCGCATCCATCCACATTGTTATGTTGAATATTGTATGTTGTATGAATAAACCTCATATCTTTTTC
>OFEY01001539.1_pt1 | contig 14727 bp, 9 predicted proteins | sample 1521251 | NCBI WGS metagenome assembly OFEY01 (sample SAMEA3504100, study PRJEB24116) | mouse gut metagenome | biome: mouse gut; feature: mouse-associated habitat; material: faeces | place: Denmark | collected 2011
TATTGGCGATCACCGTAGGTTTACCGCCTTCCATAACTGCCACGCAGCTATTCGTAGTTCCTAAGTCAATACCAATAATTTTGCTCATAATAGAGACCTCCTCTTAAAATGATTATCTAACTAAAAATTTGTTTCCTTGTTGTATGTCTTTACTGCGCCACGGCAACCATGCTGTGCCTTACCACGCTGTCACGGTACATATAGCCCTTTTGAAGCTCCTGCGCCACCACGCCGGATTCAAATTCTTCACTCTCTACCTGCATCACCGCATTGTGAAAATCTGGGTTAAACTCCGTGCCCACTGCTTCAATAGCTTTCACTTCCAATCCTTCCAGCTCCGTCATCAGCTGCTTATATATTTTATCCATTCCCTGGACAAAGGGATCCTCCTTCGACTCGTCTAAAACGGCGGATAAGCCTCTCTCAAAATTATCTATCACAGGGAGAATCTTCTCAATCACGCTTTTGGCGCCCACTTCAAACATCTGGGCCTTTTCTTTCTCGGTGCGCTTCCGGAAATTATCGAACTCCGCCATCTGCCGCTGCACACGGTCGGTAAGCTCTGCAATCTTCTCCTCCTGCTTGCTCTTCTTATCTTTTTTCTTATTAAAAAAACCTTTTTTGCCACTCTCGGCTGTTTCCTCTTGCGACTCCTCTGAGGCTTCTTCCAAAACTTCCTTTGCCTCTTCTTCGGATATTTCCTCTTCCTTGACTTCTCCCTCCGCATCCTCATGCTCCTGATTTTCAAGGTTCTCTGCTTCCGCTTGCTGTTTCAAATCTATATCCTTGCTCTGTGTTTCTGCCATATCCATTCACCTTTCTTTTCTTCCTATTTGTCTTTGTTTTTATGAAATACTGTATCTAACTGGCTTTTCAATGTTTTCAAATTGTCCATGACATTCTCATAATCCATCCGCTTCGGGCCAATAATCCCAATGGTTCCCGTCATGCCTTCTCCCAATTGATAAGTGGCGGTCACCAGGCTGCAGTCTTTCATGTTCTGAATCGGAGACTCATCACCGATATATACCTGAATCTCGGTCTGCTCTTCCGACGCCAAGGCCTCATTCACCAATGTCACCAACTGCTTCTTCTCTTCAAATGCATTCAGCAGCTCGCTTGCTTTCCCAGCATCGCTCAGCTCTGGATATTTGAGGATATTGGTGGTTCCGCTGGTATAAACCTCCAAGTCTTCTTCCTCCTCGAAAGCCCCTGCAAGGGCGTCCAGAACATCGCTTACTATATTGCTGTGAATTCCCGCCTGCTCTTTGAGCCTGGCTATGGTTCCCAGATTGATCTGCTCTGCCGACAGACCGTTTAAACTAGTGTTAAGAAGAATGTTCAGCTTCAGCAAGGTTTCATTATCTAATGCTTCCCTGGTAGGAATCATCTTATTCTTCACAAGATTGCCTTCTGTCACAATCACGGCAAGTAGCTGTTCTTTGTCCACCTGGGAAAGCTGCAGGAATTTTACTTTATTGCGATGATAAGAGGGCGCCGTAATCATGGCAGTATAATTGGTATTCTGCGCCAGAACCTTTGCCATCTGCTGCAGCACCTGCTCCATGCGCTCGGTATGTTCAATCATGAACTCCTTGATCTCTGCGACTTGCTGATTCTTTTCCTTCATCAGGTTATCTACATAAAAACGATAGCCTTTATCAGAAGGAATCCGTCCGGCAGAGGTATGAGGCTGCAAAATATAACCGAGCTCTTCCAAATCCGACATTTCATTGCGGATGGTTGCAGAACTCAGATTCAAATCTGAATATTTGGAAATGGTCCTGGAACCCACCGGCTCGCCTGTGTCCAGATAATTACGGATAATGGCGTTTAAAATTTTTGTCTTTCTATCATCTAATTCCTGCATCACTATCCTCCATCCCCTCTCATTGTTAGCACTCAACTTTCAAGAGTGCTAACATCCATGTACTTAAGATAGCACTATCATTTTTTCTTGTCAATAGTAAATTTACGATTTTATAATTTCTTTATAAATCGAGAATCGAATTTGACCTGTTTCTAACCTATGACACAAAATATGTGCTCGCTTTCTATTTCTCAGTCATCATTCCTTGGAAATACATTCAAAGACCTATATAAGATGCCGCTTTATACAGTATAAGAAAAGCTGCTGCAAAATAACTGTCCTATACAGGATATGGTTGTAAATTACCTAAATCTGACCCATATAATGTATATAAACAATATTTCACAACAGCCTTGCACTATATCAGGCAGTTTTTTTCAATAACCTCTTATCTGATTCTCTCACTCCAACAAAAATTCACTGAGCGCATAATTGCTTACGGAGATTCCTTCTTCTGTCAGAAATACCCTTCCTTCCCGCTGTTGTAGCAGTCCCTGCCGCCGCAACTTATCCAACGCGTCTTTGTAAATGCATTCCAGCTCGATGCCAAACAGTTCCTGAAACCTGTTTCTAGATATCCCTTCCGTCATCCGCAGCCCCAAAAACATAAATTCCTCCATCTGCCGGCTTTTTTGTAACAACTCTGGCGACTCTTTCAGGCTGCAGGGATCTCCCCACAGATATTGCTCTAGATTACTGGCATTGCAAAACCTTGCAGATTCCAACAGGGAAGAACTTCCAAGGCCTAGCCCTAGATAAGGCGTCAGACGCCAATAGCCCATATTATGGCGGCAAGCTTTCCCTGGCAGGGCATAGTTCGATATCTCATAGCGATAATAGCCTTTTTCGGCCAAAAGCTCCGTGGTCATTGCATACATTTGCCGCTCGGTTTCTTCATCCGGCAAATACTGCGGCGTCTCTCCTTTTTGCCTGCGCAGCTCATCTTCTCGATACTTGTCATAAAACGGCGTGCCTTCCTCTATGATCAGGCTGTAGGCAGAAATATGTTCCGGCTTTACCGCAAGCACCTTTTTCAGCGTATATCTCCAGTCCTGCAACGTCTGTCCTGGCAAAGCCGACATCAGGTCCACATTCACATTGTCAAAGCCCGCTTTGCGCGCCAGATCGAGGCTCGCTAAAAATTCTTCAAAGCAATGAATCCTTCCTAGCCTCTTGAGCTCCTCATTTTTGGCGGACTGCAGCCCAAGGCTCAAGCGGTTCACACCCGCTCTCTTGTAGCTCGCCAGCTTGATCTGGGTCAATGTTCCAGGATTACATTCTACCGTGATTTCCGCATCCTGTCTGATATCAAAATTCTGCTGCAGGCTATCCATGATCTCTTCAATCTGCCCTCCAGGAAGAACCGACGGGGTTCCCCCGCCGAAGAACACCGTTGGCACCTGATATCCGCCGCACCTTTCTGCTTTCTTTTTGATCTCTTGTTTTAACTGATTCACATAACGCCTGTATAACGCTTCCTCCACAGGCATTGAGAGGAAGTCGCAATAATCGCATTTCCGTACGCAGAAAGGAATATGGACATATAATCCCAATTCCCTCTCCGTCAAAGATGCCATTTGTTTCATAAATCCTCTCCCATCCCCCGGCAACGCTGCCGCCTGTTATTTATCATCCAGCTTCAGCACGCTCATAAACGCTTTCTGAGGAATCTCCACATTACCTACCTGGCGCATCCGCTTCTTGCCTTCTTTCTGCTTCTCTAAAAGCTTCCTCTTTCTGGAAATATCGCCTCCGTAACACTTTGCCAATACGTCTTTACGCATTGCCTTTACGGTTTCTCTGGCAATCACCTTGCTGCCCACTGCCGCTTGGATTGGAATCTCAAACAGATGTCTTGGAATCTCCTCTTTGAGCTTTTCACACATCTTCCTTCCCCGCTCGTACGCCGTCTTGCTATGGACAATAAAGGAGAGCGCATCCACTTCCTCCTTATTGATCAGAATGTCTAATTTGACGAGCTCGGAACGGGCATATCCTTTCATCTCATAGTCAAAAGAGGCATACCCTCTGGAACGGGATTTCAAGGCGTCGAAAAAATCATAAATAATTTCATTGAGCGGCAGTTCATATTTCAAAAGCGCCCGAGTTTCTTCCATATATTCCATGCTGATATAAGTACCTCTGCGTTCCTGGCATAAATCCATAATCGCCCCGATGAATTCGCTAGTCACCATGATCTCCGCACTGACGACTGGCTCTTCCATATACTCTATTTCCGCTGGATCTGGCAAATTAGAAGGGTTCGTCAGCTCAATGACTTCCCCGTTTGTCTTATATACTTTATAGATAACCCCTGGCGCCGTAGTCACCAGGTCAAGGTTGTATTCCCGTTCCAGCCGTTCCTGGATAATCTCTAAATGAAGCAGCCCCAAAAAACCACAACGGAATCCAAAGCCTAAGGCAATGGAAGTCTCTGGCTCAAACTGAAGGGCGGCGTCATTTAACCGAAGTTTTTCTAAAGCATCCCTAAGGTCTGGATACTTTGCCCCATCCGCCGGGTACATGCCGCAATACACCATGGGATTTACTTTTTTATAACCTGGAAGCGGCTCGCTGCAGGGACGGTCTGCATCTGTCACAGTATCGCCCACCTGAGTGTCTCTGACATTTTTCAGGCTGGCAGTCATATAGCCTACCATTCCAGCAGACAGCTCTTCACAGGGAATAAACTGACCAGCCCCAAAATATCCTACCTCCACCACGTCTGCCTCTGCTCCTGTAGCCATCATTCGAATCGTGGTTCCCACTTTCACCGTTCCTTCCTTAATCCGGCAAAACACAATGACGCCTTTGTAAGAATCATACAGAGAGTCAAAAATCAATGCCTGAAGCGGATGGTCTGGGCTTCCCTGTGGAGCCGGGATCTTTTCTACGATCTGTTCTAAGACCTCTTCAATATTTAGCCCTGTCTTAGCAGAAATCTGCGGCGCATCCTGGGCTTCTAAGCCAATCACGTCCTCAATCTCCTCAATGACGCGCTGCGGTTGTGCACTGGGAAGGTCAATCTTATTGATCACCGGAAGCACGTCAAGGTCATGATCAAGCGCCAGATAGACATTCGCCAACGTCTGCGCCTCTATCCCCTGAGCTGCATCGACTACCAGAATCGCACCGTCACAAGCGGCAAGGCTTCTTGACACTTCATAATTGAAATCGACATGTCCCGGGGTATCAATCAAGTTAAAAATATACTCTCCTCCATCTTTTGCCTTATAGACAATGCGGACTGTCTGCGCCTTGATGGTAATGCCCCTCTCTCGTTCCAGATCCATATTGTCCAATACCTGGGCCTGCATTTCCCGGTCCGTCAGCAATCCGGTTTTCTCTATGATGCGGTCCGCCAGGGTCGATTTTCCATGATCTATGTGTGCGATGATACAAAAATTTCTAATTTTACTTTGATCAATTGCTGCCATACTGTTCCTCCAAGTTCTTGATGTTTTCTCTATTTTAGCACAGATGCTTTAGGCTTGTCTATGGCGAGGCAAACTTCACGATCAACAGCTCCACCGCCATGCGGTCATTGAGATTCCCAGTCTTTACATCTTCTTCCGCCTCAACGCAATCCGTCACCGCCTCCCAGAGCTGCCGTTCTGAAAAGCGTTTTGCCTGAGCAAGGTTTTTGCGAACCGCAAAATCCCGGATGCCTGCCTTAGAGGCAATACTTTTCGGATCAAATCCCTTGTTCCCAAGCTCTTTCACCTGCAGTAAGATCTGAAACTGCCGGGCAATCAAAAACAAGATCCGCATAGGCGGCTCCTTTAACGCCAGCAAGTCGTAATAGAGCTCCAATGCCTGACGAAGCTTTTTTTCCGCAATCTTGTCCACCATTTCAAAAATCTTTCCGGTGGTCTGGGCCACGCAAACTGCCTCCAAGTCTTCTCTGGTAATGACTTCTCTTCCTAATGTATAGCAAAGCACTTTCTCCAGCTCTTTCTCAATATTTTCCATGTCATTACCTGTTTTTTCCAAAAAAAGCTGCATCTCTCTCTGGGTAATTTTCTTATTTTCCTGTTTCAGCCTCGACAAGATCCAGCGGGTCAAAACGTCGTCTTTTTGCCGGGCAAATTCCACCACGCGCCCTGCCTGTTTCACCGCTTTATACATCTTGCTGCGCTTATCCACTTCTTCCTCCACAAACACAAAGCATGCCGTGTCTGCAATATGCTTCATATACTCCGCAAGCTCCTCGCAAGAAGATTTGAAGATTTTGCTATCCTCAATCACAATCAGACGCCGTGCTGCAAAAAAGGGAAGCGTCTCCGCCAGATCTATAATTTCCCCAGGATTGATATTTTTGCCCTCATATACTGTCACGTTCATGATATCCTCTGCGTCTGCCAATGCCTGACGAAGCTTTTGCGCATACTGCCGTTTCAGATATGACTCCTCGCCGTACAATAGATATGCCGGCTGAAAATTGCCGCTTTTAATGTCTTCTTGAATGCCTTTCATGGCGCCTCTCCTCCTTTTGTTCCTCTATCATACACTATTCAAGGTAAAAATGTCCATACCCGCACCGCTTTCCCTTCCTGCCTCACACGGACTTGTCCCTGATTCATCGTGTAAAAAATTCTGCTGCCAGCCGCTTCCAGCCTTTTTAGCGCCTCTTTTCCAGGATGTCCGTAAGCATTTCTTTCCCCGCAGGAAATCACGGTAACTTTAGGCGTCAGCGCTGCCAAAAGCTCCTCACTGTTAGAACCATTGGAGCCATGGTGCGCCGCTTTGTAAAAATCCACTTCTGAAATCCCATGCCGTTTGAAAACTCCTTGCTCTAAGAGCTTACGTTCCTGCTCCTGACCCATGTCCCCAGTAAAAATCCCGGTAAACCCCTGATGTTCCACTGCTACCGCCAAGGAGGCTGCGTTCCTGTCTGCCCCGGCTGTTCGAGAACTCTGCTTTCCACCCGTTTCATTCGTCAAATTTACACTGTCTGCCTTGGGCTCCCAAGATTCAGATTCTGGACCCAGCACGGTAAACACTGTATCTTTGCTGCCAAATTTCATCCCAGGAGACACAAACTGAATCTGGCAGCCTGCTTCCTGAGCCAGCATCAGCAATTCCTCCATTGCCTGATCTTGCACCATGCCCTGCGCCAGAATCAAGTATTCTACCGGATATCCTTGCTGCAGCAATTCTTTCAAGCCGCTGACATGGTCTGCATCCGCATGACTGACCAGCCAGCCTTTGATTGAACGGATCCCTTTGCATTTTAAAAATGGAAGAATTCGATAAGTTCCCACCTCTTTTAGATCGCTGCTTCCTCCGTCCAAAAAAAAGCAATCTCCACTCTCCGTTTGAACCAGGATCCCGTCTCCTTGTCCGACATCAAGAACATTAATCTCAAACTGAGCAGCCTCCAGATTCAGCGTCACGCAGATCAAAGCAATCCCAAATCCCAAAAACCACCGTCTTTCCTTTCTGCGCCATGCAAATAGAAGACATGCGGCAAGGATCCCATAATAAGCCACGATCTGTTCCAGCCTTGGCTTTCCAGAAACGAACGTTGAGCCTGGAAAGCTCAGACACCAGCTACAAACGCTCTGATTCACAGCAAGGATCCATCCCGCAGGCTTTAACAGGAACGCTCCGAGCCATGGCAGGAAACATCCAAGAACTCCCCCGGCAAGACCCAAAAACAGCAAAATCCCAAGAAACGGCAGAATGCAGCAGTTGACAAGCACGCTATAACAAGGCGCCTCATAATAGAAATAGAACAATAATGGCAACGTCATCAACTGTATGCAAAGACTTGCCAGCAGCAGTTCCTTTCCTTTGCCTAGTATGCGCCACACTATGGCACAAATCAAATTTAACCGCTTTTTCTCCTTTTTTGCACTGCCAGCAGCAGTTCGAAATATCTGGTACGCCAGACTCACTCCAAGAACTGCGCCGTAAGAAAACAAGAACCCGGCATAATCCAAGAGAAAAGGATTCTCCCAGAGCTGAACCATGGCAGTGAACGCAAGAGCGGTCAGGGAATCATAACTGCAGCCTGCCAGGTGCGCCGTCATCTGCAGGGCAAACATCCCCACCGCCCGCCCTGTGGAAACCTCCATGCCCGAAAACTGTCCGAAACTATAGACTATCCACAGAGCAAAGAACGCCGCAAGCTTCCTCGGACAGCCCAGCTTTTGCAAAAATCCAAAAAGCCCCATGCCAAGCAGCGAGACATGAAGTCCGGAAATGGCAAGAATATGGGAAATCCCGGCTTTTTGATACAATGCTTTGACTTCCTGATCAATCTGCGTTTTATCTCCCAGTGCCAAAGTTGCCATTACTCCTGCATCTTCCTTGTGCATCGAACGTACAAACACTTTTCGCATCTTTTGCCGCAGCCCTTGCAAAGCGCACGCATATCTGTTTTCATTTGCCGAGAGCAAGTATTCTTTCTTTGCATATATGCGAAACTCAGATTTTCTACTGTGGCGGAATTGCTTTTCATTGAAATTTCCCTGATTACGGGAGATTTGAAACGGCTCATATCTTCCAACCGCTTTGAGGCGGTTTCCCAGACGATACTGACCATTAGAACTATACATTAGAATCCCAAAACTGGGATAAGCTTTGCCATCCGCAATCACGCGGACATTCGTAAGATCATAAATAAATTGCTCTTTCTTTTCTTCTTTTCTGGAAATCTCCCCCTCTACGGTTATCTCTTTCCCCTGGGAGAGCGCCTTTGCAAGCTCTGTCCTTTCTGCCTGCTGTCTTTGCATGTGAATGGCGCCGCTTGAAAACAGGCACAAGCAAAGAACAAAGCGAAACCATGCGGCGCGTCTGATTCCTTTACAATAAGAAACATTCCTGCTTTGCCGATTGCCCATGGCAGTATCAAAGATCGCCATGGTACATATGCAAAGCATCAGCAAGAGCATTGCCACATAGATCAAACGCCCGTCCCTGCCAAATAAGATCCCAAGCACCAGCGACAGGCATAGGCAACACATGGTTCTTCTAATCAACCGGTTCCTCCTTTTCTTTTGATTGCATTTTCATCTCGTTCTTCTGCCTCTCTGAATCATCCAAATAATCCAGATTTCGCTCATACATGACGCTTAAATCCATTTTCTCCCGATAAACCTTGTTACTGTCCCCATTGACGGATATCTGCACCTTATTGACATCTGGCAATTCCGCCAAGGAATTTGCAATCGAATAAATCACTACTGGCTCCTTAATCTCATAATTCTGATTCAGGAAGCCTTCGCTAAGGTTGACAAAACACACGCCGTCTAACACCGATACGCCCACCAGCTTCGTGCCATCTGGAATCGCCGACTGCCCCTTTCTGCCCCGGGGACCCCTAAGCAACTGCTCCATCACCAGCTTTTCCAAAGAAATGTTGCTGCTGTAATGAATTTCCTGTATTTCCCGTACCAGGCCGTCTCCCTTTTCATTGGCAAAATACAAAGTAATGTTTGCCGTCTGAATGGTATTGATTTGTTCTCCGGGATTTTCAATAAAGCTCTCCACCGTCATAAGGCCCACGGGCGTCCCTTCCGAATCCACCAGAGGCGTGTCGCCCACATAAAAAGAAATGCATTCCACTCCGTCCACCTGTATCAAGGTCCTAACGATGGCAGCCCGGCAGAGTACTTCTTCCACATGATCTAGCTCCAAATATTCGCTGTTAAAATAGAGCGACAACTGATTTTTTTCCAGCTTCCAAGCTTCCAGTTCCACGCCTTTAAACGCAGGCTTGCGGTAATCTGGATCCTGGGTGTCCTCAAACAGCAGGTCCACAAATTCCCGAATCTGCTCTGTGGCCCCTTCTTCTTGAGGCTCATGACCCACTGCGACTGTTTTTGTCTTTTCTTTATTTATATAGTAGACATGATACTTTGAATCTTCCTCCTTGACATTGCTACAGCCCATAATCCCCGCCATAAGAAATGACATCCCTGTCAGAAACAGTATCTGTTTTATGAATTTCATCCAATTCCTCCTAGCGCCTGAACCAGTCAAAAAGCAACAAACTGGCAAATCAAGCCTATGCAATATAGGATAACGGGATCCGGACCGTAAAAATAGTTCCCTCTCCCAGCTTGCTGTGCGCCTTGATCGCTCCCCGGTGCATCAGCACTGCATTCCTGGTAATGGCAAGTCCAAGCCCTGTTCCGCCTGTTGATCCTGCTGAGATATCAATAGAGGATGCATCTGGGATAAAATATGCAGATTCAGTGGGTTACTATCTTGAAAAAGAGATTCCGCAGGGGTTGGAGTTTATTATATTGGGCAAAGATAGTAATACCTTGAAAACAGATATACCAAGCTCTGCCACTTTGCTATTTTTTACATGTAAATTAAAATTTGAGGTGACTTAAAAGTGAAAAGGGCAGTTAGATTAGTTTTTATTGTGCAACTGATAGTTCTAACAATATTAGGGGCAGTGATTTATTTTCAAAACAGTTATGTAAGGCTGTTTTATAAAGATATATCGTATATTGATGTCTTGGTATCAGATGATAAAGCATTTAATGCTTTTTTGTCTTGGACAGAGGAACGGGGAATTATTGTGTCGAGGATATCTATCAATCCAGATAATGAAATAACTTTACATGTGAGTGATTGGGCGTTATCTGACAATTTGATTCTTTTAGAAGGAAGTAGCCCTGAACAAGGAGAGTTTGTCAGTGATATTATTACACATGAAATGAACCAAAGCGGGCTTATGAAACGATTGTTGCCAAATTATAATTTCAAGATATATAGTTTATACGAACCAGAACATTATAATTTTACCAGCCTATATGCCATAACAACAACTTCTGAATATGAAATAAACGAAATGAAAGAAGAGCTTGCTTTAGAGGGCGTAACAATATATCCTAATGAATTATATAATAGTAATTCATTGTTTTTGCTTTTATCATCCTTTTCACGCATACATATCATTTTAGTGGGAATATTTTTATGTGTTTCAATATTAGTAATGCTTGTGTTGTTAACACAATTTGTTATTCAGCAGAATAAAACCATAAATATTTATCTTACATTAGGATATAGTAGATTACGGATTATATATTCAATGATATCGGATTTATTTTTTGGTAAGATATGGATAGGCTGGGTAGGGGGGCTATATATCATTATAAGTGTTGCTCTTTTTTGTATAGAGGAATACAAACCATTTTATGTGCAAATAGTGAGTTTATATCTGGTTTTGGCAATACTGATTAGTTGTATATATGCGACATTCCTAAGCTGTGAATTATTGGTCTGCTTAATCAAAAGAAGAAACGGGTTTTCATTAGTGCTAAAGAATATGAAGCCTAATATGGTGGTACAAGTGGCAAATTATTTTGTTAAGTTTGTGTCTGTTTTTTTGTTTTTTGTATCCATTACATTTTTAGCAGCATTATATGAGAAATTTGCAACTGATAAGCATAACATGCAAAGTTGGATAGATATAAAAGACATATACAAGGTGTCTATGAGTGATGTGGGACAAGATTATGATTTGAGTATTGAAGTAGAATTACATAAAAAAATAACAGATTTATATCAGCATTTGATTACAGAAAATAACGCTTTCTTTATGGATGCAGATGATATTTATGCAATGGAGGTATCTAGGGTGGATTATCCACTGACAGGTTTGGTAACCAATGGGTTTTCAACACATATTACGGTTAGCCCTAATTATTTTCAGTTTAATCCGATTTTAACAAGTGAGGATATTCCCGTTGAGCAAGAATTAATATATGCTGATAATGTATTAAATATATTGGTTCCCGAATCACTATCTTCGATCCATGATGAGTTAAATGAACGATTTTTGGATTACTTTGATTTTTACCGATTCAGGATATATGAAAATGTATATGGTAATACCTCAAACGATTCATGGAATCCTTCTAGGCAGAAAGATTTGGAAATTCATATAATTCCTGTAAAAACCGGTCAGCTATACTTTACGCTATCACCTAATATTAGACGACATGATGGCAACAAAATACTTGATCCTGTGGTTGTTGTGTATACTGATAATTTTCATCCAAGCAGCACGTTTACGAAAATGTCAAGATGTTTATATTTTCAATATGATGATAGTGATGAGATGGCACCTGATGATTATCTTGCAAAGATAGTTGGTATGAATGATTTTGTGTTCGCAAATTCAGTATGGAAGGATGTGTTTGATAGAGTATCAAAGCTTCAAGGAAACTATTTTACTACAATCTTTTTGGCAATCTTTATAATTTTTGGTTATTTCGTGACAAGTTTCAACTTGATTGTGAACTATTTTATGCATACGCCGGTGCAGAGGAAATATGTCACTAAAGTGGCGCATCAGCGGCGCGCGAGTAGGGGAAGATGGCTCTTTCCTACTCGATTGCGTAACCGATATGCTATGTTAATCTTAATTTCGCCAACTTTCTTTGCAATATTTCTTTTGGTACTCGTAGCGGCATCAAGGTGGGGACGTTTCCTTCCAACCATTTCGTTACAAGGAATTATATTGATTGGTATGTTTCTGGTTGGAATTGATATTTTGTATTTTATAATTATTGGGAAACTATTCATTAAAAAAATCAATGAATAGCAAATTTCACTACGAATGGGCAGTCCTGCCCATACTTCGGGTAGGACTGAAAGGAATGGCGGAGATAGGGTTGTAAAATAAATTCATTTATCCTTCCATCCCATAAAATTGTATTTTCCATTCCCCTTGCTCTTTGACAAGTATAACTGTAAGATACAGAAACATATCGTTATAATTGCTGTCCCTAAATTCTATGGAAACAGTACATTTTCCATTTTCAACCTTTCTCTCGTCAGTATCTGACAATCCTTTTACCGTTAAATCACTGATCATTCCTGTACCTTCATAGATCTCAGCCGCCCCTTCATATGTACTTGCCAGAAACATTTGAACAGCGCCAGCATCTCCAGCAAAATATGATTCTGCGAATGCCTCCATATTAGTTCTGATTTTCTGACAATCTTCAGCTCCCAGATATTCGCCTGTTTCTGCGGTATGATTCACCAGATCAGTTTCATTTGATAACGCGAATGTATTCAAAATCACAGGAAATTCTCGCCCCCATCCCTCTTCAAAATCTACTGGATAAAAATAGAATATTGCCCATACGTCATTTTCAAATACTTTCTGTTCGGCATGATATAATAAATCTCCTTCCTGTTTCCGCCACGTATAGGAGTCCTCTTCTGTATAACCATCATCTTTCAATTTCTGATTCACAGAGTCCTCTGATTCTCCTTCAAAATGCGTTACCCAAAGTGTGACCTGTTCATTGATATTCGTTTTCCAAAGGTCAGGACCAGATAGATACCACTGCTCATCATCAGGCAGATAAAAAGAATAGCCATCACCAATTGCAAGCGTAGCCTGTTTTTGTTCTTGCTCTCCTTCTTTCGAAAAGGTAAATATCATTGTATTTTCCAATGTATGATTATTAGCAGAGGAATTGGCAACAGGCATCGGAGCAGCTTCCAGCCTAGACTGTTCGGATGTATTTCTCATATCTTCATTTGCTGCGTTCTCGTTTCCTAAATTTTCGATTTCGAAATTCTCTTTTTCAAAGTTCTCTTTTTCGAAGTTTTCGTTTTCTGTATTCTCTTTTGAAACAGAACAGCCTACCAGCATTCCCAAAGTGATTGATAGAGTAACTGCACAGATCAAGATAGAAACCCCATTTTTCTTTCTGCTTTTTATCAATATGTTTTTAAACCGTTTTTTCATAATCTTTTTTCCGCCATAAAATTGCGTTGATAAAACAGTTTTCCTGACGCATTGCTTATGAAGCATGGACAACAATGTTTCTGTATATGCTTTCCGAAGCGCATAACTTGTGCCCTGTGTAACTCTTTCATCACAGGACAGTTCCATATCAATGACAGCTTCCTTCTGCATTATCCAGATGATTGGATTGAACCAGTGGACAGCATTTGCTGTTACGAAAAGCAGTTTAAGATACACATCGCCCCGTTTTAAATGAACCAATTCATGTTTTAAAATAAAAAACAAATCTTTAGGATGATACTGTTCATCTGGTAAAACTAAAATAGGTTTGATAAAGCCTATTATCATAGGGCTTTGGGCTTCATCATATTCCATCACGCATATAGTACGGCTGATGTGTAATTCATGTTTGAGCTGGACTATCTGGTTTAAAATAGATGCTTCTTTTATGATTTTCCCCTTTTTTATTACCTGCCGTTTATAATGGGAATAACTGATTAGATGTATTGATATAAAAATCAGGCTGCCAGTGATCCATACAAGAGACACGATATCAAGCATGGTGATATCTGCTGTATTTTTTTCAGACGAGGCTTTGATTGGAGTAGTCATCTGCGCTGGTATCTCAACAACAATCCTTCGATATGGCGTTGCTGTGTCAGTTGGATTGTCTGCATCGTTTTCTTCCGATTCAGAACTCGTTTTAACGTTACGTTGTGATATTTTATCCATAACATACCAACCTTGGGTATCATACTACATAAAAAAAAGAGTGTCAAGTGTTTTTTCTTTACAGTACGGCATTTTTGTGTGTTAAATACTCACTTCTTATTATACCCATACTCAAAAATGCACTACAACATACCCATTCCACTCTGCCACAGAACCTGCCATGGGCCACCTTGGCATTTCCGCTGCATACTTCTCCGCCTGTTCCTTCAATTCCAGATCTGTCATTGTCTTCAGGTCATATCCATGCATCTGAAGAAAATGCATAAGTTCCATGCCGGGACTGTCGTAGGCATAAAGGCCCCAGTGGATGACAGAATACTGAGCCTCTCCCCCGAAAGAGTAACCATAAGGGCTGTAATATTTCTCTTTTAAATGGGGATCCAGCCAGTCGGTC
>OFEY01001546.1_pt1 | contig 14681 bp, 13 predicted proteins | sample 1521251 | NCBI WGS metagenome assembly OFEY01 (sample SAMEA3504100, study PRJEB24116) | mouse gut metagenome | biome: mouse gut; feature: mouse-associated habitat; material: faeces | place: Denmark | collected 2011
CAAGCCGCTCCTGTTCGTTTTTTTGCGTCAGCACCATGAATGTGCTTTCGCTGACCGCGCCGCTGTACTTGTCCTCATAAAGTTTCGCGGTCATGGTCTCCAACTCCTGCACCCTGCGGCGCAGCTTGCTGATCTCCTGCTTGGCATCGGCCAGACGCTGCTCGTCATAATCCGCGATCTTGCGTTTGAGCCTGTCCACTACGGCGGCTTCATTTACTGTCACCGCCTGGGCCTGGGTCCTGATTTCCGCAATCACGATTTGCGTCAGCGTCTGCTCATAAATCCTGTGCCATGAACATACGCTCCGGCCCGACTTGCCATAGGTTCCGCAGAAATAGGAAACATAGCGTTTTTTCGTGCCGTTCTTGCGATGCTGTGTTTCCGCATTGGCACATAAAGGAGTTTTGCAATCGGCGCATACCAGCTTGCCAGTAAACAATTTCGCAGTAGGCTCCTGCCTGCCAACAGAATGAAGGCTTGCCGCCTCGTTGATCTTCTGAACGGCCTCCCATTCCTCTGCGGTAACAATGGCCTCATGCAGCGCCTCATGGCGAATCCACTCAGTTTCCGGCTTGCTGATCTGCGCATGATCCTTATAGGAACGGGTGCCGGTGTGATTCATTACCAGCGTTCCTTTATAGACCTCATTGTGGAGAATGGTTTTTACCGTTGCATAGGTCCAGAGCTGGGCGGCTTTGCAGCCGTCCTTGCCGTTGATCTGGCTCCAGTAGACACGCGGCGAGGTAATGCCCTCCCGGTTGAGGGCGGCGGCGATCTGGCCGTAGGCCGTACCCGCCAGCCGCATATCATATATCCGGCGCACGATACCGGCAGCATACTCATCAATGACCAGCTTGTGCTTGTCCCCGTCGCTCTTGCGGTAGCCGTAGGGAGCGTATGCGGAAATGAATTGACCGCTGGCCTTTTTGCTGTGCAGCACTGATTTGATTTTACTGCTCAGGTCCCGCAAATGGTAATCGTTCATCAGACTGCGGAAGTGGAGCATATCCGTGTTATCGCCCTCGCTGTCCAAACAGTCCAGAACAGAGACAAACCGACACCCCAGGCTGGGAAACACAACGTCACTGATATGGACAAGACCACAAATTAAATTGTGAAGCGGGCTGCTGACATTTTGCACTTGCACTATGAAATAACAGAAAAAGGGGCAGGAAACCACAATAATGCGTGGTTTCCTGCCCCTTTTGCGCATTTGAGAATTAGCCTCTAAAATCGCTTTTTCAATTCCTCAATCCAAATTCCGATCGTTTCAGCCAAGACAAATTGCTGACGCAAAACCGCCATACCGATTTCAGGAACCTCCGGCGCGTTTTCTTTTTCTCGAAGGTTTTCTTCCAGATATGTTTTCAAATCCTGCACATTTTTTTCAATGCTGTCAATGCAAGTTTTTTGAATTTCCAAAGGAACACTGTCCAGATTTACAATCACAGCATTAAAGTCCAGAAACATACGGATAGGCTGGGCGGAAAGCTCTCTCATGAGCCGTTCAAATTCCTGTTCACCGCTGTCTGTCAGCGAGTAAACCGCCTTTTCCGGCATATTATTCTCCCGCACAAGGACACTCTGGAGCAGACCCTTTTCTTCTAACTGAATGACCTTTTTATAGATGGAAGGTGTGCTGATTTTTACCCATTTTGAAATGTTGCGGTATTCCACCAGCTTTTGAATGTCGTAGGCACTCAACGGCTGCTTTTTAAGCATCCCAAGGACAATCAAATCTATTGTTGCCATGAAGATTTCCCCTTTCGCACTTGACAAGTACTATAAATTATAGTAGTATGTGTTGACTGGCAGCTACTATAAAGTATACTACTTCGCATTACACTGGCTGTCAAGAGAAAGGAGCAATTTATGGACGGAAACAAAAAAATGGCGCTTCTGGGGAGTGCGCCAATTCCCAAAGCTCTCCTGGCGCTGGGCATCCCAACGATGATTGGTATGCTCATTAACGCCCTTTACAATCTGGTAGACACCTATTTTGTAGGCGGGCTGGGAACCGACCAGATGGGCGCGGTCACGGTTGCCTTTCCCCTGGGACAGATTGTTGTTGGCCTGGGCCTGCTGTTCGGAAACGGCGCTGCCGCCTATCTGTCCAGGCTGCTGGGCCGGGGCGATAAGGACACAGCGAACAAGGTAGCGAGTACGGCCATATACAGCGGAATTTCGATTGGGGCGGTTGTGATCCTGTTCTCCGTTATCTTTCTGGAACCGATTTTGAAACAAGCTGGCGCGATCGAAAGCGTGATGTCCTATGCAATCGCTTACACACGCATCTATATCGTGTTCTCCATTTTTAACGTGTTCAATGTCACCATGAACAATATCGTTTCCAGTGAGGGTGCGGCGAAAACGGCTATGTGCGCGCTGATGGCTGGCGCGGTGCTGAATGTGATATTAGACCCTGTTTTCATCTACACACTGAACTTTGGCGTAGCTGGCGCGGCGATTGCGACAGCGATTTCCCAAATCGTTTCCACATTGGTTTATCTTTGCTACATACTCCGGAAAAAGAGCGTGTTCAGCTTCAGCATTAAAGAATGCTGCTTTGCAAAAGAGATTATGTCCGAAATTTTGAAAATCGGTATTCCCACGATGATTTTCCAACTTCTGACAAGCCTTTCCATCGGCATGATAAACAGTGCCGCCAAAGAATACGGAGGCTCCGCACTGGCCGCAATGGGGCCGGTCACAAAAATTATGTCTATGGGGACGCTGATTGTCTTTGGCTTTTTGAAAGGATTTCAGCCAATCGCCGGATTTAGCTATGGAGCAAAAAAGTTTGACCGGCTGCGGGAGGCTATCAAAACTGCTATCCTCTGGTCTACCGCCTTTTGTGTGATTTTTGGTGTTATTGCCGCTGTATTCTCTACGCAGATTGTATCCCTGTTTACAAAGGAAGACGCAGAGATGGTTCGTGTCGGTTCTATTGCGCTACGGGCAAACGCCCTCTCTTTTGTCCTTTTTGGTTTTTACACAGTCTATTCCTTCCTGTTCCTTGTGATGGGAAAAGCCACAGAGGGCTGCATCCTCGGCGCTTGCCGTCAGGGAATTTGTTTTGTCCCTGCTATTCTGATACTTCCAGCGGTTTGGGGATTAAGCGGCGTTCTCTACGCACAGCCGATAGCAGACATTATTTCAGCGATTGTCACCGCAGTTATGGCTGTTCGGCTACACAGAGAATTGCGGATAGCAGGACCCCAGGTTTCCACTCCACCCCAGGAGCATTGATAACATAAGGTGATGCAAATGAACGCAACACAAAATTGTTCTCACTGGATATGCTGTCCTGCCTGTAGCGGAAAGACCCGAATAAAAGTATACGAAGATACGGTGCTTGAAAGGTTTCCGCTGTATTGCCCCAAGTGCAAGCAAGAAATGCTAATCAGTGTCCGACAACTGAATACGTCCATCATAGAGCCAGACGCTCAGACGCAGAGCCGATAACATATGGGAACCTTCCCCATGGTTATCGGCTTTGCATTTGAAAAGTCGTGGCTATGTCTGATAAAGAGCGGCGGCTTTGAGAAATCAGAGTCGCCGCTTTTTTCCGTTTTGGCGGCAATTAGGAGGATGCCGCCATGCGATTGCGAATAGATAGGCACTTGTCAAAAAAAGCCTAACCCTCGTAACGGCGACCTCTACCCAGGCTTGCGAAAACAGTCGTTTCCAGTCTACACATACTGCCACCCCCAGCGCCCGAATAGCCTTGTGCTGTTCGGGTGCTTTTGCTTTTTCCGTGGGCCGTCCCATCCAGCCCCGGTGTCGAGGCCCGCCCCTCCTGTTCAGATTTCGCTTACCCCAAATCTGAACAGGAGGACAACACGATGGAGATCACCATCAAGAGATACAGCCGCAAAATGACCTATGAGGACGCCGCCACTCTGGACGAGTTCTGGGAGCTGGCCAAACGCACCGAACGGAGCCTTGACCGGGAACAGCGGCGGCACTGGGACGGGCGCGAGTGTGACGAGTACATAATTGCCGCCCAGGGCGTTCTGCCCTACTGCGCCACCCCGGAGGAATTGGTCTGCCAGCAGGAAACGCTGGATGAAATTCTGGCGGTGCTGGCCCTCTGCACCAAGACCCAGCGAGAGCGCTTTCTGCTCTATGCGCTGTACGATTTCAGCTATGCGGAGATTGGTCGGCGGTGCGGCTGCTCCAAGGCCGCAGTCTATGACAGCATCGAGGGCGTTCGGAAAAAGTTTTTCAAATTTTTCCGCTGACCGCCCTGACGATCACCCCGGCATGATGGCTACCAGGTGAGGGGCAATCGCCCTATCACCGGGAGGGACAAGCTGCTCTGGCGGCTTGTTCCTCCTATGCCAAGGAAGGTCAGAATGTCAGCAATCTTGGCCCTTTTCTGTTGCCTGGGTAATTGAGGATCAATCTCATGGAGCAATTTCAAAACTTTTCGTTTGCTGACAGTAAAACCTCGCTTCATCAACTGTTGACGGATATTTTCTGCGCCAGGTCGTTTGATGTTTCTATCACAGATTTTCTTAATTGCGGGGCGGAGTTCCTGTTCATGTTTTTCATATACAGTGACCTCTGGTCTGCGGAAAGTTCGGTAATACAGATTGGATTTTCGAATGCACAATGAACGGCAAACTTGATTGGGACCATAAATCTCAAGTAACGGATAGGCATAGTAAACACGTTGGGCTTCTGGGATCACTGCCATAATCTTGTTCAAAAGTTTTAGTTCTGCTTGTTTTTGCCTAACAGCTTGCCTCAGATTCAAATTTTCTTGCTGCATAGATTCTACACTGAACTGAGTGCTTTTGGCGTATTGAAAATCAATATGCCTAAACCATTCTCTCAGAGGTTTGTCGGTCACTCCAGATATTTCACATAGTTCTGTCAGTGTAAATCCGTTTCGGTATTTTTCATACGCTTCCTGGAAAACGGGGAGAATGTGGTCTTCTTCGGCCCGCCCGGCGTGGGCAAGACCCATCTGGCCTCCGCTCTGGGCTTGGTGGCAGCACAGCACCGTTTCTCTACCTACTACATCAACTGCCATCAGCTTATTGAGCAGCTCAAGAAGGCCCATTTTGAGAACCGTCTGCCGGACAAGCTCAAGGTTCTCGCCAAGTACAGGATGCTTATCATCGACGAGATCGGCTGCCTCCCCATGGACATCCAGGGCGCAAACCTGTTCTTCCAGTTGATTGCCAGGCGATATGAGAAGACATCCACCGTCTTTACCTCCAACAAGACCTTCTCCCAGTGGAACGAGGTCTTTGCCGACGTCACCATCGCCTCCGCCATCCTGGATCGTGTACTGCATCACTGCACCGTTATCAACATCAAGGGTGAGTCTTACCGCCTGAAAGAACGCAAGGAATTTATGCGTCAGAAACAGCAAATCGTGAACACTCTTTTTGAGCAAGGAAACGCTTAGTTTTGTTACCCCCCCGCCGAAAAACTACAAAATTTCTTCGGCGTTTTCTTACAATTTCAAATTGGCGTTGACAATGCAGATTTGTCCAGTCTTTTACTTGATTGGACACACAAAATGTTATTGGCAAAGGGGTACTCTTTGCCAGAATAGGAGGAAAATATGAATAAGCAGGAATTGATCGAACGTATGGCGGGCAAGACCGGGATGGCAAAAAAGGACTGTGGTATTGCCTTGGATGGTATGCTGTCTGCAATCACAGAGGCTTTGCAAAAGGATGACAAAATAAAGCTGACTGGCTTTGGCACTTTTGAGGTGAAGCACCGGGCCGCCAGAACAGGCCGCAATCCGCAAACCAAGGAGACTGTGGAAATTCCGGCGCAGAGCGTTCCGGTGTTTAAGGCGGGAAAGGTCTTGAAAGAAAGCATTCTTGGTAGCAGCGAGAAAAGAGTATTGTCAAAAGCTGCGCTTTAGTATATAATTCCTCTGTGAATAGGTGACAGGAGAAGTGGTTATTGCAGGGGGGAAGTGATTACACTGGATGACACCAAGACCCGGATCATCATTGCCGCAATCAGGGCTGTACGGCAGTATGGCCTGGAAGGGGTGCGAATCCAGAACGTCAGTGAGCTGGCAGGGATTTCATCGGGAGCGATTTACCGCCACTTTGACGGCAAGGATCAACTGCTGGTGGAGTGCTTCACTTATGTGGACAAGCAGGCGGCGGCAATCTTTGAACATTTGAAATTCAACCCGCTGCTTATGCTCACTGACCCTATGGGTGCGGTAAAGGCGCTGTGGGTGCCCTATTTTCGGTTTTGGACATCCCGCCCGGACGAAACAGTTTTTTATCACCGCTTTCGGGACAGTACGTTTTTCCCCCAGTATGACAAGAGCCGGGATGTGACCTATTTCAAGACGTTTATTGGAATGGTTGACGTTTTCAAAAAGGTATTTCCAAGCCTGGACAAAATCAATCAGGATTTATTGTGGCTCCACGTCCTCACATCCACTGTTATGTACGCAAAGTATGTGGTGGAAGGGACGCTTCCAGACAATCAGGAAACCGAGGACACTGTGTTTCAGTTGTTAACCACTGGACTGAGCGGCTATTTGAAACCGGAGAAGCCTAAAAAATCAAGACGAAAATGAAAATGTGCCGCTGGAGGCGGTTCATTTTTAGTAGTTTGATAATGAACGTTCACTATCATACCGGTTAAAGGCACGCTCGGTTCTCAAATTTTTTTGGCGCTAAGGGGGGGTGAACATTCACTAACTTTGGAATAACCTTCTTTCTATTCGGAAAACTATCTGCATCGAATACAAAGGAGATTATTGCCATGTTCAGCCAGGAAGCAGCTTTCACAATTACCGCCGACCACATTTCCCAATATGCGGCGCACCTCCAGGAACAAGAGCGAGCCAAGAACACTGTAAAGAAATATGTTCATGACCTTAACGATTTCATGTTGTTTCTGAATGGGAAAGCCGTCACAAAGGTGGCCGTGATTGCGTGGAAAGAGCATCTGGCTGATACCTATACCCCAGCCACAGTCAATTCCATGCTGGCAGCGGTCAACAGTTTTTTCCAGTTCATGGACTGGCCGAAGCTGTCTGTCAGGCCGCTGAAAGTACAGCGTCCCCTTTTCTGTGATGAAAGCCGGGAAATGACCCGCACTGAATATGTCCGTTTGGTGAACGCGGCCCAGCGGCAGGGAAATGAACGGCTGTCCCTGCTCCTTCAAACAATTTGCGCCACAGGCATCCGGGTATCAGAACTCCGATTTATCACCGTGGACGCTGTGAACCTGGGCCGTACTGTGGTCACGAACAAGGGAAAACGGCGAACTGTTTTTCTGCCTGGAAAGCTGTGCGGGCTGCTGAAAAAGTATCTGAAAAAACAAAAAATCACCGACGGATCGGTGTTTGTGACGCGGACGGGCAAACCCCTTGACCGCTCCAATATCTGGCGGGATATGAAGGCTCTGTGTGAAAGCGCCGGGGTTGAGCCAGACAAGGTGTTCCCCCACAACCTGCGGCATCTGTTCGCCCGGACGTATTACTCGCTGGAAAAGGATTTGTCCCGGCTGGCGGATATTCTGGGCCATTCCAATGTCAGCACCACCCGCATTTATACCGCAGAGAGCGGTTTTGTTCACGCCCGACAGATGGAGCGGCTGGGTCTGATCCTTACAACATAATTTTTGTTATGTTGTTGTTTAGACCGCAACAGGTCAATATACATATCGCATTATACAGGAAAAACGGCTTTCTGACAAGTCCTTTTACAACTTAGGCATGAAGAAACTGACGGGATGCTCTCTATATTTATCTCGCCTGTCTTTTCTTGCACTTTTTTCAGATTCTCTGCGTCCTTACAGTGAAATTGGGGCGGTTGGGCTTCACTCTAATACAACATAACAAAAATTAAGTTGTTAATAGGCAGCTTGAGTTAAATATAGTGAGGGATATGAGTATGGAAAAAATATTGATCGTGGACGACAGCATTGTGCAGGCAGCACAGCTAAAGTCAATTATAGAAGATGAGTATGATATTACCGTCGCACAAACTGCGGAGGACGGGCTGCGTTTAGTGAGCGAGGGGGATTTTTCCCTCATTCTGCTGGATGTCGTGATGCCTGGAATGGACGGTTTTACGCTGCTGAAAATGTTGCAGGAACAAATCGTGACTCAAAGCATCCCGGTCATCTTGATTACCAGCCTTGCAGATGTGACGAATGAGCAGCGTGGACTTGTTTTAGGAGCCGTGGATTATATTACAAAGCCATACATTCCCCTGATCGTTAAGGCAAGGGTCAACACACATATCAAACTCTACAAATATCGCAGACAGATTGAGCAGCAATCCATGACCGACCAACTGACAGGAATTGCCAACCGGCGTCGGTATGAACAATACAGCGCGACAAAATGGAGAGAAGCGATCCGCCTGCACGTTCCGTTCTCCATCTGTATGTTTGATATTGACCGCTTCAAAGTGTATAACGATACCTTTGGCCATCCTGCCGGAGATAAGGTGATCGCTTCCGTTGCTCAGACAGCGGCGTCCTATTTGAAACGCAGTACGGATTTTCTTGCCCGCTATGGCGGCGAGGAATTTGTGGCATTGTCCCTGGGCGACAGTTCGCAGCAGATTTTTGAACACTTGAAGAAAATCCGACAGGCAGTAGAAAACCTGCACATCCCCCATGATCCGTCTGTGGCTGAATGGGTCACGGTCAGTGTCGGAGGGGTCACGATTGTTCCTGATACGGAAAGCACCTATGATTTTTACTTAAAAATCGCGGACACCATGCTGTACGATGCAAAGAAAAACGGCCGGAACCGGGTCGTTTGGGCCGATGAAAGGCTGAAACAGTTGTGGGAAAAAAGGTAGTCTGACTGACATCAAAATATCAATTCATATGGGAGGTATATTGTGAGCTTATTGGAGCTTTTCAGAAAAAGGGCAAAAGAACGGCCACCTCAAGAGGATAAAGATACAAATGGCACAGAAGAACTCGATATTTATTCGGGTATGCGGGTGGAAGTAACAACCGCCGCAGGACAGATACTCTTTGTGGCAAAGCTGATGGGCCTGCATGGGGACAAGGCGGAGCTGCACCAATATTCGGAGGCCGCGATTGTCAAGGATGTTGAAACCATCCATGCCAGGATCAGAGGATATAGCGACTATGAGCGCAAAGCGGTCTATATGGAGGGCATAATTACACCCGGCCCCAAGCATATATGGCAAGTGGAGGAGCTGACCATCGTCCGCGTGGGAAATGACCGTGCCTTTTTCCGCCTGACCACAAACCTTGACGCCACCGCCACCATGTTCAGCGGATTGGCAATGGGAGAAAAGCCCTGCAAGCTGCTGAACATCAGTGTGGGCGGGGCCAGCGTCAGCTCGGAGTACAGATACCACAAGGGAGACAAATTTCTGCTGAAGGTCAGGTTGTTGGAGGACAGGCCGGAATCGGTCATGTTCAGCCAAATCGTGCGCGTTGTAGAAAAGGACGAGGGAAAATTCGAGTACGGGTGCCGATTTTTGGAATTGACCGAAGTCGATCAGGAACAAATAACACGGAATATTTTTGCAGCCCAGCGCCAAAAAAGGGGACGTTCCTAAACATTCGTGAAAACATAAAGGAGAGTAGAAAATGAGTATGTTCTATCGCCATAATCGCGGCGGCAAGCGGCTCCAAAGAAAACCAAAGTCTGAAAACAATTCAGGAGCACGGCTTGCCGCGCTCCTTTTGTGCTTGTCTATGCTGATGGGCTTCCTCCCCGCGCTGGCATCTGCGGCAGACGATGAGGAAAAACTTTCCAGCATTGTGACGTTTGACAGCATTACCCTTCACTACGCTGGTGCTGGCGGTCAGCCAGAGGCTGCTGCCATTCAAGATGGCGCATTGATCGGACGAGATAAACAGTTAGCTTTGCGTTATACATACGCAATCACAGAGGAACAATGTAATCAAATAACAGCAGGAACGAAGTACTATCTGGAAGTTTCGCCGCATTTGGTTCTGCCCAACTTGGAAAGTGGATCGCCCTTAACGGTAACGACAGAAGATGGAACGCAGGAACGATTTGGAAGTATTTATGCGGACGGCAGCAGCGCATGGGTCATATTCGACGCAAAATCGGACGGCTCTGATACAGTTTTATCGGACTATGGTGAACTCAACAACGCTTTTTTCTATTTGAATTGCAACCGGGCAGATCAAGTTCCTACGGGAGAAAGTCCCATAGAGGGGAACAGCAACCTCTATGCGATGAAATTTGAAAATAACGAGCAAATCACTTTCGGCTATGCGGAAAATGAGCCGGTGACGGCAAAAGCACAGATTAACAAAGACGGCAAGTTGCAGGATAAGACAATTACCTGGACAATCAACTATACCCCGTGGCAAAATCCCGCCGCAAGTGACCCTGTGACACTGGAGACACCCTTTGAACTGCGGGACACTATTGATACCGGCCTGCACAGCTATGTTGATGGTAGTGTGAAAATCGACGGATCGTCCGTGACCACTTATACTTCCCGCGATGATATTCCGTCAGGCGCAGAAACCTATGTGCTTGTGGAAACGCCAGAGAACGGCATCAACACTGTTTTGACCTTTGGCGGCACAAAATTCAACGCGGGTCAGGCTACAAAAGGAAATCCGGCAACATCGCTGACGATTACCTATTAGACCTCTATCAACGATGATCTTCTCCTGCCAGGAGGCACAGGCGGTAAGAAAGTAACAAACGCCGCCGACTTGTTTGCCGGTGAAAATGACGTGTTCAATAGTTTGAATATCACCAGCAGTAGCACCGTTCCCATTCCTCAACCCACATGGGTGACAAAGGAAGGACACACGACCCGTGATCCCGGTAATGGCTCCACTACTGATTGGACGGTCACATTCCAGCCGAATGGCTTTACATTCACCGAGGACAACGGCCTGACCCTCCATGACCAGCTCCCCACTGGCAGTACGTTGGTGGAGGACTCTGTAAAGGTAAATGGAGCGGAGGTAACGGCGACTGCGGGAACAAATAACGACTTCACGATTTCCCCAATTACAACAAATAACCAGCCCGTCACTATTACCTATCGAACCCACGCCCCGGAAGATATGTACGACAGCGGAACAAGCCTGGGCAGTAATATCGCATGGTTTACGTTCCAGTATGGCGGTCAGGAATATACAACACCCCAGGCCAAAAAAGATATTGGCAGCGGGGACGGCAGCGGAACTCCCGGCACGGCCACGCTGGTAAAGACAAATAAGGGCTATAACGCGGCAACCCGGACGATTGAATGGACGGTGACGATCAATCCTCACAAGGCCAATCTCAAAAGCGGCACTTTTACCGATGATTTGGGGGCCGTTGGCCCTCGGTGTGCTGCTGGGCATACAAGCGGGCTGGAATTGATGGACAGTATAGATGATATTACCATCAAAATCGACGGCAATGCCCCCACAGACGATGAAAAAGCGCTTATAGCTTTACAATATAGCCAGCAGGAACTTACTATCAAAGTTGGCGAAATCGGCGCAAAAACTATCACACTCACCTATACCACAAAGGTATGCGATCCCTGTATATTTGCGAATAACACAGCAAGAACAGCGTTCAAAAACACCATATCGACAAGTGATATGCTAATCGGAAGTCAGGCCACTACGGGCCGCACCGCCAGCGCCGACAGTACGGCCAATGTCAGCGCCACAGTTTTGACCAAAAAAGCGCCGGTCTATGATTACGCCAGCGGCACCATGAAATGGACGGTAGAAGTAGACGCAGCGGGGCTGTCTATGGCCAATGTGGTCTTAACGGATGATTTGCCAGCGGGATTGACTTATGTGGAGGACTCCCTCGCAACCGACCCAGCAATTACGGACGCATCAGCGAGTGCGATAGGTCAAACGCTGACCATCAATTTGGGTACGGTCACGGAAAAAACTACAATCACGTTTGACACGAAAGTTGACCCGGAAACTTTAGGCTTTAGTGGAGATAAGCCGGTTACAGCGGCAAACACCATTCACATGAACGGTAGTGCGGACGGAGTTGAGTTTGCCGAAGTTTCCCACAGCGTCTAGCAGAACTTCTCCAATCACGGCCTCGTCAAGAGCAGCAAAGTGGATAACGGCCAGGAGCTAATTCAGTATGAGGTGCTGATTAACCCCTTTGGCCTTGCGCTCCCGGGAAATCCCTCCCTTGAGGACACGTTGGACAAACGGCTCCAACTGGACACTGATACGTTGCTTTTCTACAAAGCGGCCCTGACTGGAACAACGGCGTCAAATAAAGATCAGAAACCCGGATATGCGAAAGCTGGAACCGGCGAACCGTTGAAAGTCGCCAGCTTTGACCCGAACACAAACAGATTTACCGTACAACTTCCGATTGATGCCGATAGCCGGGATGCTTATGTTCTGACCTATACGGCGGATATTATTGACCATCAGGCGGGCGGTTACAGTAACAGCGTCCGTTTTGATGGCGGCTCTGTTCTGCTGGGCGGCAACAAAAACGCCGCCGTTAGCGGCGGTGGCGGCGGTGGCGGCGGTGGTGTCGCCGCGCGGAAAGCTGTCATTACCATTGCCAAGGCGGATAGTGAAAATCAAACGCCCCTTGAAGGAGTGTCCTTTACTTTGTATCAATGGGACAGCGACAGTAATACGCGGGGCCTGCCCTTCGCCCAAGGGAAAACTGACGCCCAAGGAAAGCTGTCGTTCAAGGTAAAGCCCAATGCGGTCTATGAATTGGTGGAAACCGAAAGTGTTCCCGGTTATGGGAGTGCCTTTGGCTGGAACGACCTCCCCGATGGCGTGACCGCAACAGACGCGGGCCTTTTGGTCACAGCGGGAGCGGCAAAATCGGAGCTGACACTGAAATTGACCAATGAGGCCCATACAACCGACCTTGTGTTCCGGCTGGTCAATGAATCCGGCATCCCGATGACGGGTGAAAAAGTGCAGATATTTACGTCCGATCCCACGGGGAAACCTGATTTGGCTCCTGTCAAGGAAGTAACCGTTTCCTCTGATGGAACAGTTAAATTTTCAGGAATACGCCGCGGAGCAGCATACTATGTCCGGCGGCCTGATGGTGGAGTAATGCCTGTAAACGTGCCCGCCCAGGTTAATGACGAACCAACGGTGACTTTGCCGGATGGTACATCGGCAACACTTACGGCAAATTATCAGGTTACAGACACCTCAACAACAGATCAGTGGACATTGACCGTCAATAAAGTAATCAGCGGCGGCACGACCCCTCTGCCTGGGGCGACCATTGGGCTTTATGCGGACGAGGCTTGCCAGACCTTGATTAAAACAGACGTGAGCGAGCAGGACGGAACCGTTGCTTTTTCGGGGCTGATAAAAGGTCAACGCTACTGGCTGAAAGAAACCGCAGCGCCTACCGGCTATAAACTGGACACTACGACATACGAAGGTAACGAAACAAATTCCACAGTAACGATTGCGAATACTCCCAACAATTCCGGCAACACTGGCACCCCCGGCACTCCCGGCACTCCCGGCACTCCCGGCACCCCTGGCACTCCCGGCACTCCCGGCGAACCCGGCACTCCCAGCGAACCGGGCACCCCCGGCGAACCCGGTACTCCCAGTGAACCCGGCATTCCAAATGAACCAAGCACCCCTGTGAACCCCGGAAATGGAGGCAGCAATAATTCCGCCAATAACCCCAATATTCCGCAAACGGGAGATTATACGCAACTTTTAATTGTGGTCACATTGGTATCAGGAATTTTACTGGCAGTCATGACAATATATCGGAGACTTATGGTAAAACGGCGTGGACAGAAGTAAGATATTTCGCTTTTTCTATTGTTTCATCCTGATCGTCTTTATAGCTTCCAGCATAATCCTGGCTGTTCGATTGGTGGAACTTCAGCACGGAAAAGAGTTTTATGAGCAAATTGGAGGAACGGGGGACGCCATATCCCCCGTTCCTATCAGCCCGAAACCATCCATGTCCGTCAAATACGCAGAAGCAGACAAGCAGGAACATGAAACCGTAACAACAGAATTGCCGGAACTTTCAATGCGTCTTTTAGAATTTGCTGACGATTACCCCGGCGCTGTTGTGTGGCTTCAAATCCCGGATACCTCTGTGGATTATCCCGTAATGCTTGGCGCAGATAATCAGTTTTACTTGAACCATCTGCCTGACGGGAGCAAAAATGCCCTTGGCAGTCTGTTTCTTGATTATCGCACGAACGAGAACAGTAATCACCTGATTATTTATGGCCATAACGGATCGGGCGGAAAAATGTTCGGCCTGCTGAAACGGTATGAAGCACAGGACTATTGGGGGGAGCATCCGGCACTGACCGTAGCCACGTCAGACTCCGTATATATCTGTCCGATTTTTTCGGTGCGGAGGGTGGAAGCGGACAGTGACGCTTACAGGCTGGAGTTTGAGGACAATGATGACCTGATATGCTACATGAATTGGGCCGCGTCAGAATCGCTATATCAGATTGATATTGATTTTGCGGATGCGGCAAAGGTGATCACTTTATCCACTTGTACTGGCTGGCACAATCAGCGATTTATCGTGCAGGCGGTATTGCAAGAAGGACAAGAGATACTGCCGTAAAATTTGAAAAGCTATATATAGTAAACGACCATCAATTATATACATATATAACCCCCAACTTCGTTTTTGTATTTGGATACTTGCTATATTAAGGCGTCAAGGGAGCTGCGACCGCCCCCTT
>OFEY01001548.1_pt1 | contig 14673 bp, 18 predicted proteins | sample 1521251 | NCBI WGS metagenome assembly OFEY01 (sample SAMEA3504100, study PRJEB24116) | mouse gut metagenome | biome: mouse gut; feature: mouse-associated habitat; material: faeces | place: Denmark | collected 2011
GGCCTCTCGGCCCTCCCGCGGCCTGTTCACATCGCCATTTCCGGCACATCATTTTGGACAATTTCTTCGATATGCCTGCTCGCTTCCTGATCTGCCAACTCTGCTGTGGTGACCGGAACCGGATCAGCCAGACCAGGGACATGCCCTGTTTGGAACGCAGTCCGCCGGCCTTGGCAGCAACTACATGACCGGTCCGGCAGGCGGCACCATATCCTCCGTCAGGTGCTGTGCGCTGTAGTCTGCCAGTGACTGCCCGGTCTGCTGCTGGCAGTAGGCCTCCATCTTCTGGAGGAGAGCAGCTTTCTCCACGGCGTTGAGGCGGTATTCCATGGCTCCCTCCCGACCGTCCGCCCGGTGCAGGTCGACCTCCAGCATATCGCAGACCTGTCCGGCGGCCATGTCGTAGCTGGCATAGATATTCAGCCAGTCATCCCCCTTCGCAGTGTGCGTACCGAATACCCTGTCCATATCAAAGCTGTTTTCCAGATAGAAGTTCAGCCGTCCGTCATCCGCCGTGATCTCATCCGCGAAAGAAAAATTCTTTGCGGAGAGATGGCCTGCCGAGGTGGTCTCCTTGCCTGCCAGCTTCTCCGTGAACCGAGCGTTCCGCACGTTCCAGCTATAACTGCCGCAGCGATCCGCATGCCAGACTGCTGTGGACACATCCTTCAGCCTGTAGGACACCCAGCCAATGCCGGGGCGGACAGCGGAGAGTTCCAGCCTGTCGAGATCCACATCGTATGCATCTGTGACCTTGCCGCCCTCCTCCATACAGGAGGACAACATCCATTCAAATTCCTCCGCAGAGATTTCTTCCCGGCCACGGAGGCTCTCTGCAAGGGAGCGCGGTTCACCCTGCTGCCTCAAACGGAGCCGGATATATCCGGCAATCTCCAGCATCCAAACAGAGCGGTCCATCTGGAAGTATTGTGTGACGCCGTTCTCCATTATACGGAAGGCGGAATAGCGTCTGCTTGCCCGGATCTCCTGCTCCCGCTGCTGATCTTCCTCCCAGATCTCTCTGCTGATCTTTTCCCGCGTATGATCGGGGAGCTGGCTGATCAACTCGTCCAGATAGTTGTTCAGCTTGTCCTCCACCGTCTCATCCTTCAGTTGCCGGGACAGGGCCTGATACCACCGTTCATCTACCCAGAGAGCGATTTCTCTACTGCTCATGCTGCGCCTCCGCCGGCCTGGGTACGGGCCGTCCGGATCTGGGAGGCCGCGCCGGCGCGGCAATGCTCTCGATGTACTCCCGCGTCGGTCCGGGGACGTATTTCTCGTAGAGCTTTTCAACGCAGCCCTCCAGCTCCGATTCCACCGTGGAGTCCTTCCTCCCGGCGTAAAACTGGATGGCCCGCAGCTTCTCAGCGTCCACCTGGACGCTGACGGTTACCTTTCGCATAATTTCCTCCTTTAGAACACGTGAAATTCCCAGGTTGTGGGGCCTTCCTGGACAGGCATAGGTTCCGCAAACCGGCCTGCGTAGTGCGCTGCGGCCCCATCGGAAAGGGAGCAGAAGTCCCCATCCTCCGCACCCACGATGAGGAACGTCCCGGCAATGGTGTCGCCGCCCACCTGACGGTTGGCAGGCAGGCCGCTCAGTTTTCCCTCCTCATTGCAAACGAGAACTGCATTGGCGTCCAGCCCCACGGTTTCGATATATCCGCCCACCGCCTCCTGAAACGCTTCCAGCGTGTTGGGCATGGTAATTCGCTCCGGCGCCTGACCGGGAGCAACTTTCAAAACCTTAATGTTCACTTTTGGGGTCCCCCTCTACATTACCGGTCCCATGGACTGCTCCGCTTTCACGAAGTTGTCATAGGCTTCGTTGAACCGCACCAGTTCCTCCGGCTCCACACCGGTGAGCAAGACTTCCACGCCGTCCGAAGATGGACATATCTCCGATATGCGGGCGTTGAGCAGAGTCTCATGATCCTGTTGGCCGGCCTCGGTCAGCAGCCGCAGATTTTCCGCCAGCACAGAGCATTCAGCCGTCTCATGGCACAGGAAAGCTGCACCACCGCCTTTCAGAAGGGGGAGAATGTCCTTGAGCCGTATGTCCTGTACTGCCCCGGAATGGGCTTGGAACCGCCTGCAAAATTCAGGGCGATATTCCATTGTGATGCCGCCGTCGCTCATATCCACCGACGCAGTTTCAGGCCGGCGCTCCAACGCGGCCTGGAGCATGTTGTCCAGGCCGCTGTCCTCCTGGATTGTCAGCCCCAGATGTTCCTCCAGTTCCTCGAAGCAGACACACCGGCTTCCGGCGCCGCTTTTCTCGATCCCCTGCCGGATGATGTAGTCCGCTGCCCGGTCCATTGCTGCATTGACGATGTCCCGGATGCCCGGTACAAAGGCCGCATAGCGCGGGAAGTCGTATCCCTCCGATTCTATGAGCAGACCATCGCTGCCACCCCGTTCCATCGCCAGCAGACAGTGCATCACACCGCTTTCGCTATACATATAGTCTTTGTTGGCTGCAACAGCGGGATGATCCCGTAAGGGGCTGGTCATCAGAGCGGCGAACTCCTTGGCGGACAAATCGATAACCTTCTCGATCTGGCAGTCATCCATCTGAAAATTGTTCGGTTTGTACTGAAAATTTGCTTTGAATTTCATTGTGTTTTCCTCCTGCACTTATGGCAGATAACTTCTTGGGTTCGTCCGCTCCCCGTTGACGCGCACCTCGAAGTGCAGGTGCGGTCCGGTAGACCGCCCGGTGGAGCCGGACAGGGAGACAATGTCTCCGGCGCTCACAGTCTGGTCCACCTTCACCAGCAGTTTGGAGTTGTGGGCATATAGCGTGGACAGCCCGCCGCCGTGGTCGATCATCACGTAGTAGCCGTAGCTGGAGCTGTACTGGGAGACTGTCACCGTTCCCGGCAGAGCGGCGCGGATGGAGGTCCCGGTGGGTACGCCCAGGTCGATGCCGCCATGGCCCTTGCCCTTTCCGGTGAAGGGATCTTTCCGGTAGCCAAACTCCGAGGTCACGATGTTTCTCCAGTTGGAGCCCACCGGGGAACAGAAGCCGTCCGCGCCGATGAACGGCGCATCCGTACTGCCGAGCCCCGCGCCGGTGGAAGCGCCGTAACGGACCAGATTGTAGACGCTGTCCGCGTTGGCCTTCTGCTCATCTGAGATCGTGACAGCCATTGCGGAGCTGATATTTTGGTAGATTGTGTTCAGATCGGTGATGGGAACGGCCACAGTGTACGGTTCCTCTTTTTCCGCCTCCGCACCGGCCTCGTCCTTCACCTTGACGGTGTGCGTCCGTTCCTCGTAGGTGACGAAGCAGTCCGTGAAAGTCTGGTGATCCTTTGGTGCAGAGCTGTCCGCGCCGAAGTACAGAGCGAAAAAAACAGCCTTGACCCGGATGCCGTCAAGACTGTTTCCTTCTTCTGTCATTTCATTGATATCCTCTATGAACCCGTCCAGCAGGGCGAAGCTGGCCTGCATATCCTTGATGCAGGCGGCATACTCCGCCGGCATATTTGACGGCGGTACACCGCCATTGAAGCACAGCTCCACCACTGCGGCATTGTGACCGGACGAGCCGGAGGCCAGGGAGCAGAGGAGCGCCAGCAACACAATCACCGGGGAAAGGATGGCGACGATAATCCAGCCGATGCCTTTTCGGGTCCGCTCGTCTGCGAGCAGCGCTGCCGCCGCCTTGATGACCGCAGGGTTAGGCAAGGCCCTGACCTCCCATCATCTGAGGACCGGCCTGATCCATACCTGCTTTCATCTCCGACCAGTAGTCTGCCAGAGCCTGGACGGTTTCCTCATGTCCACCGCACTGGCAGTTCTTTGCCCACTGCTGATAGGCATCGAAGTCCATGCCGTGGTCCAGCAGCAGCTTGCACACCTCCACAGCATTGTTTTTGACGCAGGCGTGAAATGCGTTGTAGTCGTCGAGATCGACCCACATCCGCTTTTCCAGCAGACTTTCCGCCATCCAGCTGTCGCGTCCTTCATAGGTCAGCATATGCAGCGTCCTCATCGAGCTGGAGCCTCCGGATATACCCTTCTCCACCAGCTGTGACATGGTGCGGAAATCATGATCTCCGGCGAACTGCTCCAGCAGCCGGGACGGTGCGGCGGCGATCCGCTCGCTGCTGCACTGGTGGATAATCTGCGTGGCGATGAAACGGTGGTCCAGATAGGCATAGCTGGCCATTTCGCCGTAGAAGGACGGTTCCACCTCCGGTACGCAGTGCTCCGCCCAGTGCAGCAGGAACAGCGCCTTCTCCGGGTCGTTGATGTCGATGGCTTTTTTACAGGCATCGCAGTAGCTGGAGTAGTCCACATCCGTTCTGCCGTTCAGCAGCATGGCGGTCATATTCCTGCCCACGAGGCCGGGCCGGCCAGCCGCCTCCACCAGCAGGGCGTCCGCCTGGTCAGGGACCTTGGCGAAGTACTCCGAGAACGCCGCCATCTCGCCGTCCCGGATCGCCAGCACAGCTTTGTCATAGTCGCTCATATGCAGGGGCCGCATCCCCACTTCGTTGATGTAGGCGGTGATACTGCCGGTCATACGCCGGAGGAGTTGCTCCGTCTGCGTCAGGGTGTTCTCCTGCCGCTCCCGCTGCTCCACCAGGGCGTTGATGATGGTGCGCTGCTCCTGCTGGCTCAGATGAACGATAGAACCGCCGGTGTCATCCTCCGCGCCGCCAATCTTCATGTACCGGGCATGAGTGGCATGGTCACCATGAAAGGCTTTGGTAATGGCGGAGGAGATCAGGAACATCCGGTCCAGATAGTTCCCGTTCTCACCCAAGGTCTTGCCAGTGAAAAATTTTCTGGTAATAAGCTGGTTGTATTCGGGCCACCGGATGTATGCGTCCAGATACACGCCCTCGCTGCCGCCGTAGTCGGCAGTGCAGAAGACATTCGCATCTTTCGGGATCTCCCGTCCATCCTCCCAGAGGGAGTCCAAGAGGAAATATTCGTCCGGGAGGTAACCCTGAATCTCCAGCCGGTGCTTCAGCTCCTCGAATACCTCCTGGGCTGTCCGCTGACCGGCGTACTCCCGCTTGCGGGAGTCGTCTGCGGAGGGTGTCCATTTTTCTAACTCAATTATTTTCATTTTGCTCTCCTTTTTCAACAATCTGTTCCATCACCGGCCTCCCGCCGTACCGAACAGCGCCTTCTTATATTCCGGCGCAATGACCTGCAGCAGATACCGCTCATTGCCGCATTTGTAGACGCAGACGCCCTGCTGTGGAAAGCGGATCAGCTCGTACTCCGACTCCTCCAGCTGCAAATTGTCCATAAAAAAGCGCCGGTCAATAGAACCGGCGTTGAACAGAAATTGATGGGTGGGGATGGAAAACAGGGGCTTTGTCATCTCGGCTATACCGGGCAGAGCGAAGTCCTCGATGTTCTGGCTTGCCAGCAGCACGGCGGACTCCTTCTTCCGCACCCGCTTCATGAAGTTACGGATGTACTCGATGGTGGTGGGATTGGAGAGGAACAGGTACAACTCGTCTATCGAGGCCACCGTGTTGCCCTCGGTCAGCAGCTTGTCGCTGAGGTAGGAGAGGACATTGAACAGCATGGCGTTCTTCACGCTGCCGCTGGCCTGAAGGAGTCCCTTCACGCCGAACACCAGAAAGCGGCTGGATGTGATGTTGGTGGGGCCGTTGAAGAATTTACTTTCCGCCCCCTTGCACATGGAGTGGAGTCCCAGCAATACTTCCTGAACCAGTTCTCTGGGATACAGAGGATTCTTCTCTGCATCGTAATTCTCGTAGGTTTCCTCTATTATCTTGTAGAGGTCGGAGAGGATGGGATAGTCCACGGGGCGCAGCCGGGAGAAATCTGTGCGGTTGTTGATGCCGAATTTCTCATACATCTTCTCCAGCATCAGCTCAATGGTGTCGATGTGGCGGTCCGTGAAATCCTTATAAGCGCGGAAAAAGTCCTTCAGGAAGGAGATGTGCTGGCTCAGCCGGGAGTGCTCCCGGAAGGCGGCGGGAGCTTCCGGATCGTCCTCTCCATCCACGTCCCACACCTTGGGTTCCAAGGGGTTGATACGGTACTGGCCTGTCATGAGGTCAACAAAGCAGCCGCCCAGATTGGCGCACAGGTCCCCCATCTCATGCTCCGGGTCCAAGCAGATCACCGCTTTACCGGCCTCCAGCATATTGCAGACCAGCAGCTTCAGCAGGAAGCTCTTGCCCTGGCCGGAGTTGCCAAGGATGAGCATACTGGCGTTGGTCTTGTCCTCCGCACGGCGGTCCAGGTCTACGATGATATTGCTGCCGTACTTGTCCTTGCCGATGTAAAAGCCCTGCGGGTCCGTCTTTCCGGAGTAGTTGTTGGGATAGAGATTCGCCACGGAGGACGCGGGCAGCACCCGCTCGAACTGCGTTCCGAGGACATTGCGCCCTGCCGGATTGGCGCAGAGAAACCCCTCTCTCTGTTTGAGCAGGAGCCGGTCTACGGCAATCTTGGCACGCACCAGTTCGCTGGTCACCTCGTCCCGCAGGGCGCGGAGGCTCTCCAGATCCTTTGCCGCCAGATCCAGATACACCGCGCTGTGATCCAGCGGTTCCCGGTTGCGGTGCATGGCGGTCACCAGCGCGGCCACGTCCTGGAGGTTGGCCTCCGCTGTGACGCTCTGCTTCATGTCGTTGGTGTTGCTGCGCTCGAAACGGCTGCGGTTGCTGGCGTTCTGGATGATCTTCTGCTCCTCCGTACCGGTGACGCGCCGGGTATAAATGGTGATATTTACGTTGCTGCGCTCTCCCAGATGGCTCAGGAGCGCCAGTTCCTCGGTAATGGTGGAGTAGCCCCGCACTGCCATGACGCAGTGGTACGCATTGCCCAGGATGAAGTGGTCCGTGTTGAATTTCACCGCAGCCGGGGCGATCATGTCCAGGAAGTCCTTGGGCAGAGGCTCCGGCATCGATTTCCCCTTTTTCTTCTGCGATTTCTTAGGCATCTGCATCCGCCCACCTTTCTCCGTCAAAATTGTCAAAGACATCCGTGGTCACATCCTGCTGGTAGTAGACGGCCAGCAGCCGCATGAGGTCCTGCCGGTTTGCCTGCCGCACCCGGAACCCCTGATCCCGGATGCTCCTCTCCAGCCGCGCAATCTGGCTGCGGGAGGGCTCCTCCTTCTGACGGTCCAGCTCGAAGACCAGCGCAAATTCCCGCGCGGAGGCGTTGGAGGCCTGGATCTTGTCCAGGTGTGCGGCATCCTGCCGCAGCAGCTCCCGCAAGGCGGGCAGCTGTTCCTGCTCCATCCGCTGGCGGTACCAGTCCTTGTTGCTCTGGAAGGACTCGCGGGAGTCCAGCGCCAACAGCCGCACGGACTCCGTTCCCCGCAGGAAGTTGGTCAGGGCCATGACCTTGCCCCGGATGCCCTCTGCTGAAAGCACCGAGAGATTATCCGGCTGGATCAAAAAATAGACCAGTTCACTGCGACCAACCTTCAGGCCGTTCTCTGTGAACTGGTCTATTCCCATGAGCTGCCGTGTGGACAGCAGCCGCTTCTGTTCTTTCTTCTGTTTTCTATTCAAATTGTTCTCTCCATTCGTAGTACTGTTGATGCAGGAAAAGGAAACAGACCGCGTTGCGCAGGAAGTCCAGAATACTGGCATCCTCCATACGGATGCTGAGGAACGCATAGAGTACCGTCAGCACCAGCGGCAGCAGGAACCCCAGGGCGGCCAGCGCCAGGACAGAGAGAAGAAGTCCCACGCCTACCACCGCCAGGTCTTTCAGCTCCCACAGCCATAATGTTGGTTTTGCGGTCAGATTGTCGGGATAGATAAATATGAAAAACACCCCCAGTTATTTATTGAGTAAATGAATTTCTACAGGAATATTTCGTTTCTTGCAGTTGTCGATCACATATTTTGTCCCGCGTGACAGTCCATCCCAGAAAGCCAGAACAAGGTCCGCGTTTTCGGTGATAGTGATGTTTTGCTTCAGCGGACAAAAATAGAAAAGGAAGGGGTGGTGGAAGTAGCTGGAAACGACAGGAAGATGATGCTGCATTCCCTCCAGCTGTCGTTTTAGAGATGAAGCAACCCGCGATGCAATCATTTTCTGGCTGCATCACGGGTTTTGACATTTCAGTTTTCCGGCAGCGCTGCCTTCTTATGCCGTTTCCTTTACTTTGCTATAGGAGAAAACGGCGGACTTCCCATAGTGATGGTTCGTGACCACTATGTAATCCGGCTCACAGTCGTGAATACCGCTGTTAAAGGTGATCTCGACTTCATCGCCGGTGTGGAGTACCTTCATTTCATCGTCCCCAGATTCCGGCGGCAAGCACCAGAATCCCGCAATCCCGTCATAACTGTGATGGTGGATCTCGATTTCTCCCGACTTTACATAAAACCGGTAGGCCGTCTTTCCAGGGCCCTGAGAAAAATCGACCGCATAGCCATGCAGTGCCAAAACAGGGCGCAGGGTAACCGTTTTTTCTTCTTCCATATACGACATCTTCTTCCTATAGAATGTGCTAATTGTTGGAACGGATCAATGATTTTTCAATTTCATCCTTCGTTTGCAGCAGGATGTTATAAAACTTTTCCCCATATCCCGTAAAAGGATGATCTTCATGATATATAAGGACATCATTATATCGATGACGGTTGTCCGGGCAAGGAATCTGCACCAGCTCATGCTGTTTCAGCACCGTCTCCGGCAGAGGCGAAACCCACATATACGTTGTTGGTACATTGCTGAGGAAATCAAATTGACTTCCCCGTTCATACAAGTAGATCCGCTTTCCTTGTTGTTCCCCGTCGGAAGTTTCTGCGTGCTCCGGTAAATATGCGTCGCTGACATCGCCATGCAGCAACTCCGTATATCCCTTCAGGTCGCTGGGATGGATTTCGGGCCAGGAGGCCAGCGCTGACTTTTGGGAAACGAGAAGCATATAATTAAACGTCCAGATCTGCCGAAAAAGGAGCTTCTTCTGCTGGAGCATTTGAATCGTGTTCTTCTCCAAAATATCGGGATAGCGGATAATCCCAAAATGAAAGCCATGGTAGAGTATATTTTCCACCGCCTCCTTAGAATTGGTTTCGGAGAAGTTGATTTGAATTTCATCCATGTTCTGGATTTGCTGAAAAAACTTCGTAAATGAGTATGTGATATAGGTGGCCCGCGGGATCGAAACTTTTATGGACGCCCGCTGCTCTTTCCTCAGACAGGTCTGACGCTCGAGGAGTTCCAGCTGATACACAATTTTTTCCGCCGTCTGCAGGAACTCACGACCTTCCTCCGTCACCGTCGTTCCGGCAGGCCCCCGCTGAAATACAGCATAACCCAGCACATTCTCCAATTCTTTCATAGCCTTGCTGAGGCTGGACTGCGTGACATAGAGATTCTGCGCCGCTTGGTTGATAGATCCGCAGTGTGCAATCTCAACTGCGTATTTCATTTGTTTTACAGAAATATCCAGCATTTTCGCCCTCGTATTCTTGTCTGTAACGCTCTTTTTACTTTCCTAATTATAGCGTTGATATGCCGGTTTGGGTAGTCTCAGTTTTTCATATTGTTATGAATAAATTTCATAGCGCAAATCCATATGGCAGCAAGATGATAAGAACCCCGCAATGCGCAGCGGGAGCAGGTAAAACATGCCGTTGCCAAGCGTGTCCCACAAAATGATTACAAGATGATACCCCGGCAGGCTGTCCTGCTCAAATAGTATTTGGATGGGACGGAAGCCTGCAAAATCTGTGACAGCGAAGATTCTACGCCGCCTTTGGGGCACGCCGAAGTATTCAGCCGCCCACTCCGTCCAAGCCACGCAGGATCGTACTCCCAGTACGGCCCCAGCATATTCCCAGCGCCCGGACGCAGGTCTAATAACATCAAGGGCCGGTTCTTCAATCCGGATGAACGATTCGATGACCTCCCGGAAATCCGAGCCGGGGACGCCGTCCGATGTACTGCTCCTGCTCCCCGGCACATTTTCCCACACGGCAAACCGGGGCCGAACATCGACACCTGTTCGTCCAAGTTTTTTGTCTGCATCCCGCATCTCCTTTATGATCCGGATCTGGTGTCTGAAAAGGCCGGAACGCGCTGCGCCCAAACCGCCGCGCGCGCCGGCAATACTGAGTCCTGGCACGGCGAGCCTCCGCAGATAATATCCACAGGCGGCAGCAGGCTCCCGTCCAGCTTCGTGATGTCCCCGACATGCGCCATGTTGGGGAAGTGATGTTTTGTTACCCGGATGGGAAACGGCTCGATCTCGCTGGCCCACACCGGCGTGATGCCGTTGCGGACCGCAGCCAGGGGAAAGCCGCCAATGCCATCGAAGAGAGACGCCATTGTCAGAGCGTTTCCATATTCCATTGTGATGCCCCCTCTTTCTCCAGCGGCTGGACTGTGTTGTCATAGTTGGGTTCAAACGTACACCGCTGTCCATTGAATGCTGTGGCCGCCTCCCTGGCTTCCGCTTCGGAATCGAAGGCCAGAGGGCGGCCATACCTGTCGCACCGCCACCGGACTGTCCGGCCCCATGGGGAGTCCGGGCGGGTGGCTGCTGTGACGCCATATTTCATTGTCTGTCCTCCTGTTGCACCGTATTAACAATTGCGCGGCAAACAACCTCGTGTAAGCGTGGAGCGTTTCAGCCGCATAGCGCCACATCGAGGGTCCGCTCCGGCGCAAGCTCCTCCGACACATCCATTCTTCGGACCGGAATCCGGAGCCGCTCGGCCTCGGCGATCTCCTCCTGCATCCCGCTGCTGACACAGGAGCCAAACGCCCACAGCTCGTCACAGCGATGCAGGAGGGTCAGACCCATCTCCATCCCAGCCTGCCGTTCTTCCGGAACAGCATCATTTAAAACAGTTGGGTACATCAAGTGGGGCGCAAGGAAGGCATGGCCGCTCTCCATGACGGTGCGGCACGCCTGCTTCGCGTATTCCACGTTTCGCTCCACGTCCCCGGCATAGGGGGACGCCACATAGATCAGTTTCATTTTGACTCCCTTCTCTATTTAATTGCCGCCGCCACGGCTTTGGTGGTGTTCACCGCCGTCTGGGCGGTGTAGACGGCGGACATGATATTGGCTCTGGTGGTGGTATCCAGTCCGAAGGTCCCCGCGATCCGGGGGACCTCTCCGGCTGAGAGCATGAGGCCCAGCCCCAGCAGCAGGTGTTCCCGGAAGGCCATCAGCCCCGCCGTCAGGATGGTGGCCTGGAGAAATGCCGTCAGGCACAGACCAATGACCTGCTTCATCCATTGGAGGAAGCCATCCGTGTATCCGCGCGGAACGCTGAACATATAGAGTGAGCCTACCGCGATCTGGATAAGCAGGATGCCGCCGCGTTTCAGATTAGAGAAAAACACTTTTATCACCGCGTAACCCATGGCAATCACACAGAAGATCAGCATGATCGGGCTGGTCAGCATGGACGTCATGAAGTCCGGCGCGCCGGTCATATCGCTCAGGCTGGTCACGGCGGCGAAGTCGGCTATGATGTTCTTCCCGACTTCCGCGATGCTGGTCCCCAGCCCGGTGATCTCCGCGGTAAATTGTCCCTGCAAATCCACCGACAGCTCGTAAAGCCGCACGGGAACGGTGGAGAACAGGCTGACCGCCAGAAAGCCTTTCAGAATGTTCAGGGCGGTCTGCTGGATGTTTCCCCGTCCGGTGGAATACTCCAGACCAAACTCGAAGCAGCATACCACCACGCTGACCCCGAACAGCGCCCAGCCCAGCTGGCTGAAAAACATCACCATGGACTGCACCCAGGTCAGCTCGAACAGCTCCACCCCCATACCGCCCATAATGGCGAAAAAGTTGCCAAGAAATCCCACGATCTGACCGTAGAACCAGTCCATGAGATTTCCCATGATCGTATCCGCTACAAAATCCCAGATAAAGATTGACCATCACCTCCGATTTCGTTCTCTGCGTTGACACGCAGGCTCAGATTGGTTAGAATGATTGCGATAAAATGCGCAGGAGCCGCCCATGACCTACGAAGAATTCAAAAGCCAATATCCCGTCCGGCTGAACCGGCAGCAGGAGGAGGCAGTCCGTCAGACGGACGGCCCCGTCCTGCTGCTGGCTGTGCCGGGGAGCGGCAAGACCACCGTGCTGGTGACCCGGCTGGGGTACATGCTCCACTGCAAGGGCATCCGCCCGGAGCGGGTCCTCACCGTGACCTACACCGTGGCGGCTACAAAGGATATGAAAGCCCGGTTCGTCAACTTCTTTGGGGAAGATCACGCGGACAAGCTGACCTTCCGCACCATCAACGGCCTGTGCGCGGTGGTGATCGGGACCTACGCCCGGCGGAAAGGCACGGAGGCATTCGCGCTGCTGGACGATGAGCGGCAGATCAAGAGCGTGATCCGGGATCTTCTGGCCCGGACCGGTACGGCGTTTCCAAGCGACCAGCAGGTCAACGACGCCCGCACCCATATCACCTATTGCAAGAACATGATGCTGACAGAAGCGGAGATCCACGCCCACAAGGTGGATGGGATGGACTTCCCGCGAGTCTACTTCGAGTATCAGGACTATCTCCTCCGCTCCAAGCGCATGGACTATGACGACCAGATGGTCTTTACCTACCGCATCTTCCGTCAGTATCCGGACATCCTGGCGCATTTCCAGCGCCGGTGGCCCTACATCTGCGTGGACGAGGCCCAGGACACCTCGAAGATCCAGCACGCCATCCTCCGTCTGCTGGCCTCTGCCAGCGGCAATATTTTTATGGTTGGCGATGAAGACCAAAGCATCTACGGCTTCCGCGCGGCGTGGCCACAGGCGCTTCTGGAGTTCGAGCAGGTCTTTCCCGGCGCAAAGGTGCTGAAGCTGGAGACCAACTACCGCTCCACCCGCGCCATTGTGGAGAAGGCGGACGCATTCATCCGCCGCAACCAGAACCGCCGCCCCAAGCGGATGCGAACGGAGAACCAGCAGGGTTCCGCCATCCGCAAGATCATGTTGACGGACTACAACCGCCAGTACAGCTACCTGTTGAAAATCGCGGAGAACTGCGAGGAATCCACGGCGGTCCTCTACCGCAACAACGACAGCGCCCTGCCCCTCATCGACATGCTGGAGCAAAAGGGGGTGCCATATGCCTGCCGCCAGCGGGAGGGCTTTTTCTTCACGAGCCCATTGGTGCGGGACATCACAGATATGCTGGAGTTCTCTTTTGATGATGGCAATAAGGAGCTATTTCTCCGCTTCTACTATAAGCTGGATTTGAAGCTGAAAAAGGCGATGGTCACGAAGCTGCTCTACGGCATTCCCAAGGGCAAGAGCGTCTTCGAGGCGCTGCTGGAGAGCGGCGAGTTGGCGCCGTGGCAGGTCGGGAAAGTGAAATCCATGCAGACCCACTATTCCAAGCTGCCCTATCTGACCAGCTTCTCCGCCATCCAGCGGCTGGTCCGGTATATGGGCTACGGCGACTACCTGAAGGAGCAGCACGGGGACACGGCCAAGCTGGATATTCTCCTGGCCTTGGCGAATCAGACGCCTACAGTGGGGCAATTCCTGCTGCATCTCCAAGAGTTGAAGGAGCAGATTGAAACCCTGGAGCCCAATCCGGAGTGTCCATTCGTGCTCTCCACCATTCACGCCAGCAAGGGGCTGGAGTATGACCATGTTATTCTCATTGACGCAGTGGACGGGGTCCTCCCTTCCGAGCCCGCCGCCCAGAGTGAGGATGAGGTCAACGCTCTGGAGGAGGAACGCCGGCTGTTCTATGTGGGAGCCACCCGGGCGAAGAAGCAGCTGGAGTTCCTCTGCTACGAGAATAAATTCGGGGAGCCGTCGGGCGCCGCATTTACCTTCATCTCCCAATTCTTAGGCGATGAGCCGAAGAAGCGGACGGAGGTGGATAAGCGAGCCCTGACGACTAAACCGGCGGGCCCGGCGGCGGAGCAGATCGCCGCTTGAATGAAGGACTACATACCGGGTACGGAAGTGACCCACAAAATCTTTGGCCGGGGATTGGTGCGGAGGCGGGAGGGAAATTTTGTCGTGGTCTCCTTCTTAGAGAGGGGCGACAAAAAGCTTGATCTCGTCACCTGTCTGCGGCAGGGCAAGCTTGATCTGACACATTTCATATAGCGCCTGGCCGTTTGCCCGTCGCTATCCCAGCCTCCGGCGCGTTTTCCCTGCCAGGGCTGATGCAGGAAAAACGGTAGGACAGAGATGAAAAGAGCGGACAGGGATACCCGAAAGGGACATCCCTGCCCGCCCGATTGATCAGAGTTTCCTCCCTTTTACCCGTTTGTGCTGTTGAGAAATAGGGCTGACAATTTTAAAAGCCTTATTGAGCAAAGAAACAAACTGAACTTGCGAGGTGTGAACATGAAAATGATAGTATTGGTTTTTGGAGTTATCTTCTTGATTTTAACATTTATAGGTGGTGGATATGTTCTTATAAATCATGGGCAAGTGAGTGCAGGCTATGCAGCCATTCCGGCACTGTGGACGATGATATGTTTTGGATACTATCGGCGTAAGAAGAATGATTAACTCCCATTTGAGCATTTTGATGGAAAAAACCCCAATAAGCGTGGAACAACACAAAAGGTAAAAGGGAGAAAATTTCTGATAGCACATGGTGGCCAATATAAGCTCTTTACAGTTCTTTTTGATTCTTTTTCAAAATGCGAATCAATAGTAGAACCGGGCTAAAAAGGCGATAAAAGCGAGAGCGGAGA
>OFEY01001550.1_pt1 | contig 14664 bp, 15 predicted proteins | sample 1521251 | NCBI WGS metagenome assembly OFEY01 (sample SAMEA3504100, study PRJEB24116) | mouse gut metagenome | biome: mouse gut; feature: mouse-associated habitat; material: faeces | place: Denmark | collected 2011
ATATATTGATATCTTTTTTAAAAATTAAAAATTAAATTACCTATCGCATTCTAAGTAATAAGATAAATTATTGGAGATTTTTGTATGAGTAAAAAATTTGAAAATATTGAATCCCTTAAACCTGTTGCAACCATAGTTGCAGAAGCAGGTGCTGCAATTAATGATCCAACTAGAACTATAGAGACTAGCTCTATACCTGAAATTCTTGGTGCCGGACTTGGAGCAAGTGCTGGAGCTGCTGCAAGTTTTGGAGCTCTTTGGGCATTGGGTACAGCAGGATTAAGTGCGGCCGGAATTACTTCAGGTCTTGCAACTGCTGGAGCTCTCGTAGGAGGAGGGATGGTAGCGGGAATTGGTGTACTCGCCGCTCCAATAGCAATTTTAGCTACCATTGGATACGGAATATTTTCTAGCCGAAGGCATAAGCAGCTTATACAGGCAAAACAGTATCTATATGAAGAGGTAATAAAAAAACATAATCGTATACTAAAAGAACTTGAAAACCGTGCTAATCTTCAAGAAGATCGTATTGAATATCTTCAAAGCCTACTGGTATATCTCACGAGAGCTAGGAAAGATTTGGGAGATGATTTAGCCTAAGAATATAAAATATTATCAGATAAGATAAAAATAATATCCTAGCTAGAAAATAGCACATTGAAAAAGATTAGAGATTTGACATCCTCTCCCGACTTCAGGCGGGGGAGGATGTCACTTTTTTACGATCTTCTCACTCGTATTGTCCATTCTGTACTGCGTGATGGTTCCATCTATGATGTGCTGGTACACTACAACAGCAGTGTTCATATCTTCCTTGATGATGTTGTCCACGAGACAAAGCAGGCCATTGAGGATAAAGACATGCACGACTTTCACATTAGATTCCTGTACAATCCCCTCCTTCATCACCATTTTGGTTGGCAATACCTTGTGGATATCCTGAAAGAATTTTTCGTAGCGGAAAAAGTCCTCACAGGGCTTGCGTGAGGCGATTTCGTCAGGCAGTTCCTTGTCCTTCTTCTGGGATACATGCTTTACGGCATAGATGGACGTGTCAATGTCATCCAGCAGATCAAGATCGTCATCGTCAAAAATGTCTGACAGGGATTTGACGTTGCTTTCAGTATAGGCTTCTTCTTTTTCAGGTTCCGGGATTTTTGCTGCAACGGAAGACTTCAGTAACCCGACAGAGTCAAGGTGGATGACCCTGGCTCTGAGTTCAGGCCGTGTCCTATATCCCATGAGCTGCCAGTAGAGCGTTTTTTCATCAGGGTTGCTCTGGTCTGGCTCGCGGTGGTTTCTCTTATAAAAATCAACGAGATTCAGAAAGACCGTGATTGCCGAATCCTCTTTCTGTGCCGTTTTCGGTTTACTGGCTATGCCGTCAAGAAGTCCCAGTTCGCCCTCTTCATGGAGGGTGTCATCAACGCTCTTGCTCCATCTGTTTTTTCGGATCGTAATTTCATGCAGATACCATTTACTGGGCTTGCGACTGCATCTGCTGGGCTTTCTTGTTTCTGACATAGGCCAGCACCTCAGCCAAACGCCTTTCATAGGCATCATTGGCGTTCAGGGACGGAGTAACGCTGTATTCACGTTTGAAGGCCTTCACATTTTCCCACAACAAAACGGCTTCTTCATCTGTCACAGTGCTTCTGATTGTGGCTACCTGATCTTGAATGGTCTTGAGCATGGCTGCATTGACCGACTTGGAGAGGATTTCATACGCGCCCTGAAACGGGTTGATGCTGTCGATCAAGTCAATATTCAAGTTGTCAATGTCGATGAGTTTGTTTCCAATATTCAAAAATTCCTTTTCATGTAACTCACTAAAAAATATTTTTCTCTCTGAAAAGAGAGATATCTTTTAAATAAATCCGCCATATTTTTAATCACATAATATACCCGATTCAACATGACGAGTCATAATATGACTGCACAGTTAATAGGTATAATTGCTATAACTATTGTCTAGGTCTGATTGTATTACTAAAAATATAAAATAACAAAAAACAACTCAAATAAATAAGACAAAAAGAATAATGAATTATAATCAAAAACTTTAAACTTTTATATGAAACAATAAATTGAGTTAGATAACAAATTTTATTTTTAACATATCATCATGAAAATATGAACAATCAAAAAGGAGTTTTCATGATAAAAGAGGTTACATTTGAAGACATCTTTGATGGATTGCAAATCCTTCCTTCAAGAGATGAAACAGAAGTCAAGTTCATTGACATTTTAAACAAGCAAAAAGAACTCATGGAATTTGCTTTAGCAAATCATAGCAAAGTCATGCAAGTTCGTTTTGATCTTCATTACCCATCTGATGGTTCTATTCTTTCTTCTCCTGAACACATATCTGATTTCAGTTATAACCTTTCACGAAGGTTAAAACGAATGGTCATAGCAACTCATAGAGTTGCTCCTCTCTATCTTTGGGTCAGAGAGATTCATGACTCTTCTTTTCCTCATTACCATTTTCTTCTTTGGATCAATGCAAATGCCATAAAGAATAGATTTACTGTATTCGATATAGCAAATAAACTCTGGAAAAACACTTTAAAAACAAATGAAGAAGGACTTGTTCATTATTGTTTGAATAAAAGAAGAGAACCTGAATATGACAATGGAATTGTCATAGATAAAAATAAAGAAGACTTCTCCACAAAAAGAGATGTAGCGTTTCGTTCTGGAAGCTATCTTGCCAAAACATTCAGCAAAGATGGTCTTGATAGACATGCATGGAGATACGGATATTCAAGACTTCCTAGATGCTAAAAAAGGAGAAAACTCATGTTTGGAGATGAAATATTCTTTGATCAATTGCGTAAGGAACTGCCTCCTGTTTTTACAAGAGAATTTGCTTCTGAAAAGATTGGAAGAATCTTTTCTGCTAAGAGCATGTCAAATGCGGATGCGCTTGGTATTGGTCCTTCTGTGAAAGTCAGGATCGGCAAGAAAATTGGATATGAAAGAGACTCCTTTATTCAATGGCTACAAGGTAAAATGAAGCGTAATGATCATCATGTAAAAAAAGAAAATAATATTTATTATATGCCTGATTCAACATCATTCAGAATGTTTTGATTTGAACTAGAAGATGTATTTTTATAACTCTTTTACAGGATAAATTTCCTATGAATACTTTGGAGATAATTTCCGTTCATGTACTTCAGCTTCCCAATGATAAAAATGGAAGGACTGCAATTGTATCTGCAAGTATGGTCATGCCAGATGGAAGAATTATAAGTGATGTTTGTTCCGTATCGCCTCGTTCTCCTTTTGAAAATGAAGATACTCTTGAAATCGCCAAAAATAGGGTTATAAATACTGTCAAGCAAAAAGCTAAACCTTATATCCAAAACCATCAAAACATCTCTCAAAATGCCACTCAGGACGATAAGAGCAAATTCAAGGGAGGAGGGGACAAGCCTGCCAGCCGTAACCAACTGGCCCTGATTCGCAACAAGGCTCAGGAACGGGGGAAAAATCCAGAGGAGCTTGCTGCTTCCCGCTTTGGCAAACGCCTACAAGACCTCAAGGGATGGGAGGCTGATAGCCTCATCAAAGAACTCCTTACAAAGACACGCTAGTCCGACAGAAGGGTATCCGAATACCATCGGATACCCTTTTTCTCAACTATTTGCCCAATACACCATATTGGCAGCACAACCCATTTCGCGTATATTTCTAGAGAGGTTGCATCAGCCTTTGCTTTTTTAAGGGAATATCGAGTGCGAACGCAGGATTCAGGACTTCACCAATTTTGGGGAGCGAATACATCAGTACGGAAGCCCACTCCCTGTAGCATATAGGATGTACTCCAGACAAGGAACCTCACATGAAAATAGAAAAAATCCACCTGAAAAACTTCAAGATTTTTCAGAATGTCACCATTGAGGATTTGCCGTCGTTCTGCGTCGTTGTGGGAGCTAACGGGAGCGGAAAATCTACGCTTTTTGATGTGTTCGGCTTCTTGAAGGACTGCCTGACCTATAACGTGGCCCGTGCACTGCAAGTCCGTGGCGGATTCCAAGAAGTCGTTTCGCGTGGACATGCACAGGAAAGCATAGAAATCGAAATTCAGTACCGCATTCCCATCACGAACAAGGAGCGTCTTGTCACCTATCATGTAGAAATAGCCCTACGCGATAAACACCCCGTGATCGAACGTGAATTTCTTCGCTATAAGCGAGGGGCCTACGGTTCACCTTTTCATTTTTTGGAGTTCAGTAAGGGGGTTGGCTCAGCGGTTACTAACGAGGAAGACTTCGATAAAACTGACGAAGAACTGAATCGCGAACAGCAGGACTTGGGATCGGCTGATATTCTCGCCATCAAGGGATTGGGGCAGTTCCAGAAATTCAAGGCTGCCAATGCCTTGCGCCAGACGATAGAAAGTTGGCATGTTTCGGATTTTCATATCAGCGCGGCACGGGGAGCAAAGGAAGCCATTGGGGAATATGAACATCTGTCCGCCAGTGGAGACAATCTGCAACAGGTGGCACGCAATCTTTTTGAGAACCATCCGGCTACCTATCAAAAAATACTGGATGCCATGCGAGACAGTGTTCCCGGTGTGAGTGAAATCACCACACAAGACACGGTGGATGGACGTCTTGTCCTGCAATTTGGCAACGGTATTTTCAAAGACCCCTTCATCGATCGCTTCGTTTCGGATGGCACTCTGAAGATGTTTGCCTATCTGGTCCTGTTGCATGATCCGAAACCACACCCATTCCTTTGTGTGGAGGAACCGGAAAATCAGCTCTATCCTCGGCTGTTGCCGGGGCTGGCTGAAGAATTTCGCGATTATGCCGCAAGAGGGGGGCAGGTGATGGTATCCACCCATTCTCCGGATTTCCTCAATGCCACGGAAGTTGAAGAAGTGTTTTGGCTGGAAAAGGGAGAAAATGGTTTCAGTCGAGTATGCCGTGCACAAAATGACGAGCAGATAGTGGACTACATGAGTGATGGCGACAAGATGGGCTATCTGTGGAAGCAAGGGCTTTTTGGTAAGGCGGATCCGCAATGAGCAAACTGGTCTTTCTGCTGGAAGAGGAATCTGCCAAAAATATGCTGCAAGGTATTCTGCCAAGAATGTTACCCGATACTCCCGTGCAGTATATTACCTTTGAGGGAAAACAGGATTTAGAACAGCAAATGGTCAGAAAAATCCGTTTATGGCGCGAACCGGACTCTCGCTTTATTGTCCTGCGTGACAAGGATTCCGGCGACTGTACCCTCATAAAGCAGCGACTGCTTGAGCTTACGCAACAGAGCGGCAAGGCCGAGTCCTGCCTCGTGCGTATTGCCTGTCATGAACTTGAGAGCTTTTTTCTTGGAGATTTGGCGGCTGTGGCTGATGCGCTGGAAATGCCAGCCGTGATGAAAAAACAAAACAAAAAACCATACCGCACACCGGACAATGTAGCCAATGCAGCTGAAGAACTCAAAAAAATAACCGGCGGAAAGTATCGCAAACTGGCGGGATCGCGGGCTATAGCACCCTATTTGAAGCTGGATGGGAGTAACCTGTCTCACAGTTTTCGAGTATTATGTAGCGGTATTCGTAGCCAAGCGACACAACTGCCAGATTCTATCTGCTCACCCCACTAGTTTTCTATTTCTAGAAAGGTGCCTACATGAAGCTAAAAAGCAGCTTCATCATCTGGAAAGCTTTTCTTCTGATGCTGGCATCACAATATTCAGGCATCCAACGCTGCAGATAAGGATATTCAAAGCGTACATAGAACTACGTCAAAATTTTAAAAGGCATCCTGAGCAGACTAGTTTAACTAGTTGAAATTATTATAGTACACCTTGCCAAAATCCCGTTTTACGGCTTTTTTGAGGCGTTTTGAAGGAATTTGAGAGGCGCAAAAAATGATTGAGAAGGCGCAAAAGAAGGCGTTCTCCCACAGGGAAAAACGCCTTTCATTTTGAAAATAGCATAGAGGGAGCTACGCCTTGACGTAATGACAGCCTCGGCCTTCTCCTTGTTTTTTCAACAGCCCTTTATCCACGAGTCCAGCGAGAATTTTCCCAGCCTTTGAATCACTGCACTTCAAGAGGTTTTGGACCTCGGCATTTCGCAGTTTACCTTGGCTGCCCGCTTCTTGAAGTACTCGGTTTTCCTCATCAGAAAGTTTATCTGCTGTTTCCATAGAAGGAACAACGCTCCCCGCAAGGTCCCCACCCGCAAGCAAGCTCAAAGGGAGTTCTTTGCCGTCCCGATCGATTATCCCAGTGAGTTCGAATCCTGTCGCACTGAGAGGCATCTGTAGCCAAAAAGTTTTCCCTTCCAAAATGCGTGCAGCCTTGCACACCTTGAAATGAATTCCCACTATGAAATCGCCTTGGTTCACAGTATCAAAAATCGAACTGGGTAGGGAGTTTTCACCTTTATTTTCAGGTGAGGTAATGACGATCTCAGTATGGGCACGAATGGAGAACTCACTGGTTCCACGCATGGTTGTCTTTTCGGGAACGTTGTCTGGACAATCATGACTATGATGGACGAGTATAGGCACGATGTTACATTTCTGCATTTCTTCCAGATATCGGAAAATACCACTTACGGAACTTACGTTATAAATACGGCCATCCGGGATAAGTGATGTAAGGTTGTCAAAAAAGATCGTTGTGATGCCTTTTTCTTTTGCTGTCTTCAAAAGAGTATCTTGGAACATTTCATCCATAAGATTCACATCTTGATCTGATGCGAGTTTGCAGATGGAAAAGAAATTGCAGTCTTCTTTCTTCAATTCATATTTTTCAAGACGCTCCTTGAAATTCTTTGGCGTGGTTTCGCTATCAACGAGCAGAGTTTTTGTAGATACACTATTTACAGGAAATATACCCCAAAGGGGATTATCCGTGATTAAACTATTAATCGCACTAAGCACAACATGACTTTTTCCCACATTTTTGGGACCATGAAGCATCGTGATTCCGCTAAAGATATGTTCTGCGGTAACATCGGCAAGTTTCGTCGGCTGAGAGTTCTCCTCGACCGTATCAGGATCGAAGAACGTGATGGCAGCGGTTGTTTTTGGAGGTAAGGAGAGTTCCTGCTTTGGTACGGCAAAAATGCCAGCGTTCTTACCCCACTGGACAAATTCCTCATATCCACGGGCGTTATTGGCTAAATTCCGCAAAAAAATAGAAGGCCGCTCAATGTCGTTGATATAGACTGCCGTACGGAGTAATTTGGCTTCTGAAACATTATCCAACTCATCTGCCACACTCTGGAGGTCACAGGACGGAGCAGTGTGAAGGAGGAGATTGCTGGCAACAGAGAAACGTTCTTTAGATGCCCCCGATATATACTCCCTGTAGGCTTTTACAGACGCGAAGCTTGCCGTACTGGGAGCAGGTACGAATACAACAGGATGAGCGTACAGATAATTCCACGGCAAAATGGACAGATCTGTCCCCAGATGTCCAGTGACGACAAAATCTCCTGTGTTCCGCCGGCATTCTTTCAATGCCTTATCCAGCGCGATAGCAGTACGGATATCCGCACAAAAAATGACAGTAGCACTCTGATTTCGATCTATTTCATCCTGATTCAGGAAAAAAGCTGTCGGCTTACATTTGCCGATCGACAAAAAGCCATCGACAGGGGTTGCAGGAAGGCAAAGTAGATGCTCTCCAGCACGGTATTGGACAAAGCCTCCAATAACTTGTCCCGAATACCCCCTGACCGGAACCCGATCTGCACAAGTCGCTACGGGAATTTTGTCGTCATGGAAAGGAATCACTTCTGGAATGTTATGCCAAGAAGATACATCAGAGTCTGTAGGATAAGATTGCGAAGTAAAGTGGTAGAAATTACCAATATTGAGATGAACAATATTGGCAAGAGTGGCAAGGGTGTCGAGTCGAGACTGATTAACAAGAATCAGTTGTGCCAATTGCACCAATGAATTGCCATAATTCCCGTATTTATCTGTCCACTCGATACCATTTCGAGTGTAATTACACCGTATACAAAAATCATTGTTGTAAATAAACTTAATCAATTTTTCATTTCTTTTTTCCATAAACTGCCGCTGGGCTTCCCATTCAGTCAGTCCCGTAAACAGCTTTATGTTGATAGGAAATTCAATTCCGTATATATTTTTAATATTGGATAGTCCAATATGTTGCATGAATTTTGATGAAAAACTGTTGAGTGAAAGTTTCAGATTGTTTTTGAAAGAAAAGTATTCTTCCATATTTGGGCATACTAATGCCTGTACACTCCTGTTCTTGAATTGCTTCATCCAATTTTCATCCTCAAAAAGATGTCGATGATTCATGGTATAAAAAATATTATAAAGAATAGTGTCATGAGGTAATGGTGAATACATAGTACATTCCTTGGTGAATAGTCTATGAGGATAGGATGCTGCCCACAGTTTATGCGGACAGCACCCTAAAATTGAGCACGACAGAAGACCCCCAGCGTTATCACGTTGGAGGAACTATCCTCTATTTTTTCGAGAAGATTTCAGGATGAGAGGCGACATGCTCAAGGAAATAGTCACGACAAATGACTATTTTCCTGGGGCTGATTTGGGAAAAGCAGACTTCGGGAAACTTGCGGCGATTATTCTGGACGGTGCGCCAGTGCAGAATGCCGCAGGTCAGCTTGTCGAGCTTGGTTGCCGGGAAGAAGGGAGGAAGTGTTTCGCGGAGGTAGTTGAAGAATGCCATGGTATCCTCATAATCGTAATCGTATCTGACATAAAAATACCCTGTAACACCTTATAATGTCTAAAAGTTACGAATCAAAATGCCGCTGACCTGTTCAGAGGATGTTGATCCGCTGTGTCTCTTTGGAGAGAAAACGGACGGAGGCAAAGACACAAACCCTGTCCGCGGAAAGATGGTTGCTATAATAACGCGTACTAAATTTAAAAGGTTTATGGTTTTTTCAGGTTAAGTCCTTTTTCCAAGGTGTCAAGCGCCCTGAAGCAAGTTGACGGCATTTCTCAAGGATTCTGGCGACAAGTGCGCATACCGTTGTGTCATCGCGATGGAACGGTGTCCCATCAGCTCTGCAACCGTATGGAGAGGAACGCCCTTCTGGACAAGCCAGCTCGCAAAAGTGTGCCGGAGCGTATGAAAGACCACTTTTTGGCGCGGATCATTCACCCCGGCGTTGAGGCCGAGTTTTTCCACACAGTCCCCGAAGGCACGGGAGACCTGAGCGCGTTTCTTCCCTGTTGCAGTCGGGAAGAGGAGGCTTTCCTTGTCCTGCCTCGTGAAACGCCGTTCAAGCATCGCTTTGACTGGCTCTGTCAGAAAGGCAAAGCGGTTTTGACCGTTTTTGGGATCGCGAATCAGGATTTGGCCATTTCCAAAATCGATGTCCCCCCACATAAGGTTGTGAATCTCCCCAGCCCGAAGCCCGCAGTAGAGGGCCAACAGGCATTCGTCATGGAGATTCAGAGAAACGGTTTTTATCTCGACAAGCAACGCATCGGCTTCGTCTTTGGAGAGGAAACGAAGTCGTCGGTTGTCAATCTTGGGCCTACGCACCCTTCGTGCAGGGTTTTCGCCTGTAACAAATTCTTGAGCAAAAGCCGTATTCCAGAGGAGAGAGATGACCGCCACGGCATACTGCGCTGTCCGTGGAGCAAGTCCCGCCTGGAGAATCGAACCCACTACGGCATCGATATGGCTTTTTTTCAGTGCATTAAGCGGAAGATTTCCAATCTGGGGACGAATCCAGTTTCGGAAGAGCTTCTCTTCACTTTTTGCGGATTTTTTTGTGCGCAGTGCCTCAGGGTAGTAATGGCGATCCCAGAACTCGCCAATAGTCATGAGTCCGACCTGACGTGCTACGGTTTCTGCCTCGGTTACGGCCTTTCGTTCCCGCAGTGTGGTGGGGCCTGTGCCCGAACGCGCAGCCTCTTTCAGGCGGGCAAGTTCGAGACGTGCTTTGGCAAGCGTCATGCCTTCGCTGGCCCAGCCAAGACTTTCTTCCGTACGCTTGCCGTTGATCTGGATGCGCAGGGTAAAATAGGTATCGGGCTTAATGCCGTGTTTGCGAGTCGCATGGTAGCGGACCCTGATGCCTTCCTCAAGAGTTTTCCATTTTTGCGACATGGTGATTCTCCAAACGTTGATCCCGAACTTGTCCCCATTTTGTCCCCATTCCATCCGTGATGGAGTGGGGGATTAAGGGGGAAACCGGGTGGATTCATGAGTTGACCAGTAAAAAACAAAAATACTTTATCTATGCAAGATAAATATAAAAATGACGATCTGTGCAGATCTGTGATAAAAAAAGAGCCGCATTTTGGAAGCGACTGTTAATCACTAGGTTGGCGGTTCAAGTCCGTCCCGGGGAGCCAGAAAGTACAAGGCCCTACAGTAAAAGCTGTAGGGCCTTTTCTTGTGGGCTTTATCCTGTTGCGGAAGCAAAGCCGCTGCAACAAAAATTATCCATTCCATGAGTGCAGACAAGGAGATAGATACAGAACACCTTCCCCTACGTTGAAGTTGTTTCAGCTCAACGTACTATTGAAGGGAAAGGTGTGGTGTCGTGGACTCAAGGCGTCACTGTGGGAGCATGCTATCAGGCTTTCATTATATAAAAGCAAGCCACTGGAGACGCTTTCTGATATCAAGTCCTTACCTATCTGGAGCACATTATCTGCTCGGCACTGTATTTTCATAATCATGAGAAGAGAACGATGGGCCGATAAATTCTTATCAGCTCTCTTCTTGTGTGCTCTTTGTGACCGTACAAAAGTTGTGGAGTGTAACCTACCGCCGGGGGTGGCGTAGAACAGGATTGAAGGCAGACGTCTTTTTCCGAGTATACTTGTGCTTTCCGTGAGCCTGTGGACCACTTTCAGCACTCCCGCGCCTTGCGGTACCATCCCGACCCCTTGTATTACATAAGTGGAGATGGAACCTTCCCGTGGCTTGCGCGGGAGCGGCTTTTTCGCCGCAAAAGCGGATCACGGGGCGGCCATTGGAAAGGGTAAGAGGCGTACAGAAAGGGGGACACGCATTCCAGAAGGGGGCGGGCGAAAAAAGCGTATCCTTCCTAAAAGGGGCGGCTACGGCTGCGGCGCGGGAAAAGCAGGCGTGGGAGCGCGGATCGAAGCTGCGGAGGCCGCAGCGCCTGCCCTGCAGCTGGGAGGGAAAAACCACGCAATCCCGTCTTACTTTTTCCTCAGGGTGGAGAGAAAATCCCTTTTCGATTGAATTTTTCCATCCTCTCCGCTATGCTCTCCTTCTATAGCTGTTGGCTAGGCTCAAGGCGGATCGTTATGAACAGTATGAAAAGGTTTTCCACCCTCTTTTTTCGGCATCTGTGGGTCGTTTTCACGGCTTTCCTTGTGATCAGCCTGGTCAGCATCGCGTTTTCCGCCTATATACTGGTAGAAAATCATACTAAGGAATCAACGGATTATCATAAGCGGGACCTTTCAAGCCGCATCAACATGACCTACAGGCTGCTCGAAGGTTTTAGCGCCCAGCCGGAACTTCAAGACCTTTCCCTTTCCGTGATGGAGCGGGCCATGTCGTTGAAAGCCTATGCGTCGGCTTTCGATTTCTGGATGATCGGCGTGGTTGATCCCGATGGGACCATTTCCAGCACCTTGCGTCCGAAGATAGGCAAGGTGGCCCGCGACTACATCCCCCGCATCCTTTCGACGGGAGAACGGGAAATATCCGATCCTTTCCCGGCCGGGGCTACCGGCGACATGATTTACACGCAGTTCATGCCCGTCAAGAAAGACGGAAAGACCGTCAGCATCTGTTTCGTCTCCACGCCGCTGGAGCATCTCAGCAGGCTCATCAACACGGACAAGCGGCACGGAAGGGGAGAGGGGTATGCCCTGCTGCTCGACAGCACGCGGTCCATCATGGCGCACCCCGACAAGAACAAGCTCCTTCTGCCTATTGAAGGACTGGTTGCTTCGGAAAGGTTCCTCTACGGAAGCTCCCAAGAGAAATTCCTTCAGGATATCAAGGCCAAACGCTCCGGCGAATATTTGAGCCTTTTTGAAGATACGTTGTACTTCACCGCCTTTACTCCCATCGACGACACCGACTGGATGCTGATCCACCGCATCCGCATTGTCCATGCCGTTCGTTACGTGCTCATGGGCCTTTTGCTTCAGACGGCTTTTTACGTCTTGGTCTTCACGGCTCTTTACCGCTATGCGCAAAAAATCGTCTCCAAAGAAATCAAGCCGATGGACGCGCTCTTGCAGCAGATGGACGCATTAGGGCGCAGCCTTGGCACTACCGGTCACATCACGACCGAGGATTTTTTGGGCATTCTCCATTTGTCCCGGGAAGGGCTTTCGGACGCGCTCACCGGCCTGCCTACTCGTACGCTCTTCCGCCAGAAGGCGCAGGAGCTGATCGCGGCCAGCCCCGACCAGACGTTCGGCTTTTTCTTCATCGACATGGATAACCTCAAGATCATCAACGATCAGCTTGGTCACAAATACGGGGACGAGGCGATCAAAACCTTCGCCTCCCTGCTCGCCACCTTTGCCCGGCGCCATTCCGGGCTGTGCTGCCGCTACGGTGGGGACGAATTTGTGTTGATTCTTCCCCTGGACACGCTGGGGGAAGCCTCGGATTTGGCCCGCGAACTGCTCGCCCTGCAGCGCGGAAGCGTCAGCGACGGGGAAAGGTCGTTTTTCTATGGGGCCAGCATAGGCGTAGCGTTCTATCCTTTGGAATGCGATAGCCTCGACAAGGCCTTGCAACATGCCGACATCGCCTTGTACGACTCCAAGCACAAAGGCAAGGGCACATTCTCCATCTATCTTCCCCAGCAGAACGCCAAGCCCGAATAGCGGAGAGAGGCGTTTTTCCCGACATACCGGGCCCGCCATCGGAAAGGGTGTCTTCTCTCTCGGGGACTTGGCCGCGCCGCCGTCGGAAGCGTCCGAGGGGGGGACGGCGCTGTAACGAATGGGGACCGCTTGCGCTTTGCCATGCCGCCGGAAAAATGGGGCCTGCTTTTCCCGAAAAGAGAGGGCCCGGTCTGATGCTGCGGAAAGCGGCCCTTCCCTGACTCTGGGAAAGGCCGCTTTTGGCCGTTTCGGGAGAGGAGGGGCCCAGAGACGGTTGCCGCACAGCATGAATGGACCGGGAAGCTGAAAAAAGAAGAAGGCCGATAGGAGAGGAACTGGCCCTCTTCCCCGCATGGAAAAGGATCGACTCCTTCTTACCCGCCCTTTTCATGTGGGGGAGAGCCGGATTTGACCGATGATCGCGTAGGCGACAAAGAGTCGCGTCCTTGAATGTCCTGCCCCTATGCCGATGGCCGCGTAGCGAAGGAGAGGGCTTCTGTTTTCCGTACGTCGATGAACGCGCGGAGGACAAAGCTCGTCGCTGTTTTGGGCGAGGGGGTATCGCCTTCCGGTCTGTTGCCCTTTGCCCGGCCATCCGAAAGACAAGGCATCTGCCAAGGCGGTGGGGAGAACCGCCATCCATGAGAAAAAGGCCGTAGAGGCCGGGGCATCAGGGAAGCGCTTTTCCAGCTCTGCCGCCCTTGCCGTTTTTCTCATTGCCGTCTAGCCCGGGGGATTCTAGGTTGACTGTAATATATTGAAGGATATGACCTTTAGTACTTACATTCTTCCCGGCCAGGCCGGGTCATGCAACAATTAAGGAGGTTTCATGGCCACCCCCTCTTCTCAGGCTCCGCATCTGACGCGGTCCACCAAAGCCTTTGTGGACGCGCTCGCGGCGGAGAACAATCCGCCCCTGTACACGCTTTCGCCGGAAGCCGCCCGCAAGGTGTTGGTGGACGCGCAGGCAAAGCCGGTCAGGAAGCTGGATGCCGATATACGTGACGAAGACCTTCCTGTGGGCCCCACGGGAACCGTATCCACCCGTTTTGTGCGCCCCATGAAGGCCGAAGGCAGGCTGCCGGTCATCTTTTATTTTCACGGCGGAGGGTGGATACTGGGCGACAAGAACACCCACGACCGGCTGGTCCGCGAGCTGGCACAGGGCGCGCACGCTGCCATAGTCTACCCCAACTACACGCCGTCGCCGGAAGCGCAGTATCCCGTCCCGTTGGAGCAGGCCTATGCGGTGATGCTCCACGTGCTCGAAAGGGCGGATGACTACGGGATCGACGCCTCCCGCGTGGCCGTGGCCGGGGACAGCGTGGGGGGCAACATGGCCACGGTCATGACCCTTCTCGCCAAGGAGCGGAAAGGCCCGCGGATCGCCTTCCAGCTTTTGCTTTATCCCGTCACCGACGCCGGTTTCGACACCGAGTCCTACCATGCCTTCGCGGACGGGCCGTGGCTGACGCGGCGGGCCATGCAATGGTTCTGGGATGCCTACGCGCCTGACGAAACGCGGCGCGGCGAGATCACGGCCTCGCCCCTGCGGGCCACGATGGAGCAGTTGCGCGATCTGCCTCCCGCCCTGATCATCACGGCGGAAAACGATGTCCTGCGCGACGAGGGCGAAGCCTATGCCCGTAAGCTCAGCGACGCCGGGGTGCGCGTGGCCTGCGTGCGCTATAACGGGACGCATCACGACTTCATGATGCTCAATGGCCTTGCCGAAACCACGCCCGCACGGGCGGCCGTGGCGCAGTCGGCGGCGGCCCTCAAGAAAATGCTCTATTAACGGAAGCGCGCCCGCGCCGTGTGCGGCGGCGTG